>ERZ773136.519-NODE-519-length-42913-cov-5.138504_pt1 | contig 42913 bp, 52 predicted proteins | sample MGYA00580855_ERZ773136 | MGnify/ENA primary metagenome ERZ773136 (study PRJEB29015, sample SAMEA2737860) | human gut metagenome | biome: human gut; feature: human-associated habitat; material: faeces | place: China | collected 2012 ... | reverse complement strand
GTTCCCGCCCGCAGCGGCATAGGGTTCATAAAGATATACTTCCAGATTTTCAAACTCGTCCTGCGTGATGTAGCCCCGCTCCACGTACTTCATGCCGAGGTACACAATGCGGTCGTGGGCAATACCCACCAGCAGCCGGGTATTTGCGCTTTTCTTCGTCCGGCGGGCCTCCAGATACCCCCAGAAGCCCGCCGAACCCAGCAGCGTTACCAGAATGGTAACGGCTGTTTTCAGCCATTCGTTCAATTTCTTCTCCCTCCTAATTCCCGATATCCATATGCACGTGCTGCGCATCGATGGCGTAGCAGTACACCACGTTTTTCTGCTGCCGCACGATGCTCAGCACCTCAGCCGCCGACAGCCCCGGGATGCGAAAATCCATAGCGTGCCCCAGCAGGTGCCGGGAGTTCCACACGCCCCCAACCTCCGCGTTGTGGGTCTTGCACCGCACCGTGCTCGTGGGAATCATGGGCTTTCCCGCCGCCTCCCGCACCGCGTCCGCAAGCCGCATCAGCTTTTCTGCGGGCTCCACCGGGAAGCCGCCGCACTTGCCGCAGGAGCAGGCAATGTAGGGGTCTATCCGCTTAAAATATCGGATGTCGGCCCACCAGCTGGGGGAACCCGCTCCAGCTGTGTCCCCGCTTCCCGCCCCATCAGGAGGCTTATACACCCGCCCGTTTGCTACGGCATCCAGCAGCGCCTTCTCCGTCTGCGCCCCGGCCACGCCGTCCACCGTCAGCCCCTCGGCCCGCTGGAACGCCTTTACCGCGTCCCGGGTGTTGGACCCGTCCAGCCCATCAATGGGGCCGGGGTCGTACTCAAGGTACGTCAGTAGCAGCTGTATCTGTTTCGTTGTCATCGTCCTCACCTCCAAAAATTTTAGAATCCTGCTCATAGATATAGTCCACCGCCATAGCCGTGGTGTCCACCATCGCCTGCTGCGTCTCGTCCAGCTGCGCCGCCGCCGCGCTCTGGGCCGACTGAAGCTGCTGGATAATACGGATAGGATCGGCCCGTCCCGTCACGGTTACGCTGTCGGCGTCCGTCATGACGGTATTGGTCTCGCCTTCCAGCGGCATGATGGGCCCGTTGCCCGTAGCCTGGAACGCCACAGTCTCGGCCAGCTTATAGGCGATTTGCACCGGGGTTCCTGCGGCATACTGGGCCGCGAGGTAGGCCTTCCAGTCCGCAACCGTCTCAAAAGGCACGTTAAAAATTGCGCTCATGCTATACTCCAGATAGCACCCGGTTTCTCCCGATGGGTTTTGCGGCCTGATTGCGGCGTACAACAAGGATTTGTAGTGGGAGCAAATGCCGGTCACCGAACGCACCGGCAGCGCAAGCGAATAGGATATATACCCGCTACTTGCAATGGTAGTCCGGGTGTTCCACGCCTCCGTCCCATCCAGCGTAACCAGCTTCCACGTTTCCGCCCCCGCTCCCGTCACCGCGTCCACCGCCCCGCCGCAAATGGTGGACGGCAGCGCCAGAGCCAGCGTGTCGCCACGGTAGGGGGTGTAGGCGGTGGGCGGGGTGGAGCCGGGGGACAAGCGCAAAGTTTTTAAAATCAGCCGATGTTTCATTCGGAGAGATACCCGCAGCAAGGCCCACCTGGAAATAAGCCGCGCCCTGTACCGTAAATGTTATCACCTTGTGCGTACCGGACGGATTGTACGGATGTAGTAGTGTAGATTTATAGTAAGCATTGTAGGCTGTATCATAGCCAGTCGTGTAGGGCAGAATAGATGCATCCACAATATTGCCGTTGGCATCATAGCCGCGCAGAAGAAAGCGCCCGTGTGCTGCTGTATCAGCATCAATCTGTATAGTGTACGTTCCTGCGGGGTATTTTCTCGCGAGCAAAATATAACTAGCGCCCCAGCCAGATGTATCTACCACGTGGATGGTGCTACCATCTACCGTGCAGTCTTTGTTCTCGGCAACGCGGGACACATCCAGCAGGTTTACCCCGCACCGCTGCACCGTCACCGCATCCCGCCCGCTGATGGGCCGGATGTTCTCGTAGGGCGCATAGGCCGTGGGCGTATCCTTGGATACCATCAGCCGCAGCTGTATGTCCGTGTCTACCCCCGGCGAAAGCTCGGCGGCAATCGCCAACGATGACTCGTCAGCCGTCCGCAGGCCCCAGGCGTTGGACACTTTGCCCTTGATGGGCCACGCCGTGACCTTGTACCCCTTTCCCCGCAGCTCTTCCTGACCGGACGAAGCCACGGCGAAGGAGTAAGCCTGCGTGATTGTCACCTCCGCAGACGGCACTCCGCTGCACTTGATAATGTCTCCGTCTATGGTGATTGTAAGGCCATAGGGCTTGCCCACAGTGGCCGTGCACCTGGATATATCCAGCAAATTCGGCCCGCCGCCCGCCGGATACGGCTCACCCGTCCCCGCCTGCGTGGGCTCCCAACGCACCTTACAGCCCAGCGGATACCCAGCTACCGGGTAGCACGTCACCGGGTTCCCGCTCACATCCAGCGGCGGGCACAGCGTTTCGACGATCTTCCGGCTGCTCCAAGGGTTTTCGGCGCTGACAACGGCGTCATTAATCTGCGGCGCATCCTTGCCGTCGGCCCCCGCAGGCCCGGGGGCGCCCTTCGCACCCTGTTCGCCGGGGTCTCCTTTGGGGCCGGTGGGGCCCGGCGCACCCTGGGGTCCGGTCTCACCTCTCAGCCCCCGCTCTCCTTGGGACCCTTGAGGACCAATCGGACCAGTCAAGCCCGTCTTCCCTGGGTCTCCCTTATCGCCCTTTTCTCCCGGAGCGCCTTTGTCTCCCTTTTCACCCCGTGGCCCCTGCGGACCGGCAGGCCCGATAAAGCTTCCGTCCTCCAGCCCCTGCTTCACGTAGCGGTAGATTTGCTCCGCGTCCTCCGCAGCCCGTTTCGCCGACGCGGCATCCGCTGCCACAGCGTCCCCAAAGGCCTTCTCCGCAGCCGGTACACTTCCAGGCTTGCCCAGCGATTTCCTCACCGTTACCGTGTATGGCCTGCTGTGCTTGGTCTGTCCTTCCGCGCTGCCCACCAGCTGCGCAAAGCCCGCTCCGGGCTTCTCCGTGTCTGCCAGGGAGACGGTCCAGATCAGGTCCCCGTCAGCCTCTTCAAGCGGCACGTTGTAAGGCCGTTTGTCGCCCCGCCGCAGGTAGTGCAGCGCCCACTTGAAGTCTGAATCCGGATTTTCAAAATAGACCTGGGTAACGTTCTCGTCGCCCTCGTAAAAAATATCAATATTTCCGTTTGCATCCGGTTTCACCGGAATGATCATAGTCCCACCGCCTTTCTCCCCTCTATCTTACCCTACTTTCAGCCGTTCCTCTAACCCCAAACCCCGGGTTTCCCCGGGGTTTTTCGGTCATCGCCAGGGCAGCTTCCGCAGCACGCTCTTTCTCGCCTTGGGGTATTCCGCCTGGAACAGGGCATCCTTCTGCGCGTCGCTGATGGGCATCGAATCAATGTACTCAATAACCTGTTCCTGCTTCGTGATATCCTCTTTCCCGTCTCCGTCTTCGTCAATGCTGGACAGCCGGGAGACAGCCCGGATATAGCTGTCGTAGGTGTCCGCGGAGATTCCCGCCGGGTGGATGGTTTCGGCGTAGTCCAGATATCTCGCATTGCTCCAGCTGATTTCGTCCCCCAGCTCCATCTCCGTATCCCACTGCAGAATCAGATCGTTCAGCTCATCATCCTCGGCAATGTCCGCCGCGGTAAGCACCTTCCGCACCTGTGCCTCCGTCAGCTCTCCGGCGGCGTAGCCGTCCTTGGCGTCGCTCTTGACATTGCTCTTAAAGGTCTTCAGCGCGTCCGATTCCGCTTCCTGTCGGGTCAGCTTCCCGTCCGCCTCCTGATTCCGGTCCGCCTGATAGCGGATCAGCTCCTTTTGCACGTCCCCGGCGTATCCCAGACCGTTGGCGGCGGCGTTGACGTATTCGGAATAATCGTACAGCTTTTCCGGAGGGCTTTCCTTGCCGCTCTGGGTCTTCTCCTTCATGCTGTTGGCCTTCTGGTTGATGGCCTTGATTACCTGATCCTGGGTGTAGTGCCCCTCGGCCACGATTTCCCGGATGATAGCCACCCGCTTCGGCGTGTCCCCGTCGATGGCGTACTGTGCCGCCGTCTTGATTCTGGGGTCATTCTCCCGCAGGCCCTTTAAAAGGGCGCTTTCGTACTTCTTCTCGTCCCCGAACTGGGCCTTCAGCCGTCTGGCAAGCACATCCTTCCCCTGGGTGATGGCCTTGTACAGCTGGTCGCTGCTGCTCTCGTCCGCCTTCCAGCTGAGGATCGGGAAGTTCTTCCGGGCGCTGTCCTTCATGGCCTTCAGCACGGTGTCGGCGTTCATCTCCGCCCCGTTGCTGGGATTTCTCGCCGTATTGATAACCGCCTCCACGTCCCGCACCACGTTCTTCAGCGGCAGGCCCATAACCGTTCCCACCATCCATGCGTTGTCCAGCCATGCGGTACGCACCTTCTTTTTCCATGCATCCTTCTCCTCATCGCTCCACTCATCGTCATACTTTCCGTACAGTGTCGTGATTTTCTTCAGCGCCGTTATCAGGTCAGAGGCAAGGCTCATGTCCGTCCGCTCGATGCTGTAGCCCAGAAGCAGGTTGTTGATGTCCGACAGAACCGGGATGTAGGTCAGCGGATTGAAGGAATCCACGGTCTCCCCCGCAAGACTTGCCATGTATTTCTCCCAGTAAGTCTTGTCATCGTCGTCATCTCTGGCCGCATAGACCACCGCCGCCAGCGCCGCGTTCAGCACCGTGGCAAAGGCGACGCTGGTCATCATCTTAACGGCCATTCGCTTGTCCCCCTTCTGGAACTTCCGAATGGCGTCCTCCACCATGTTTGCCGTGGTGGTAGGCTCCGCCATAAACGCCGTGGCCATGCTCATCAGGCCGCTCTTGGCGCGCATATTGGCGCTTCTGGAAAATACGGAATCGTAGACCTGCGTCCGTGTGATGGTGTTCGTGAACAGCTCTCCCGCCTTTTGCAGCAGGGTCTCCCCGTGCAGTCCCGGGTTCTGGGCCTGGGTCTTCCGCTTGGCTGCCTCCCAGATGGCGCACCATGTCACCTGGTCCGCCATTTCCGGCAGCCACCCGGAATACTCATCCACCTTGTCCGTGATCTTCCCCCAGGTGCTGAGCCCGTTTCGCCCGATGATGTATTCCAGGGTGCTTCTGCCCATGTCCACGTCAAACCGGCCCATTTCCTTCAGGCCCGCCACAGCCGCGTATTTTTTTAGCTGCTCCCAGGTTTCGGCGAACTTCTTGCCCTCTACCTTGCTGCCGATAAAATACTTTGGTTCAATGTAGGCCAGTGCTCTGCCGACGGCACTGGGCTGCTGAATGGCCACGGACAGGGAAGCGGAAACCGCCGCTTTCTTGAATCCGCTCAGCATGGCTTTGCTCACCGTCTCCCTGGGGTCTGCCCGCAGGCCGCCGTTCAGGTCTTTCAGGAACTGATCGATGTAGTTCACCGCTCCCTTTCCCGCCGTCTTCTGGATCAGCTGCCGCACACCCATGGTGCTCTTCACCTGGCCGTCGCCCTTCTGGTTCCAGTTGTACACCCGGTAGAAGTCCTCCATAGGCAGCGTGAAGGAATGGTACATGCTCATGTCGCTCACGTGCTCTGCCCAGGTCTCCGTCAGGGTGCTCAGCTCAATGGCGTTGTTTGCCTTCGGGGTCAGGGCCTTGGTGAATCCCTTGTTTTTCAGCTTGTTCCCGGGGTTATCCTGCTGCGCCCGCACCCGCTCAGAGAATACGTCGCTGGATTTCAGCGGCCAGTAGGTTTCCTCTCCGAACTTCTTAATGCCGTACAGCGCCATGTTCACCTCGTCGCCCTTGGCACCCATGATCTTTGCCAGATACTGCTGCATCTCAAAGGCGAATTGCCGCTGCTCCTTGGTCAGGCTTCCTGCAATGGCATCAATGGTCTCATCCGTCAGCGTGTAGGCGTTGGCGTCGTTGTAGGTGGTCTCCCTGGTCACCCCCAGAGGCCCCTTGGTAAATCTCTTGGTGTTCTCTCCCAGCACAATGCCGCCCTTCGTCAGGTGCTCCCGTGCCTGGGGCCGCAGGCTGTAGGCGTACAGGCTCATAAGCTCGTCCAGGCTCAGCTGGAATTTCTGCCCGTTCGCCGCCGTGAACTCCTTCAGCTCGTTCAGATCCCACTTGCTGAAGCCGTTCTTTTCAGCGGATTCCAGGAAGAAGTTCCGCGCTTCCGAAACATCCCGATAGAACGTATCTTCGCCCTTGCGCAGATTGTCGTACAGCTCGCTCATCACCGCGCTGCCGATTCGCTCAAAGGCGTATACCGGCTTCTCGTTGTTCCAGAAGAATTGTTCAATGTTCCTGCCAATGGCCGTCTGATTGGGATTTTTCTTCTTCATCAGGCTCAGCTCAGTGGTTGCCCGCTTCACCATTTCATCGATCCGCGCGTTCTTCCCCGCCACAAATGCCTTGTTGGCATTCCTTATGGTGGTCAGCAGCGCCGTGTAGCTGTCTCTCACGGCCTTGAGCTGCTGCAAGGAAAGATTCCGGTATTCCGTGTCGCCGATCTGCTCCATGGTGTTCTGGATCAGAGCCTCAATGTTGCTGTCGTACAGGCTGTCCCCCTGGGTTTCCAGCTTGTGGTATTGCTCTTGCAGTTCAGCCAGCGCCGCCTTCATGCTGCTGTCCTTGCCGGTCAGGTTCTGGATCTTGCGATTCAGGTCTGCGATCTTGTCCCCGTTGGCGGAAGGATTCTTTTCCAGCTCCCGCAGCTGGTAGGCGTATTCCGCCAGCCTGTCCGCGTTCTGCGCCGCCTTGCTGTCTCTAATCACGCCGTTAATGGCCCGAAGAGCCATGGCAACGCTGCTCTGCAATCCCTGGGGCACATGGGCCGTGTTGGTGGGCTGCAATAGGTACTTGTTCAGCGTGTCGATGGTGTTTTGCAGCTTGTGCCGCTCCTCGGTCTTCTTCCGGCTCTCCACCTTCTGCGCCGCCGCTTCCCGCTGCTGCTTCACCTTGGCTTCCAATTTCCCAATGTCCTTTTCCAGCTCATACTGCTGCCGGAGGTTTTCATAAACCTGCTTTCGGGAAGTCTCCGCGTCCTTGTTGCCATCCGATTTTTCATTGGCAAGCTCCTTTAGCATTCTGCGAAGCGTCGGGCTTTTTGCGTCCTTGTATTCCTCGCTTTTCAGAGCTTCAAAAAATTCATTTTGGTAGGCTGCTGTGTCGGTGCTGTAGGTAGTACGCAGTTTCGCCATCTGGCGGTCATAGCTCAATTTTATTTCGTTTCTTTCCACCTCCCAGAGTGCCGCGTTGGCCTTATCGATAGCCGCCTGGGCAGCCTTCATAGCATCAATTGCCGCGGCACCTCTTTTCTTCTCGGCTTCCAGATCATAGGCGTGGCTCTTCTCCATGGCCGCCGCTTCCGCGTCCCACTCCTTGCGCAGCTGCTTGATTTCCTTCTTGTGCTGCTCCTTCAGCGCTTCCAGTTCCTTTTTCATGTTGTCGGAAACGCTTTCCATGGGCTTTGCTTCCAGATACCCCATAAGGATCTTCTGCGTCAGGTCTGCTTTCTGCTCTGCCCGGTAGTACTGGAATTCAGCCTCACTGCTGCTCTCGGTGCTGTTCGCCCAGCTCACAATTTGGGCCAGCCCGTCCGGCATATTGCTCTCCGTCACATCCGCCCCGAACCTGTCCGGGAACTGTGCCGCCGCCTCCTGCCACAGCTGGTCAAGGCTGGTCTCGGCGTTTTGGTCAAGGATAATGCTGCCCTTGATTGCCTGCTTGAAGTCGTTCAGGCTGCCGTAGCTGTATTCAATGTCCCCGATCTGCCCGTCGCTCAGGCTCACCCGCCGTTTTTTCAGGAAGTCGAGAATATCCTGGGCGTAGCCGTCCCGCTCTGCCTGATGGTGTTCCAGCAGCCAATCCGCCAGCTCTCCGGCCCTGTCCTGCATGGTTTCGTAGCTCATGTCCTCCGTGCCCAGTGCCCGGTAGAAGTCGTTCAGCAGCTTGCCAAACTCGTTCCCCTTGGCGTTCACGCTTTCCATAAGTCCCTTGCCGATGGCGTTCACGGAGCTCCTGTCCAGAATGTGCGCCTTGTTTCCGCTTTTCTGAACATTTACCACCTGTTTCAGGTACTCCGCCTCCGCCTTGAGTTCCGCGTTCTTCTTCTCCAACCGCTCCACCTGCCGGGATTGGCTGTTGCGGTCAGAATACCGCACATTTCCCTTGACTTCTGTGCCCTGCTGTGGTAGACTGTTCTCAGAGGAATTCCCATGTATGACGTCAGGCGATTTGTTCGTAGTAACGTCGGTTGGGGATTCCTCCTTTTGCATTTGAAAATGTGCTGGTTGGATATCCACTACGTCATAAAATACCGCAGTGCCTTTATCTGTAATCCCGACAACAACCTCTGCGGAATACTGGTTTTCTCCCGCTTTAATAAGAACTCTCCCATGGTCAAAATCCACAAAATTGTCCGTCCTGGGGTGCTTCAGTTTTCCGTCCCGCGCCCAATCCGTTGTGGCAATAACAACGTCGTCAATTGCACTCGCTGTGCGCATCTTGTCTGCGAACAACTGTGGTGCTTTCTTAGAAAGCATTTCGGAATAATCCGAAGCTGCAAATTCGCGGCGACTAACCCTATTGACGTTCCTGGTAATGCCGTCCACTACAATTCCGTCACTGAATTTTTTTAGAGCTTCCTTTGCCGCAGCCTGAACCTTCTTTTTGGTCTGGTTGTTCCACTGCGTCAGATCAATATTGCTCAGAATGTCTTCATCAACCACAGCCACAGTTTTGCCGTCTGTAGTCCCCCGCAGCGAATACCTCACGCCCTCCCGGGCGTTCTTTTTTTGCCCGTCCTGTAGCTGGTAGTTCTCCCCGGCCTCGCTTACCGCCTCGGCCCAGGCCTGGGCGATTTCCGCGTTGTCCTGCACCGCCCGCTTGAGCATCCGGCCAATGTCACTGTCCGGGTCACTGTCCTTATAGGCGCTTCGCAGCTTCTCCACAAGCCCTGTGAAAAAGTCCTTGATCTTCTGCCACAGCGTCCTGTCCTGCTTATAGATTTGCTGGGATAGCCGGTTTGCTGCGTCCGTGTCCGTCAGGATCGTCTCGCTCATCTCGGCAATGGTTTCGTCGTAGGCAATATCCTGCAATTCCGTCTCGGAAAGCCCCTTGTATTCCTCCATCTCCGAAAGCCTCGCCATTTGCCGTGCAATCAGGGAATCATAGCTGATGCCCTTGTTCTCCGCCGCCGCAATAATCAGCTGCGCATAGGCTTCGTATTTGGCAGGGGAATAGTCCTTGATAAAGTGGGTCGTCTCGTGGGCCAGCGCGTAGGCCACAGCCCCCTGGCCGTTGTCGCCCGCGTTCAGGTCAATGGCAATGCTGCCGTCTGCCTTTCGGTAAACGCCATTTGGCTTCCCGGCCTTCCGTTCTGCCTCTGTGCTGGCGTATACCTCTACGTGCAGCCCAGCCGCCGCCAGCGCCTTGGCCGCCGCCATGCCGGTCTGCTGCTGCTTGTTCAGGCTTCGGATGCTCTTGGCGCTCTCCTGCATGGTAACGCCGCTCTCCCGCGTCCCGGCCTTTCCACTGTCGATCAGCGCTTCCTGCTCCTGCGCCTTTGCCGCCCGCCGCTGCTTTCCGGCCTCCCAGGCGGCTCTCCGCTGGGTCTCCGGCAGCTTTGCCGCGTCCGAATATCCCGGGGTATCCTCAAATTTCACCCCGTTCATGCCCCGATAATAGGCGTTCCGGATGGCCCGTGCATACGCCGCGCTGCTCAGCCCGCTGTCGTCAATGCCGCTCAGCAGGCTTCTGGCCGTCTCCGTGTCCGTCTGCATATTGCTGATGGCCGCGTAAACCGATGCCTCGCCGCTGTTGCCGTAGGAAACGTCACTGGCCGCGATTTCCTGCCCGTCGTCCGTATTCAGGTACAGAACCCCGTTCTCCACCTTGGCAATGGGTTCACTGGCAAGGATGTTAATGGGCTCGCTGTCGCTCTTTCGGAATGCCTGCCCGGAGTTATCGCTGTCAAATTCCGCCTTCGTCTCCGGCGCAATGCCCAGCACACTGCTCTGCACATTTCCGATGGTTCGCATGGAGGCCTCCACACTGGGCTTTGCGTTCTCCTGCAAAGTCTCCTCGCCGCCAACGCTGTTCAGGATTTCCTGGGTCAGCTTCTCCCCGCCGATCATGCGCATATAGGCCTTGTCTCCCGGCAGCATAGCCGTGCCGTCGTAGACCCTTGTCAGCACATTCAGCGCGTGCTTCTTGTTCTGAATGCCACGCTGCCCTTCCAGGTACTTTTCAGCCGCCTTTCGGAATTCTGCCGTCTCCGCGCCTCTGGCTTCCCGCCCTGCCTGCTGAGCGATCTGAGTTGCCACCTTGCCGGTCCGGTAGGTGTTCCGGAAGGACTTGTCCCCGGCGCTTGCCTTGTTTGCCACCTCGGCCGCCGCCTTTTGCAGCTTGGCCCGCTTCTTCTCGTTGGTCAGGCTCTCCGCCTGCCCCTGCAGGTCCACAGCCCGCCCGTTTTCCAGCAACTGGCTTCCGACGGCGTAATTGCCCACGGTACTGTGAACGCGGTTCACGCCGCTGCTGAGCGCCTGCCCGCCTGCTGCCATAGCCCCCGCAGAGATTGCGCCGCCATATCCTGCCCAGAGAATATCCACGGCGTTGTCCTTCCATACCTGCTGCCTGGCTTTCTCCTCGGTCATGCCCTGGGCCATATATTCCCGCACCGCCATGGAGTTTTCGCTGTTCTTGCCCATGTTAATGGCGTCCAGAATGATGTTGCCCATCTCCGTGAACATCTCTTCAGAACCTTCCACGCCCATCTGAATGGCAAGTTTCTTCACAAACTCCCCGGCAGTCTTGGCAGGGTTATCCAGAATATTCGTAAAAAACACTTCCATGGAAACGTCCTCAAACAGCGCTTCCAGGATGCCGGAGCCAATGGAGCCGATTGCAATCTGCGTCGGTGTCGCGCCCTTCAGTTCAAGCTCCTGCGCTCTCTGGGCAAAGGCTCCCATGCCCATGACGGTGGTATATCCGCCCACATGGAAATCAAACGGCCCCGCGGGGAGTGCCAATCCCTGCCCGAAGGTCATAGCCCCCGCCATGCTGTCCACGCCGGACATCAGTGCCTGGAATGTCTGGTTTGCCAGGTTTCCGGCCTTCGCCGCGAACTGCTCCCCGAATTTGTCCGCCAGTTTGCTTTCCGTCCAGTCTCCGATATCCTGCCCAACGCTGCCCCGGATGTAAGAGGCGTACCGCTGGAAGAACTGCATGGAGCTGTAGGGGTTCGTCCGTCCCGTGACCATATCCGCGGTCTTTCCCAGCGCCGCCGGAATGGCCCCCACAAGGTTTGCGCCAACGCTCACCGCGGTCAGCCCGGCTTTCTCCCAGCTGTTTGCGTTCTCAATGGACTGTACTGTCTTCAGCTCATTCCGCCGGGAAAGCTCAATGTACATATCGTCCAGGTATTGGTTTGCCGCCTCCTGCCCCTGCTGGCCCTTGATGTAGTAGTAGGTCTCTACCTCGTTGTCCGTCAGAAGATCCCAGTACCCGTCATTGCCAGCCATAACGACGTTGTTCAGCTGCACGTTGGAACTGCTCACGGCATCCTGTTTCTGCTCCGGTGTCAGGCTCCGCCACAGGCCCAGCCGGTCCTCCGCCACAGGCTCCGTGTCGCTGGTATACCGGAGTTCCCCGGGAACATAGTCCGCCCGCTGTGCCTGGGCGTCCTGCGCGGCCAGTTCCTCGTTCTTCTTATTCTCCCAGTCTGCAATACTTTCATATCCTGGCCCCGTATAGCTGGTGTCCGTGCCCTTGGCCGCCGCAGCGTCCCCGGCATACTGGTCGATCTTCCCCCAGGTGGCGTTGTAGGCATCCATTCGGTTCCTTGCCCCAAGGAAGCTGTTCTCCGCATCGGTCATTCGCTTTTTTGCGGCCTGCCATTTTTCGGTGAGGTCCTTGTCATATTCGTCAATGGTGAAACTCCTGTAGCGGTCATCCATAGTCCGCCACTCGGAATCAACCCGCTCGAATTCCTTTTTCGCCGCCGTGTACTCCGCCAGCGCCCTCTGGCTTTCCTGCGCATCCTTCTGGCTCTGCTGTTTCCGGATATCCCGTGCCTCACTGTCGCTCAGCCCCCAACTCTCAGGGGAATAGCCCACGCCAAAATTCTCATACCCGCTTCTCTGCCGGTCATAGTCGTCACTGTCCCGGAATTTGGAATAGTACCCGTTTAGCTCCTGCATTTGCTTGTTGTAGCCCAGAAGCATATTCCGGTAGTCCGTCATTCCGCTTTTGTCGCCCTCATAGGCATCGTACTCCCGCAGTAGCGCGTTGATTTCCAGGCCGTTCCCACCGGTCACGTCCGCACTCCAAGCGCCGTTTCGATTCGCGTTTACGCTGTCCACCCTTTGCAGCACATCCCATACTCTCTGATTGTAGTCCTGGGCAGGGGAGACCGCCTGTGTCCCGCCCTGCTTCTTGCTCATGAACTGCTGGTATGTGCTCATCAGGCCGCTGCCGGAATTCTCCTTCTGGGTTTCCTGCTTCTGCGGTTCGCTCTGGCCGCCGTGGGTGTTTTTCTCTTTGAACTTCTGATATGTCGAAAGCAGTGCCATATTGTCCTCTCCTTATCACTTGCCGGAACTGGCATGCATATATTTTGTGCTCCATTTGCGGATATCCGCCGCCGTTGCGCCGTTCTGCTTGGCCTCCTGGGCAAAGTAGTACAGTTCCTTCTGCGTTGCTCCGTTTCTGGCCATATCCGCATACTGCTCTTCCAGTGTCTTCGGACCGCCTGTGCCGCCGGAGGAACCGCCGGAGCCTCTTCCGCTTCCGCCTCCACCGTAGGCCGGAGCCGCTGTCCGCTCCGCCGGCGCATAGCTGGGCACATACGCCGGATGCAGCTTGTCCCACTGCTCCCGGGTCATGCCAGCCCCCCGAAGCTCATCGTCCGTGGGGGTGTAGCCCTTCGCCGCAAGCTCTGCCAGCCTTGCATACATGGTGTTGCTGACGCTAATGGCCTGGCTCAGTTCCGTGTCGGCCCGCCCGGAAAGGTAGCTTCTGTCCGTGTTCCACTGGTTGAGCCGGTCGCCCCAGCGCCCATAGTCTGTGGCGTCTGCGTCCTTCAGAACGCTGTACTTTTCCTTTTCCAGCGTGGCGTCACGGTCATACTTGTCCAGTGCCAGCTGGTACAGCTCCGGAATTTTGTCCGTCAGCCCCTGCATATACTGCCCATAGGCCTGCTGCCCCACGTTCTGGGCGTAGGTGTTCCCGTAGCCGCCGGTCAGCGCCGCAGCCTGCCCCATGGTGTCCCGCATGGCCTGCCGGCCCATCTGGGTGTACCGGTCCTTGTACTGCTGGTACAGGGCGTCACCGTTCACATCGTACTGGAAGGGCTTCCTGTCCGTGATGTTCTGCATTACCCGGTCAATCTGCCCCTGATACTTGCTCTGGTATGCCCCCGGCTTGGTGGTCAGGTGGCTGTCCAGCGCCGCCTGGCTCTGCTGCAGCCGGTCAAGGTAGCTGCTGTCATAGAGTTCCTTTTTCTTCGTGGTATCTGCCATGTGTTCCCCTCCTTAGTCAAAAGGCCGCAGCTTTCGCCGCGGCCCTGTTCCCTTATTCGCTCACGTCTTCGGCGGGCTCAGCGTTCACGCCGTACACCTCCACCACCAGGGCCGTCAAGTCCTGATATTCCTCATCCGTCAGCCTGTTCACGGCGTAGAACACATCCAGCTTTTTCTGGGCCGCCTCTGCCGTCTTATAAAACTTCCGGGTAATCAGGGTTTTCATAGATTTGTACATGTTTTTCTTCCTCCAAAAGTAAAAATTTATGGATACGGTAATCACCGTTTATCCCTCCTCGATTGCAGCCAGGTCCTGGCTGTACACATCCTCCACCATGGCTGCCATGGCCTCCACCAGCTCGTCATTCTGGGCCTCCAGCGCGGCGGCGCGCTCCCGCTCATAGGCACGTTGGGCGGCGTCCAGCTCCGCCCAGGGCTTCCAGGGAGTAATCATTTCGCCGGAATACACCGTGCCGTCCGCTGCCGTCCAGGTCTCCCCGGCCGGGACAAAGCGGTAGCCCTCGATATAGGCGGCGCACTTGCCATCAAAAAAGGCTGTTTCGACGGTTGCAAGCCCCTCCTTCGGGGCGGTATAGCACTTAAAATCAGCATCAATATAAATTTGCATATCGCTCCGCCCCCTCACGTCAGCCAGACTTTGCTTACGTCAAAATTGTACGAAAAACTGCTTTGGCCGATACCGGTGTACAGCACAACATATCCATCGGATATTGCGCTTACGTCCAGCTCACCGCTTCCACCGCTAGAGTAGGACAGAGTCTTCGACGCCAACACGCCCGAAACCTTTCCTGCCGCAGGCGGCTCGGAGGTTACATAGGCCATATAGCCGCCACCGCCGGTTTTGCCGTTTATATGCAGGGCGGTAAAGCCGTCAATAAGCACTTTGTTCTTCGTGTAAAGGATACCCACGCCACCGACGGCCCTGGTGGCAGCACTCAGCGTGGGGCTCCTCGATGTCTCCGCGCCCACCGATGCATCGGCAGTCCACTCGTCGTATCGGTCCCCGGCATCATACAAAATCCCGTCGAATTTGCTGCTGACCGTCACCCACTTCCCGCCAATGTACATACTGGCCTCCGCCGATTCCCACGCGCCGGATGTAAAAACATACGTACTGTAAGCAATGGATTTCGCTTTCGACAAAAATACGATGGTCCCATCAGCCGGGGCTTCGGGAAAAACCTCCGCAAAGACGTACTTCTTCCCGGCCTTGTCGGATTTTACCCAGATCATATTCTCCTTTGGCTTCACCGGTTCCGTCAGTCCGGAGACAATGGTCAGTCCGGTGCCCGCACTGCCGTTCCCATACAAAAAGCACTGTCCCATTACCGCATCACCTCGATCTGAATGGGGATCGCCGCCTCCGGCTTGTCCCCGAAGCACGTAAACTGAATGCCGCCCGCCGCAGCCACGCCCCGGCTCACGCAGCCCCAGGCCTCCCGCTGGGCCTGGGCCGTGGTGTTGTCCGCGTCATACACCGGCACCACATGGGGCATGTCTGTTTCCAGCAGCCCCTCCACCGTCACGGTCTGCGTATACGGCTCGTCTCCGGCCCACTCCGTAGAAATTACAGCCGAAAAAACCGCCCGCTTCTTGTCTACATAGGACTTCGTGGCAGCATCCGCGTCATTCTTCGGAGCCTTCAGGCCCGTCACTCCGTTCCCAGCCATGTCGATGTCTCCCGCCATGCTTCCGCCCTTCCGCAGAAGCGCGTCCACATTCACATTGCCGCTTTCATCCGGCCTTCTGCCGTTTACACTTTTCAAAAATGTGGTATCAACATACCGTTTTCGAACTGCGTCTCCGTCACCGACAGGATCAACAAGCCCCGTGACCTTCCGGCCGTCCATGTCAATGTCACCTTCCATGGTGCCGCCCTTCGTAGAAAGAAAGTTCATCTCCCCGATCAGGTCTTCCAGGTCGTCATAGCTGATAATCGCCCCGTCCTTCGTGGCCACATACCCCGGAGGAATAGGCCGCTCTACCACCGGGATTTCCAGCCGCCTGTCCGTGGTGGTGCCAATTTCCGTGGACATGATCAACGCGTCCACGATTCCAGCCTTCTGAATCAGCAGATTCGGGATGTAACATTTGCCGTCCTTGGCAAACACGCCGTAAACCGTCTCCGGGTCTACCCGGAAACAGAAGTCCACCCGGGTCACGTCGTCGCTCACTTCCAGATATTGCTTCGTGTCCCACTGGAAAAGGCTTTCTTTCCCGTCAGGAAGTCTTGCGTACATCCTCTTTCCCTCCGCTCTTGTTGATGATCTCCGCCACACGGAACAGGTAGCTCCACATTTGCCTCAGCTGGTCCTCTGTGCTGCCTGTAGGCATAGGCGGCGTTGGAATCTTAATACCCACAAACGTCACTGCCTTTCTCGTAGATTTTGGAAATGCTGTAGATTTGCATGGTCCCGAATCCGGTGATTCGAATCCGGAAGTGGTCACACCGCCGGGGCTTCACCGGCAGAATCTCGCTTTTGATTCGGTTCCCGGTGATGCTGCCGCAGGGCAGCCACTCCCCGTTGGAATCGTATTCGATGGAGAACTGTGCCGTGGCCCCGTCATCCAGTCTCAGCCGCACGGCAAACCGGCTCACATATTTTTGCCCTGCGTCCGAGTACCCGATGATATTGGTCGTCGCGCTCCATTGCACCCGCTTTTCTTTCGGCCCCGCTGCCTTTCCGGTAGCCCCCAGAAATTGCTTGGTGTCTGCGTCCAGAATGTAAAGCTCATCTAAAAGCGTGGCCATAGCCAGGGCGTGGGTGCTGTCCTCCTTCACCCAAATGCCGTTCTTTGTGTCGTATACAAACAGGTTCCATCCAGTCTCCCCGTGCATGGATAGGTAGTATTTTCCCCGCAGGCTCCCGCCTACGGCCTCAGAGAATAGTTCATTCCCCAGGGAGTACCCCGTGTTCTCCGGCAGACTGCCGTCATACACGCAAACACCGCTCCTGGACTTGAAATACAGCCTGTCGTTCACCACCTGTAAACTTCTGCTGCACCCTTCCTGCACGCCCTGGCAGGCCGTGTCCTGGATCTGGTGCGCCCCGCCCTCGTCCACATAGACCTTGTGCAGGTGGTTTTCTTTCCAGAAAAGGGGGTACCCGAGATAGGTGATAGCCCCCGTCCACCTGCCGTCCGTGCCCACGCTGGCCCGGTAACTGTCCGTGGAGATTCCTGCATAACGCTCCCAGTTCTTGAAGTCACCCAGGGCACAGCAGTAGATTTCGTTAATTGTCTTCCCGTCAACCTGACCGTACTTGCAGCCCCATATCCGGTTCTGGCACTCGCACACATAGTCCATATCCGGCATTTTCCGCTGCATCCGCAGCTTCCCAGCCGCCACCGTCACCGTCTGGGGTACAAGCCCAATGACCACAACGCTGTCATCGCTGACCCCGAAAAGGATTTTGCTGCCGTCCATCTCTTCCTTCCCAGTGCCGGACAGGACCACACCGTCGTTCTCCGCGAACTGCTTCCCAATGCCGGTGCAGGCGATCTTACAGTAGACGGTTTCCACCGCCACCCAGCTCCCAGTGCTCTCCGCCCAGACCTTCATAGCCTCCTTTTCCCCGGAGGTGTCCAGCCAGTATTGCCCGGCCTTTGGGTTCTCCGGAGCAGTGGCGGAGGCCGTATAGTCATAGGCGGCCCCATCTGCCATGCACAGGCTTATGGTTGCCTCGCTGCCGCTTGTCCAGTCAGCTTCGATCTTCCCGCAGTCCGTATAGTCCTGGGTATTGATATAGGCCTTGTCCGGCAGAATCAGGATGTAAGCACCCATGCTCACCAGCGTCTTCTCGCTGTCCGTCAGGTGTACCCCAGCATCGATCAGATGGTCCGTCAGGTCCTCGCCGCCATAGAACAGGTTTCGGCTGTCCACCCATACCAGCTTGTCCTTTGCCATCAGCCCATTGGGCTTTACCAGCACGTCCAGCAGCGTCCGCTTTTCCCGGGAAGCCAGCAGGGGATAGTGGTCAGAAGTGAGATTCAGCATATCGGACATGGAGCCGTCTGTCCCTCTTAGATTTCTGTCCAGCCCCGGGAACTGCTGCGTCAGCTCCTCGCTGCGGCTTATTTCCGCCATTGTCGGCAGTCTCATGCCTCCCACCTCCTAAAAGTACCGGATTCTCGTACCCTTGGGCTTGTGCGTCCGATTGTACCAGTTTGCAAACGCATCATACTCCGCCTGGAACATGGCGGCGGAATTGTTGTACTTCCCGAATTCTGCGTTGGTATAGTCGATCTGGCATTCCAGCCAGCTGAGATACATTCTGTCCCAGGGCTCGGGAACCATCAGCACAGTGTCCTGGTCGTCCAGCCCGTATGGGAGGAATAGAATGTTCTCCCACCCTTCGTGGGTGTCGATGATTTCCGCCTTGATCCTGCCGTCCAGCGCGTTCAGCCATCCCAGCTTATCCGATACGCTGTAGGCGTTGGGCTTCCGGCTGTCAACGGAAGCAATGGCCTCCCGGACAGTCATGTTACACCTCGCCGGGATGGGATGCCTTGGACACGCTGGCTTCATATTCCAGCGCCTGGGCCAGCATCTCCTCGCTGCGCTGGATGATCTCCGCCACGCCCGCCGGGACATCCACTTCCTGTCCCCTCTTGATCAGATAGCCAACACCGTTCAGGCCAACGTACATGTCTTCCTTCTGGTCTCTCGTCAGAGGCAGGCGAATCCGCACATACTTTCCCCTGGATTCCTCCACGGTCTCCGCCGCTGTATTTTCCACGGTTTCCTTCTCAGTCTTTTCTTTGCTGGTTGCCATACATATGCTCCTTTCATGGTCAGGGGCGGTTTCCCGCCCCATGTGTCAAATCAGTTTGCCTTCGCCGTGTCGGAGAAAGCGCCGCCGCTCTCGATGCGGATCATGTAGTTCTGCTGCAGGATCTCCGCGGTCTGCATAGCCTTCCAGCCCACGGTGCTGCGCTGGTCCAGAGGGTCAGCCGTACCTGCAGAACCCAGCTGCTTGATGATGGTCTTCAGACCGCCGCCGGTTACCTCGGTGATGCCATAGGCGTTCTCGCCCAGCACAAGCGTGCAGAACACGGCGGGATTGGTGGAGGTTTTGACAATCAGCGCTTCGCTGCTCTCCACGAACCGCACACCGGCAATTCTGCCGATCTCGCCCTCGTACATATTCTCGGCGCTGGTATACTTGTGCATCTCCTCCCACTTGGGGTCGGACATCAGGTCATAGGCCGCGTAGGGGTGGATGATGGCCACATAGCTGCCGCTGATCTTGGGCACGTTGTTGGCCTTCAGGGTGGCCACGGCCTTCTTGATCTCGTCCACGGTCAGCTTGCAGGTGGCGTCAATGTCCGCCCGGGAGGTTACGGCGGTGGTACCGCTTGCGCCTACCTTGGGGCAGTACTGCACGTTGGTGCCCGCCTGCAGGATGTTCCGGGTAATGGTGTCCAGGGTCAGGCCCGCCTGGTTGCCGATGGCCTTGGTGGCCTCCAGCACGTTGTTGTCGATGGCGGTCAGGTCCAGCACATCGGACAGCGCCACATAGTCGCCGTACTGATGCACCTCCGCCTCGACGGCGGTCACCGTCAGCTTCCGGCCATCGGGGGTCACGCCTTCGGTCAGAGGGGTCAGGGCCTTGGGCAGTGCGCCGTACCGCCGGAACTCGATCTTCTTGCCGCCGTTCTTGGGGATAGGCCGCTTCTGGCCAAACTGGCTGTGGATCAGGTTGGGCTTTGCGCTTTCCAGCAGCGTCCGGTCGTAGAAGGTCTTGTTCTCGGCGGACAGGCCGGAATCGGTGGTTACGTTGGTGTTCAGGTCGCCCGCAAACAGCTGCAGGCTGCCCATAAAAATAAGGTTTCTGATGATTTCCATGGTATCTCCTTTCGTTTTAGCCGAAGGAAATACGCTCGCCCCGCATAATGCGGTCCATATAGGCTGTAAATTCGCTTCGGCTCATGTTGCTTACATCTACTTTCTGGCTTACCGTGGGGCCGTTCCCCACGCCGCTTTCGGTTGGTCTCCGGCTTCCGGATGCCACGCTGGCTGAGAGCTTCTTCTGGGCCTCCATCGTGGCCTTCTCCATACCGGCCTGCATGATGTCGTCGTGGTATCTGGCCCAATAGGCACTCTCCACGTCAACGCCGCTCTGCAGCATGGACACAAACTGCGCGTCTTCCAGACAACTTTCCAGATCCAGCCCCGGGAATTTCTGTTTGGCCTGCTCTGCCTGGGTTGCCCACCTGGTGTAGGTCTCCCGGGCCGCTGCCTCCCGCTGGTTCAGCTCCTGCTGCCGCTTCAGCATGGCATTTTCCCGCTCGGCAGTCCGCAGGGCCTTCAGGTTCTCCACGGACATTCCCTTGTCCGCCGCATCGGCCTGCCACATCTGCTCGTCGTTGTCCAGAGCCGCCATCAGGCCGTCCACGTCCCCGGCGTCCACGCTGTACTTCTGCCCCAGCATCTGCAGCAGCGGCTCGGTCTTGGCCAGCCGTTCCTCGTTGGCCTTGGCCCCCCGCATCCGCGCCTGGATGGTCTTCTGGACTCTCGCGTCGTAGTCCGCCTTGTACTTGCCCTTGATCAACTCATCGAAGGTAGGCTCCTGCGGTGCCGACTGCTCGCCATTGGCTTCCGTTTCCGGCTGCTGGCCCCCCTGGCTCCCGGCGTCGGAGCCCGCTGCGCCCGTTCCGTCCCCGCCTGCGCCGCCGTCGGCAAACAGCTGCAGGCCGAAATAGATCATTGTTTCCAGTAATTCGTTCATAGTGTCCTCCTCTGCTGGTTAGGCCAGCGGCTCCATATCTGCGGGTTCGGCCCGCGAATCCTCGGTTTTATCTTCTCGGCTTTCGCCGTTCCCGATGTAATAAATTTTGATGTTTTTGGGGTAGTTCCCGGCCAGCATCTCCATGCCCCGCCGAATTACCCCCCACTGTGCCCGGGCAACCTCCATATTTACCGGCTGAATCCGTACAGTGGCCTTCCCGGGTATCAGCTCCACCGTGGGTGAAGCTTCAAGCCCATAGTCAGCGTCCAAATCCATAGCCAGCTGTGCCGCCGTATAGGTCAGCGCCGTGGCTGCTGCGCAGATCAGGTCCCTGCCGTATTCCGCACTGTTTGCGTGGCCGTACATATCCAGCCACAGCGCCCCGCCCATATCTCCAAAAGTCACGCGAATCATGCCGCCACCTCCCGATTAGCCCGGGGCCGTGGAGTTGGCCACCCGCTCCCGCGCGTTTTTCGTAATGCTGCTCTCCCCGCCGGAGCTTTCCGTGCTTACGCCTCCCGCGGGCGCTTCCGCCGTATCCTGCACTGGCCCCATAGCCGCCATCATGGCCGCCTGCTGCATCTGATACATCATCTGATTCTGCTGTATCCGCTGTACGACCTTGGCCTTGCGGTCAAAGTCCATCATGTCCAGGCAGGCCAGCGCCTGATCCGCCATAGCCGGGTTGAAGAACCCCTCCGAATAGAAGTTCATGGCCATCTCGTTCTGGCTCAGCCGCGAGTAGGGGCTTGCCTTTTCGGAGGAAACGCTGATGTCGAACACCGGCAGCCGGTACCCCATATCCACGCCGAATGCCGCCCCCTGCTGCTGGGGCTGAAGCCCCGCGTTGCTGTAGGCCACATACTCCGCCTCCCCCTGCGGCCCGGTGATCCGGAACTGCCGGGGCAGGTCGTAGAATTGCCTTATCAGCTCGATAACCATCAGACACACCTTGCGGAATACCCTGTGGCTGGACTTGTTGCTGTCCCGGCTCAGCTTGCTCCCCGCCTCCTGCATGGCCGCAATGGCGGAAGCCGCCGTCACGCCGGAGGAAGTGCCGCCGGTGGAGATGTCCCGGTTTCCCGTGACCTCTTTCAGCTCGTCAATTTTATTGTTCAGCACGGTCACGTAGATGCCGTTCAGCACCTTGCCGTTCACGGGCTTGATGCTGTCTTCCCCCAGATTCCCGTCCACGTGAATGAAATCGTTGCGCATATCCGCGTATTCCGCCTCGTTCACGCTGCCGTCGTTCCGGATAAAGTGCCTGGGCCGTGCGTTGGCCAGCATGTTCTGCAATACAGCCTGATTCCCCCGGTCAATGTACTCCTGGGCGCTCTTGCCCACATCGATGTACCCAAACCCGCAGGGACTGCCCGCCACCCGGAACAGGGAATCGATGTGGAAGGGATACAGCCCATGGTCGTACCATCCTCTTTCCGCGTACTCCGCCTCATTTTCCGAGGCGAACAGCACCGTGTCCCCGGTAAACTTACAGTAGTGCAGCACGGTCTTCCCGTTCCTGCGCCGCTTGTAGTACCAGTCAATGACCGTGGTCTTGTCTCTGGTGTCCACGTTGTCCTCATAGCTGTACTCCGCCACCGTGAAACTCTTGTCGCCTACCCTGTCCCCCAGCTCCGGGTACTGCTCGGTCAGGGTGTCATTGTCCACCATGGTCACATAAAAAAGGTTCCGGCTGTCCTGTATGTCCGTCACGCCCGGCTCCCAGAAGAGGTTCAGAATGTCAATGCTGCGGATGCTGATGTCCCCCAGCCCGTTGAGCTTCCCGGAATCCCAGAACACGCCGTAGCACCCGGCCCCAAACTTTAATTTGTAGTCCTGCTCCGCGTCGTACACCGCCTCAAACTCACATTGATCCATAACCACCGGCAGGATGCTGCTCAGCCGCTTGGCCTCCTCCTCGTCGGTCTGCTCCCGGCCCTGCACCGTGCAGGTGGGATAGTTGTCCATGCTGTCCGCGTGCTTATTGGCCAGCGCGTTAAACAGCCACCCGGAAACCGGCTCCACGTCGCCCCCGGCCCGCCGCAGTGTCTCCCAGTGCCGCATACGATACCATTTCTCGTTATCCACGATCCGCTGGTCCAGCATGGCCTTGCCCTGCTTGTAGCGGTTTAATTGCAAAAGGGCTTCCCGGATCTGGTCAACCCCCACGGCCTCCACCCGCTGGGTCTGCACCGTAGCCGCTCCCGCCATCTGGTTGCCCATGGCCTCCAGCATGGCGGTCTGGGCCCCCTGCTGCGCCGTGGCGAACTGCCCGCCCCGGCTCTCCGGCTGCTCCTGCTCCAGCGGCTGCTCCTGCTCCATGGTCTGCCCGTCCGGCATCGCCGCCTGTTCCTCGTTCCTACGTCTCGCCATCTTCCTGGCCTCCCGTCCTTACAATTTCCATGCGCGCCGCTCTGCTGGGCCTGTACAGGTCTCCCCTGGGCACATCCAGCGCCTGATATACCGCCGAATGGGTGTACCCGTCATCCGCCTCCGGCACAATGGGCTTGATGGGCCGCGCCATGCACATATACCTCACTTCGTCCGCCACATGGTCCTCCATACTGGTGTCCAGGTCTTCCGGTTTGTGTTCGTCGTACATCAGCATGGGCATTGTGCGGATAAACGCCTTGCAGTTCCGGAATACATACATCCCGGCATACCCGTTTTCATCAAATGTCAGCCGATAGTGTATTTGCATCCACCCTGGAATGCGCTTGTTGTCGCCGGGGGAGAAATATACCTGGTTCTTTGCCGCCACATCCGCAATGCTTTCCCCGAATTCCGCGTCCCAGATTGCCGGGTCTGCAATTCCAATGATCTTCTTTCCGACCAGCCACCTGTGTTCCGTTTCTATCCGATGGATTTCCGCAAGCACCTGCTGTGGCGGCCACTTGATACCCTCGTTCGGCTGCCCCGTGCATCCGTAGAATTCCAGAATCCGGTACAGTACCCCGTCCGGATCAACTGCCCACCAGCCGCAGGAGAAGGGCTTGTTGTAGCCCCAGTCGAAGCTTCGGTAGACGGTCCAGTGCTTCGGAATTTCAAAGTGGTCTATGACATGGGTGAGCTGTCTGTCCTTGTAGTGGGCCGGATCATCCCGGAATTCTTCAAAGAACTGCCCTTCGTATACGTCCCACCGGCCATTCAGCCAGGCCTCCCGCAACGACGGCGGCAGCTTTTCCAAGGAACGCAGGTATTCCGGCTGCTGCTGCATCAGCGCCTTATTATCTGTCACAAGGGCCTGGATAAAGGCGTAGTCTTCCGGGTGCTCGTCGTCCGTGTACCGTTTGTCCACGAACAGCCGCTTGAAGTACCCGTGGCTTGGTCCACCGGGGTTCAGAGTGTAATATGTCCGCTTGGGAAATGGATTGACGCCACGCACGCAGGCATCAATTTTGGTAAGCCAGTCTTCCAGGAATTGCCCCGCCTCGTCGGCAAACCACACATCGTATTCCGCGCCCTGGTACTGTCCCAAGTCGCTGTCCGTCGCGCAGTAGCCGAAAGAAATGGTGCTTCCGTTGCAAAAAGTGAATATTTTATCACTTTTATTGTATTTTGCAGCCCCATTCAGCATTTGCAGCAGGGGCGCAATGTGGTTGTTGAACAGCTCCTTGTAGGTTCGCCTGGTAATCAGTACCTTAATGCCCGGATACCGCAGGCACAGCAGCACGGCTTTCCACCGCACAAACCAGCTCTTACCGCCGCCTCTGGCCCCGCCGTAGCCCACATAGCGGTGCTTGTCCCGGAATGCCAGCAGCTGCTTTTTGTTCGGCCCCTGGGGCCCCATATCCAGCACTATTCTGCCCATTCCGCAGCCCCTCCATAGGTGATCTCGATCTCCTGGGCCTTCCCGGCCTCTTCGTCCCGCGCATTCTCCCGCCGCAGCTTCTCAATCCGCGCTTCCTGTTCTTTAATATCCAGTTCCGGCCGGATATTCAATACTTCCTTCAAGTCCCGCAGCACCCCGCTATAGGCTTTCAGTGTCCTTGCTTCTTCCGGGTTGGTATTCCGGATTCCCTCCAACGCCTTCGCCGCCAGCGCCGCAGCAGCCGCCTGCAAACTGGTATCTACCCTGCTGCTTGCGTTGGCCACAGCTTCCGCCGCTTTTGTGGCCGCCTTGTTCCAGCTCTGTTTCCGCAGCTCAAACCATTTTTCACTCTTTGCCCGCCGCGCCAGCGTTTTCAGCGGCACATTGTATTTCTTCGCCAGTTCCCGGTAGGAGCCCTTCCCGGCAATATAATCCTTCCGGATTCTGTTCCAGTCCACGCCCCCTCCCTCCTTTTCTCCGCCCATCATATCAATTTCCGCTTCTCTCCCGCTAACCCGAAATTTTTTCAAAAAAATCTTGCTTCCCCCCCTCTAACCTCCCAAAAAAGGCCGCCCCCGAAGGAGCGGCCTTTGCAGTCTTTACAGCAGCCGAGGAATCTAATGTTGATCGGCATCATTTGGGCCTCCTGTTTTGCCGCCTCTTCTCCCGATCATTCGTCACCCGGGTCACATCGGCCACATAGTTGGCCTCGTTCCGGGGCAGCATCAGGCGGCCCATCAGCAGTTTGATAAAGCGTTTACGTTTCGTGCTTGGCCTCCTTTTTTTCCCCGTAGCTGCAAAACCCGTCCATTTCCACGCACACCGCCTCACCTTTATAGCCTCTGGCGTTGGCATAAGGCTCGGTATGCAGCATACACATAGGGTTTTCGTCCCCCTGCCGGTGGATGCAGTCCCGGCAGCGGACGGTATGGAGCGTTTCAATGAACCCGTCTGCGAATCCGGCATCATACCCCGCCTTGTACTGCCCTCTGTCATAATTCAGGGCTTTCAGAAGTTCTTCCCGATTCACCAGGATACCAATTTTTATAATCGCCTGTACTACGGCATCTCCGATAGCATCTTGGAAGTCGCTTAAATTCAAGCTGGCAGGTGGTGTGTAACCGTTAAGTTCTTCCATTTTCATCCTCATTTCTCTCCCCATAACTGCGCTGGTGTTCCGGTATCCGTGACCTTGCAATTATGTTGGCCACGTTCCGGGATAGCCCGATTCTGCCCATGCAGAGCTTTATAAAGCGTTTTCTAGTCATTTTTTGCTTTCCTTTCGCCGGAGCTGCAAAAATCGTCCGGCTTTTTTACCGGTTTGAATACACGATCCCAGCGATCACCAAAGACGAAGGTGTTTTGCGGGTGTCCGCAGTAATAGCCTGCGGTTCCATCTGTCCGCTCATACCGTTCGGCGTGCTTGCAGCCCTTGCACCGCACCACCGGCACGGCATCCCGGAAATAATGCTCAATCATCTGCTCTACCCGAAAAGACGGAACCAGCATGGAGCCGTTGGTGTACTCCATAGAGGAATCCCGGAATTCGTAATCATGCAAAAATTGCTTCCAGCTTTCTGGAAACTGCATTGCATCAGCCATTTACATTCCCTCCATTTCTTTTCTCAGGGAATCCTTGATATAGTAGTCCAGCCCAAGTTCCAGGCACAGCCGCTCTGCCTCCTGGCCAAACTTCTTCCAATCAATATTGGACTTGTGATAGTTCAGCTTGCCAATTTTTACTTTGTCGATGATGTCGTGGCAATTGGACAGCATATCCAGGACAGCAGCCGGATTTACAACAGGCTCACACGATACCCAAGTACGAATTCCGCATTGCTTGGCTGAATATATATCAACCAGTCTGTCCGACGGCTCATAAATGCCATGGCTGGAGCCATCGTATGTAATCCCATACCAGTCGTTCCCATCCAATAGGTCAAAGTCTCGGCTACCGTCCCCTTTTGTAAGAATCTGAACATTGTTTCCGCTTGCCTTGATGGCTTTGATAACTTCACGGGTGACGGATGTATCATACCCCGTTGGGTACGGATCACAGGTAAAGCACAGGTGAATCAGCTGGTCTTTGATGTTCGCACGCTCCAGCTGCTGCTTTAGGGCTTCCACCAGCCCAGGGCGGGGTTTCACATGGGTGTGAAAAGTTTCCCTGTCTCGGTGCAGCACATTGGGTGCGAAGCAGTAATAGCACCTATGAGGACAGCCGGTGTAGATATTCACGGCATAATCGCCGTACTCCTTGGCCTTGCCTTTCGGCACATATAACGGTTTCATTTCAATTCCTCCAAATCCATTTTTGCGCCGCAGCTGGGGCAATAGTCATCTTCAAAATAGCATGACTTTCCATCGGTTGAAACAAAACATCCATTGACGGTTCTGGTATTTTTGCAATGGGAACAAGTAATATCAGTCTCACCCGTGTTATCATCGTAGACACACTCCCACCGCCCACGCCGGACCTCTGCCGCATCGGCGGAGGGGAAATTTTTAACATCGACAGCCGCGTCAAAAAACGTGTCCGCTATGATTCCGGCCTCGTCGCCGAACTCTTCGTATTGTTCCCGGGCTTCGCTCGCCAGCTTGAGGAAATGCGCCGCCAGTGCCTCCCGGCTTATGTAATCAGCCATTGTCAATCCTCCAATCTAACGTGCCGTGGCACATTGGGCATTCAGACGGTTTTTGTTCAGCAACCAGCAATCCTAATCTCCGTTTGCAATGAGGGCAATATGGGATGTTCCACCATCTGAACGAACCGCCCAGCTTCCTTTTTACCGATTTGTAAAACGGTTTGTTATAATCCGCCATTACCCAATTCCTCCACATAGCACCAACTCTGGGGCGGGCGTTTGATATGACCGCCATTTTTGCAATATGCACACCCATATTCATCACACACTTTGCCTATGCAGATTTCAAACGGGCGTGAAAACTCGCTCAGCGGTTTCGGCGTATCGTAGATTTGCAACTTGGAAATGTGCCAGCCGTACAATCCGTTTGCGCCGTTTGCATATTTTCGTATTTCCGCAGCAGACAAGCACGTTTGCAAAACATAATCCTCGTCCAGCCAGAACCGGCTATTTGAAAAAAGATTCGTTACTTTGTTGCAGGTAAACTCGCCAACAACACTGCCATTCCAACATCTATCAAAAGCATTGTGGTTATGGTCGTCTACGTAAATGTATCTTCGTGCGTTCCAAAGCATTATATTCTTCTGGTTTGTGCAATAGATATAAACCTTAAACGGCGTTTCTAGTTTCGGCCTGGTCTTCCGCACCTCAACGGTCTTCTCGCCTCTGGCAATCTTCTCGCACCACTTTGGTCGGATACTGATAAGTACCGCTTTACTCATGCTCAGCCCTCCGGTTCCAGGCTTTACGAGCTTCTTCTTTTGTGCGGCCTAGTTTTGCATTGGCTCCACATTTCTGGCACTGTGCCATGTACCGATAGTATAAGTACTTGTTTTCGTCTTCAAGTATCTCTACACCTTTGCCCCCGCAAAACGGGCAGGGCTTCAATTTGATTTCGTCCATTCTTATTTCCTTTCCGCCCGGGTTGCCCCGGGCTTGATTTAGCAGCTATATTCCACTGCCTCCTGCCGATTGATGAAAAAGTGGATTCCGGCAGCGCATTCTTGGAATCTGTCTTCGCAGAAATCCGGAACGGAAACCGTTTCCCCCACCGTGTAAATGAAATTCCGGTCTCTGTTACTTGCTACGCTGACAATTCCGGGGGCTGTGCCGTCAAGGTTTTCGATTGCTATCACAACCGCCTTATCGCAGCGGCACTTTCTGCCCGTGGCGGAACTGCGCCTTGCATCCTCCGGGATCAGCAGCTTCACGATTTTACCACCAGCCTTTTTCCAGGCCGTGAAAACACCGGAATCTGGGCATGCCATCGGAATATACGGAATGTTTTTGGCCCCGGACAGGTAGGCCCCGGACAGGTAGGCCCCGGACAGGTTGGCCCCGGACAGGTTGGCCCTGGTCAGGTAGGCCCCGGACAGGTCGGCCCGCATGTCCTCCCACCCTTCGCAATCCTGCATCAGCCAATGCTTATGGTTGCGCAGAATTTCATTCCACTGCGCTTGCGTGTATGTTTCCATATTCATCCTTTCCGCCCGGGCTGCCCCGGGCTTTTAAATGCCTCGATTTCGAGGCATTTAAAGTGACTGATCGTCAAACAGGCTGATACCCTGATATTCCTCCTGCTCCCGCCGTTTTTTCTCTGCCTTCTCCTGCTCCATCCGCGCGGCCTTGTAAGCATTGTATTTCTGCCGGTACTCATAGGATTTCCCGAAGATGTTCCACGCAGCTTTTACCAAGTTAGGCTCGTAAGGCCGGATCAGCTCCAAATCCGCAATTGCCTTGTAGCTGATGGGGCATCCGCAGCAGCCAGTCCGTGTCAGGCCGTAGACCTCGTAGGCATCGGAGTACCGGATACCGTAATAGTCCTTGTACCACGCCTTGTCCGTATCCGAGACGTAATACAGCGGTCTGAGCCGATACTGCCCTGAGGCCGTCTCCGTGAAGCACATGGAGGTGTTGTCCTTCCGGGGAACGGAACGCATACCTCCTTCGTCCCGCCGCTCTCCGGTAATCACCATGTCGTATCCCTTCTGGATTTGGTGGGCAACGTTTTTCTTGCAGTAGGTACAGCACTCGGCGGAAATCTTGAAGTCCGGCGGATACTCCCCAATGAAGTCCCGCATATACTTGCTGGAATTGATTACCAGCTGAATGTTGGGTCTCGGCTCGCCCTTGGAGTTGCAGCAGCACAGAAAATTCAGCACACTTTCGCACTTGGGATACCGCTCCTTCAGCTCTAGCCGTTTCGCCTGTTTGTCCTCTGCCCGGTCGTACTCCTGGGCCACGGATAGGGGGACTTCTTTTTTTTGCCACTCGCTCAGCCCGGCGGACATAATTTTGGAAACGAAGGGGATGCCGTATTTCCGGGAAGCCTGGACAATGCCCACCTTTGGCCGCACCGTTTCGATTTCCACACCGTACTTTTCCGCCGTGGCCTTGACGTGGTCTTTCGTTGCTTTCATCTCCAGGCCAGTGTTGAAGAAAACATACTTCACCGGCGGTAGGTCGAAAATCTGTCTGGCCCGTTCGATTACGTCGATCAGAATGTCGCTATCTGCCCCGCCGGAGTAGCTGCAAATAGCATTTGGATGCTGCCTCAGATGCTTTGCTACGATGCTCTGGATGGCCTGGAATTTGGCCGGTGCATCAAAGTCTGCATAGGCTGGCCGGTTTGTGTATACCCGGCTGTGGTATGTATCAGCCATTGTCTTCCTCCTCCACCGGGGAGCGGAGCCATGCAAGCCACGCATCCCTGCACTGGTCCATGCCCAAAAAGGCGTCGCAGCCCGGAACCGGGCAAGCACCGCAAAAGGTCATCTTGCTCGCTTTCTCCGCCAGTTTCTCATCCGTCATTGTCCGGATGCTGTCGCCGTTTGTTTTTGGCTTCACTTTTCGCTGAGATTCAAGCTTTTTAAGCGCATCCTGAAAGCAATTTGCCGCATCGTGGAGTCCGGCGGCCCATACCTGGTGCATCATCTCCATTTCCCATGCCCTGGGGTCTGGGCAGCACCCATTTTCTCCATGCTCGTGGGTTACTGGGTTTGGCGTAAGCTGTTCTACAACGCTGTTCATTTCTCCGCCTCCATTTCGTCCAGCATTCTATAAACCTCGCAATATTCGTATTTTTTGCAGCAGAATTCCAGGAATTGCAGCTCTCTGTGCTTTGCTGACCGATATTTCCATATCAGATCCGAGTACCCGTCAACCCCCTGGCAGGTGATCCGTTTTTCCCCGTCCGTGCCCAGAAAGTAGGGGCATCCGGCGTCCTTGTCGTTCCAGTTCGTTCCCATATCAGCCGTCTCCCTTCCCATCATCCTCCCGAAGCATACGCCTTATCGCAGCGATCTGATCCGGGTCTGTGTCCATCCCGGAAGGCTTCTCCGCCTCCGGCGGCCACTTCCAAAGCCCCTGCGTGAGCCATTTCGAAAAGTTGGGAACCCATCTGCCGGATTCCTCTGACCACTGGGCGGAGCGTTTCCATTTGGCAAGGCCATCAAAAACCGTCTGCTCCTCACCCTTGCCGACACTGGATTCAAACGCCTGCCAGCCTTCAGCAGTATTCCCTTGTCTGTGTACGGGGTATGCACACAGGATTCGGTCAAACCATTCTTTTCTTTCACTGTCAGCCGCCCACTCACCGCTTCGGTTCGGTTCGGTTCTATTCGGTTCGGTTCTATTCGGTTCGGTTAGTGTTCCAGTTGGAATCCAGTTGGAATCCGCTTGGAATCCAGTTGGAATCCGTGGGGCCTCTCCCGTGTAAGTTTCAAAAAGCGTCTTACTCCCCGCCACCGGGTGGTCCGTGTAGCTCTTGTTCGGGTTCATCCAGATCCTCGCCGCCACATCCGGATAGTTCAGAGGCTTCATTCGGTCATTTTTCAAGGTATTTGCCATTTTCCAGTGCTTGATAACCACGACTTCCCCGAAATTCAGCACAAAACGCTTACTGATAAGCTCCTGTAGAGCCGCTTCCCCTTTTAGGATTCTGCATGTTACGCCATCGTAATTGTTGCAGAATCCAAGGTCATCCGCAGCCATGACAAGGTGGGCATAGAGAGCTTGCGCCCCCAGGCTCAGTTTGTAAAAGGCGTTGCTTTCCACCACCTTGCTGCTGATGCATCTTCGTGTTGCCACGCTTGTTTCACTCCCTCCTTTTTTGGAATCCAAACGGAATCCATGTGGAATCCAAGTGGAATCCAGAGCATTTTTTCTGGAATCCAAATGGAATCCAGCTTGTTTTCATCTCGCAAACGCCTTGGTTGCGATTCCAGTCGCCTGAAAAACCCTCCGGCAAAAGTCAAATTCGTCTCCGGAAGCGTCGCTAAGGTGGCACAGGTAGATTTGTCTGCATCTAGAAGTGTCCATAGCTCGCAGACATTCCAGCAGCTTTTCAATGTCCATGTGGGTGTTGGCGATCCGGTGTTTGGTCTTCTCCGGCATCTTGTCCAGCCGCTCCAAACGCTCCTTGCAGAAGTTCGCCTCCACCGCTAGAATGTTCACCCCCGGAAACGTATACGGCAGATTCACCGTGTCCGTTGCGAACGCCAGAATGTCACCGTCCTCCTTGCTCTGAATCAGAAACCCCAGCGGTTCCGCCGCATCGTGATAGGTCTCAAAAGGCAGGACGTCCAGCGTTCCGACCGCAAATTGTTCTCCGGACCGTATCTCTTCAAGCAGGGAAAATACAGTCTCCGGCAGCTCCAGTGCCTCAGCCGTTCCACGGCTCATGTATACCGGAACGCCGCTCTCCGCCACCCGCCGGACGGAAAGGCTGTGGTCCTTGTGCTCATGGCTCACAAGGCACCCGTGCAGCCTCGCCAGATCAAACCCGGCCCTCTTCTGCAGCTCCTTGTAGCTCAGCCCGCATTCCAGCAGGATACGGGTATTCCTGTCGGCAATCAGATAGGCGTTGCCCTTGCTGCTGCTCGCCAGTGACGCGATCTTCAAAACGGGGGCCTCCCTCCTGCGGCCTCAGCGGCCCCCTGCCCGGCGTTCTTGTCCAAAACCTCCCCGGTGCTCTGGTCGATTTTGACCTCCTCCTGAGGGACGTAGAGCTTCTGGTACTCCGTGCTCTTCCTGATCTTCTCCTGCGCCCATTCCGGCAGCTTCTCAAAAGCCGCTTGGTCAAACCCGTCATCCAGGTCAAACCAGTAGGGCGTGATGGTTGCTTTAGGCTCCGGAATGCCCGCCGGGATCTGCATAATGCCGTCAATGTTGGCGTACTCTCCCGTGTCGTTCAGCACCACGCTCAGCATGGCGGACTTGCCCAGCAGCGTGTTGGTGTCAAAGCTCATGTACTCGTCGTCCGTCAGCGCCTTGCCGATCCAGCTGCCCAGAAACTTCCGCAGCCCCGAGTTCTGGCTCTTGGCAATGTTAAAGGTACGCCCCAGCACCCGGGGTTCCTGCTTCCCGTCGATCTCCACCGTCTGCCCGATCAGCTCAAAACCGATCATCACCTGGTTGTTGTACCTGGTAGAATCTTTGTATTTGCACAGCTGCTCTCCGATGCCCAGGGAGTAGATGCACACCGCCATATAGGTTCCGCCCGGAACCGGGGGAATGCTGGGCTTCACGTTCTTTCCGATTTTCATACGATTCTCAGCTCCTTATCTTCCTCGCTCACCACCAGGCGGATCACCTGGCTCTGCATTTCTTCCAGTTTGGTAACACTCTCCGCGTTGTCCACAAACAGCGGCACCCGAACCCCGTAAAACTCGCTCAGGGCGTTGATAATGTCCATGCCAACATTGATCTGCATGGCGCTGTTCAGCCCGTTGTAGGGAACGCCGTCCACCGTCACGTCGCACCGCTCTTCCACGCCGCCGTTGGCCTGTTCCCGGAACAGCCGGATCTTTGCCAGCCGGAAGGGTGCGTTCACGGCGTTTTCCAGAAAGCTCGCCTTGAACCTGGTGAATTCCTCCATCTGGTACAGCGTCCGCTCCACCGCCTCCAGCGCCGCGCCCGTGTCCCGGGCCTCCTGCCGCAGCTGTTCCAGCCGTGCCTGGGCATACCGCAGGCTGCCTTCTCCAGCCGCCTCCTGCTGGACTGCTTTCAACTCCGCCATGACCGCCGCCAGCTGCCCATCCAGAGCCGCCCACTTCGTCTGGTACCCGTTTACTGCTTCCAGCTTGTCCTGCTCAAGGCTCCTGATTTCCCCTTCCAGAGCTGCCCGCCGGGCTTCATATTCCGGCATATCCGTAACGGTTTCCGCCGGTGCTTCCCGGATTTCCGCTTCCGCCGCCGCCAGGGCGCTTTCCGCTTCCGCCTTTTCCTGCCCCAGCCGTTCCAGGTCCGCCCGGTAGCCGTCGCACAGCGCCTTAGCGTGGTTCGCCATGCCCTCTATCCGTTCCAGCCGTGCCTTCTTCTTGGCCTCGAAGGCATCGGTCTGGGCTTTCAGCTGCTCAAAAGGCAGGCTCTGCCCGCAGGTGGGACACTTTCCGCCGGAAAAGCTCTCTCCGTTGGTATCTACCCATTCCGCCCGGTAGCTTCCCAGGCTCTTCTCCGTCCGTTCCAGGGCCATGTCCGTGTTGCTGATCTGGGCATTGGTGTAGGTCAGCGTCTTTTCCGCCGCCGTTTTCCGGCGCTTGGCCTCCACCGCCTTGTCCGCGCCCCGCTGCTGCTCCCGGTAGGCCCCGTTCTGGGCTTCCAGTGCCCGCAGCTCCTCCGTTTTTGCGCTCAGGGCGTATCCGATTTCCGAAGCCTTGCTTCCGGCTTTCAGCTTCGCCATCTGCTCCCGCAGGGCGTTTCCAATTCCGTCCAGTTCCAGTGCCTTGGCCTTGGCCGCCGCAAAGTCCTGCCCGCTCAGCTGGTCGATGAACTTCTGGCATTCGCTCATTCTGGCCGGGCCGTCGTTCTTGGCCCCCACCAGCCGCTTTCGGTCCGCTGTCAGCTTCTTTTTCAGGCTTTCCAGCCCCACCCCGGCGCAGCTGTCCTTCAGCTCCCAGAACGCCTCGTTCTGCATCATGATCTGCTCATCCGTCAGGTTCCCCACCATGTCGAAAAGCACCGCCCGCCGCTCCTGCCATTTCAGGTCCGCGCTAAAGTATTTTACGGAGGTCAGCATCCGGAACAGCCCCTCCCCCACCAGCTCCTTCACGGCAGCATCAAAGCCGTTCTTCTTCATGGGTACCCCGTCCACGGCATACTCACTGATGTTGCCGCTGTATTCCGGCGTGGGGCATCCCCGCTTACTGGCCCAGACCTCTTTCAGCGTCCGCCGCAGCACCGTCACCTCGCTGACTTCTCCCAGATCAACCAGGAACTCCGCCGCTACCGCCGTTACCGCCTGATGGTCCGCCACCTGCCCGTCAGCCCCCAATGGCTTGATGGCCTCCGCATCCGCGCTGCCCCGGCTGTCCTTGCCGAACAGCAGCCAGGTCAAGCCGTCGTAAATGCTGCTCTTCCCCGTGGCGTTGTCTCCGTAAATGCTGGTCTCCCGCCCGCCGAAATCAATGGTCAGGCTTTTGTGACACTTGAAATTTTCCAACGTCAGCTTCTGAATTCGGATATCCTTCATTTGACATTTCCTTTCTTTTCGGCTATAATAGCCTTGTTCTCATTTTCTATGCCGTCACCGGAGCTTGCCTCTCCGGCGGCGGCTTTCTTCTTGGCGTACCGCGCCCGGTTGTATGCCTGCTGCTCCATCTTGTGCGCCCGGTAGTAATCCATCCGGTAGGCAATCAGGGCCTCCCGGTGCTTCCGGTAGTATTCCTTCTGATAGGCCCTGACCTTCTCCCGGTTGCTCTCCCGGTATTTCCGGCTCTGGGCGGTTTTGGCCTCCTTGTGCCTTCCCGCGTATTCGCTGCCGTAGGCCAGCCGCTCCGCCCGGTGGTCGTAGTAGTATTGCAGCTGCCTTGACCGCTCCTCCTCCGGTATCCGCTTCTTAGACATAGCGCACCGTCACAGTCAGAGGCGCCTGTTTGTGGTTCCGGTGGATCGCCTCAAAAATCTCCGCGTTCTCCGCCTCAAAGGCCGCGCTGTCCGCCAGAAGCCCTTCCTTCAGGGCTTTGTTCTCCGCCTCCAGGGCCTTGATCCGCCCGCTCTGGGCCTCAATCAACCGCCGCTGTTTTTTGTACATCGTAAACAGCGCCTGAAATTTCGCCAGTTCCTCGGGATTCATCGCATTTCCTCCTTAAAATCCTTCCGGTCTTACCCCATACCTGGCAATGTGCCAGCGTATGTAGGCTTCCTTGTTCGCCATCACCCAGGCGTAGGCAGCTTTGGAAAGCTGCCGGATGGCCGCCGCCTGCCGAAGCTCCGCCTCGGTCTTGCCTTTACTTTCCATCCTCCTTTTCCTCCTTCTTGTTCGCCAGCGCTACCCCGGCTGCCAGCCCTTGGGCGTATGCCTCCACCATGCTTACAGCGTGGCTTCTTGCCTCCTGGGGAATTTCGTTAAGCCCTTGGGCCGTCCCTTCCACGCTCTTTTTGACTTCCTCGCTCATGTGTTTTGCTCCTTTCCTGATTTTCAAATTGGTTGGCGGCGGGGTTGACGGCCCCCGCCTGGCCGCTTTGTCGGCTCTCCCAACCGAGCGTTTGGCGGCGGCCGGATTCGAACCGGCCATTACGGGAACTCACATTCCGTACCCGTCCAGAAACCGCCATATATCCGGGATAACCCGCCCGGCTCGGGGCCGTCTGTTCCGTGCTGCCAAAAACAAGATTAGGAGGTACGGCGGCCATGCCTCAAAACCGCCGTGGTGGGGGATGGCGGCCTCGAACCGCCGCAACACATTGTTTACGCCTGTTCCCCCATGTTGCCGGTCTTTCCCGGCCAACTGCCTGATTCTCGGCATCTTGCGCACCTCCTTGTTCGTCTGCCATCGTCAGTGCCGGGGGACGAATCCCGGCAGACGGCCCGCAGGCCGTTTCGGCTGTTACTTCTTCTGGATATTATAGTAAGTCATCCCTGTTGTCGCTTCCGTGTTCGATTTCCCATCTATCCGCGATACGTTCACCACTCGGAAACCTGTAAACCGGAAATTCTCCGTATTCTAAATACCGGAACGTACCAATGTATCCGTCAAAGGTTTTTACATATTTAGGATATTTCATGTTATTACCTCCCGCATTGCCCCTGATTGATATAAGTGAGGCTTGTTTCCCTCACTTGCAAGGCTATATTACCACGCTGTGCTAGGTTTGTCAAGTAGCAATTTTTATTTTTCCTTGACACAGTTAGGTTTTTGTGGTACTATCAGACTGTAAGGAGGTGATCCCAACGGATACAGTTGGAACACGCATCCGCGATGCAAGAAAGGCATCCGGAAAAACACAAAAAGACTTCGCCGCAGGGCTTGGAATGTCCGAAAACTTTATCTGGCAAATCGAGAAGGGCCAGCGCGAACCCAGCGACCGCACGGTTTCCGACATCTGCCGGGTCTACGGTGTCAACGAGGTCTGGCTTCGCACCGGCGTCGGGGAGATGAAGCTCCCCATGCCCCTGGACCAGCAGCTGGCCCAGATCTTTGCCGACGTCCAGGTCTCCGATGACGAGCGCGCCCGCCTGGTCAAGGCCTTCGCGTCTCTCCCCCCGGAAGCCTACCCCCAGCTCTATAAATGGTTCCAAGCCTTTATGGAAAACCTCAGAAAGTAAGAAAAGCCCCCTGCCGCGTAAGCAGGGGGTCTTCTTCATTTCTTCGCCCATTCCAAGGCCGTGACCAGCAGCAGCTTCAGCCTCTCCAGATCCATCCTCTCCATTGCCTTTCTGATTTCCTCCATAATCTTCTGCCGGTCATCCATCCTTTTTGTCCTCCTGTGTAAAAAAATTGTCGAGTGTTTTGTCTATTTTGCCTCTTTCCCCGGTTTGAGATGTTTTGTATAATAATGGTGCTTATATATTCCATAGAAAGAGGCGTATTCCGATGGGTTCGTCAACAACATTGTTTACAATTGTATTCCTGGCAATTCTGGCTGTCGCTTTGCTCGCCGTATTATCAGGTAACAAAAATTCCGGTTTGAAACTACCCGTAGGAGTTTCCGGCGAAGCAGCAGATATGAAAAAAGCCTTTTTGGGGATAGTAAAATCAGAGATCAAATCTCTGCAATCTCCATATCTGCCGGATTGCGAAGACACAATAATGGATGTTATAATCAAAGATTTAAAGTCAGAAGATTTTTCTAACTGGTCATGGGATGATGGTTTCCACAAAATAGCGCTTGCCGCTATTTTTAATGCTTCCTTTGACCTGCTCGCCACACAGCGATTCACCCTTGCACCTGGATTTTTTAATCCTCTCGGCCAGCAGTTGCATGGCGTAATGAATCGTTCTTTGGAAAAAGCGTGCAGCAAAGGATATGTGTCCCAAGCTGAGATAGAGGAAACCAAGAAAGTCTTTCGTCAAACCGTATTAGATATATAGAACGTTTGTTTTATTATCTTATACTCATTTAAATGTCCAATAAACCGTACATTTAACCGCCCCGGCCACTGTGCCACCCGTGACCGGGGCCTGCCGCCGGAAGTATGTCCCTTGCCGGTTGCGCTTTCAGCATACCCCTTCCCCCGCGTTCCGTAAATACCCAGATGCGGAACTTCCGTTCCGTTTCCGCACCTTTTCGTTTCAGGAGGCGTTTCTCATGGAAATTTCCGATTTGATTTCCCGGCTGGACGTCAAGCGTCTGGAGCGCGGCATGTCCTATCAGGCCGTGGCCGATGCCTGCGGCGTGTCCAAGGCCACCATTTACCGCACTCTGACCGGGGCCACGGAACCAACCGCCCAGCTTCTCAGCCGCATTGAGGCCGCCGTCCAGTATGTCCCCCCGGTCGATGAGCCGCTTCCCCCGCCCCAGTGCTCCGATGCCTATGTGGACTATCTCCGCGCCGCCCTCCGTCAGCAGGCCCAGGACTACAACCGCCATGTCACCCAGCTCCAGACCCATTACAGCATGCTCCGCCGTCAGGACCGCCGGGTCATCAACTTCCTCATCGTCTGCGTCACCATCCTCGTCATCTTCCTCATCTTCTGGCTGGTTATGGATGTCGTCCACCCATCCATCGGCTGGATTCAGGCTGATCAAATTCGTAAAGGAGAATCTTTATGAAAGAAAAACTCATCTCTTCCCTTGGTTCCTTCGGCCTCATTCTGTATTACATCCTCAGCCTGTTCATGGCCTTTTTCCCGCTATGGTTTCTCCATCTGCCGGTATGGGCTTTCTTCCTTCTCGCGATCCTCTTCCAGTTTGTTCCCGCCCTCTGCTCCATTGCCTGGGTTGTCGTCCTTTTCTTTGTCATTAAGGCCCCTCAGACGTCCCTGTCCGTTGTCTATTACATTCTTTTTGCCGTCCTCTTCCTGCCGAATCTGGTCAGCGCTTTCCGCAAATAGTAATTTTCATTCCCTGTAGCTGTAAGGATGATTGACCTATGACCACACTCCCCATTGACCTCTCCGCCCTCACCGCCGAGGAGCGGAAACAGTTTGACGCCGCCCCCGCCGTCCTCTCCCCGGACTGTGACGCCGTCTGCTGCCTCTATATGCGTTACTCCTCCGACCGTCAGTCCGAGCAGTCCATCGAGGGCCAGCTCCGGGACCTGATTTCCCATTGCCTGTCCCACCGTTACCGGATCGCCGCCGTCTATGTGGATCGGGCCATTTCCGCCCATGCCGGCATGGAAAAGCGCCCGGCGTTCCAGCAGATGCTCCTCGACAGTGCCCGCGCCCCCTGGAAGACCGTCCTGGTCTGGAAGCTGGACCGCTTCGCCCGCAACCGGGAGGACAGCGCCATTGCCCGTATGCGCCTCCGGAAAAACGGCTGCAACGTGGAATCCGCCAAGGAGGGCATCTCCAAAAACCCGGAAGGCGTGATTCTGGAAAGTCTTCTGGAGGGTATGGCCGAGTATTATTCTCTGGAGCTGTCCCAGAAGGTCAAGCGCGGCATGTCGGAAACCGCCCGGAAGGGCCAGTCCACCGGCGGCCCCATCCCTCTGGGCTATACCGTCTCCAACAAGCGCCTGACGGCTGACCCCGCCACCGCCCCGCTGGTGGTGGAGGCATTCACCCGCTACGCCGCAGGAGAGACCGTTGCCGCCATCTGCGATAGCTTCAACGCCCGGGGCCTCCGCACCGCCCGGGGAACCCCGTTTAATAAGTCCAGCTTCCAGAATGTCTTCCGGAACGAGAAGTATATCGGCGTCTATAAATATGACGGCATCCAGACCGAGAATGCCGTCCCAAGGCTGATTGATGACGACCTCTGGGCCGCCGTCCAGTCCCGCCTGAAGACCAATGCCCAGGCCCCCGCCCGGGGGAAAGCCAAGGTCCCCTACCTGCTGGCCGGAAAGATCTTCTGCGGCCATTGCGGCGCGCCCATGATCGGCGAGTGCGGCAGAGGCAAGGCGGGCCGCACCTACAATTATTATTCCTGCTCCACCCGCCGCCGCGCCCACACCTGCGATAAAAAACCAGTCCCCAAGGACTGGATTGAGGATATTGTGGCCCGTGACGCGCTGGACGTCCTGACAGATGAGGTCATCGACTACGTTTCCACCGTCGCCGCCCGGCAGTCCGAAAAAGAGATGCAGGAAACCACCCAGATCCCCGTCCTCCGGCAGCAGCTCAAAGACACGGACGTAAAACTCCGTAACCTCCTGAAAGCCCTGGAATCTTCCGCTTCCGCCCCGGATATCATCGTCTCCCGCATTGCCGAGCTGGAAGCCCAGCAGAAGGCCCTCACCGCCCAGCTCTCCGCCGAATCCCGCTCCGTCCTCCCCCTCACCAAGGAAATGGTAACCTGCTTCCTGGAAACCGTCCGTGCCAAGGCCATCCCTCTGGAGACCCAAAAGCCCATGCTCCTGGATCTCCTCGTCAACTCCGTCACCCTCTACGACGACACCCCCGGCTTCCTCACCATCAAAACCGCCTATAACCTCACCAACCTCCCCCCCAAAACCTTCCGCCTCCCCACCTCCGAATGTTCGGATATAAACCAAATTGGTTCACCATTGGATTCAAAACCGAACACGATCACCGTCGTCGGTATGGTTTTCATCCAAACAAGAAAACACGCCCTGCCTTGATTGGCGGGGCGTGTTCCTTTTTACACTACGGTATTACCGCATACCCTTCTGCTGCTCCATCCGGGTCAGAATCCTGTGCAGATCGTTCTTGGTGTCCAGGTCGATGCCCTGGGAATCAACCAGTTCCCGCAGCCGGTCCACGGCGCTCCCGTAAGAGTAGCCGTCGTCTCTGGCATATCTGCCCATGGAATCCCGCCGGTTCGAGTAGCCGTCCTCCCGGCTATACCTCCGGGAATAGTCCCGGCTGTAGCCCTGGTCCGTAATGCAGTCCAGCTTGCAGATCAGAGATGCAAGGTTCTTTGCCACCTCGACGCTTCCGCGGTCCAGGCGGTCCCCCATGCCCTCCAGCTCCTGCATAGCCGCGTCCCGCAGCTTGTATAACTTCTCGTGCATATCGTCACCTCCTACGCTACGCGCTCAATCATCAGATTGGCGTTCGCCACACTGATGGCCTGAGCGGAAATGTTTCTGACTGCAAGGCTGGCGCAGCAGTCTCTGGGAACGTCCACAAACGCAGCCGTTGCCACGTTAAAAGCGTTCTCAACCGCCGCCGGTGTCGCCGTGGCCGTGGTCTGCTGGATAGCCTCGCCACCCAGCGACAGCGCCACGCTGATGGCCTCAGCCGTTCCCCCTGCCGGTACGCTGATGTTGCCGATAAACAGAACCTTGTACCGTGCAAAATTGGAACAGCCGTTGCAAGCGCCACGCAGCGTCACCAGCCCGGCTCCTTTCCGGTGAACAACATACCCGCGATTGCACCCCACAGGGGTGTCGGTAAACAGCACGTTCTGTCCAGCCGCTACGTTCTGGGCAGCGTTCGCAGTAAGTTCAACCGCCATAAGCTACCCCCTCAGAAGCTGCCGCAGCTGCAAACGTTGTTGCAGCAGTACGGGTTCTGCACCTGATAGGAAGGCACAGGCGTGGGCCGAAGCGTGCTCACCAGATAATTGTTCTGTGCCTGCTGGGAAGCCGCCAGCCGCAGTGCCTGATTCTCCGCCTGGAGGTCCTGCATTCTGGTGCTGTTCAGGTAGTCGATGACCCGGTCGCCCACCTTGTCGATGGCGATCATGGTCGCGTTGTGCTGGGCCTGCATGTTGTAGTTTGTGTCGCAGAAACCGCGTTCAATGGCCCGTCCCAGGCCGTTGTTGACCCCGGCGATCTCCTGCTTGATGTCGCAGCAGCAGTCAGAGAGTTTCTGGCCCACGCCGTTGACGGCGATCCGGGTCTCATACCCCTGCTGCATCTGGCCCACCTGCACGCCGTTGATCAGCTGCGCCTGGGTGTAGCCCAGGTCACACAGCCCGTTCTGGGTGTTGTCCAGTCTCCGCTCCAGCGAGTTGGTCGCGTCGGAGATCATCCGCTGCACCGTCGCAAAGTCGCTGGCCAGCACATAGTTGTCAGCAGCGCCGGAATTTCCGTTGCCGCCCCAACCGTTGCCGCCCCAGCCAACAAACGCGAACAGGAACAGGATAATGATCCACCATGCGCCGTTCCCGCCGAACATACCGTCGTTGTTTCTGTTGGTCAGCGCCACAACATCGGCAGGGCTCATCATATCGTTCATACTTTTTCCTCCTAAATAATATTATAAACCGTTGCGCACCCGGCTTATTTCAGAAGCCTCTGGAACTGCGTTGCCAGCCCCTGCAGCTGATTGAACTGCTGCTGCGTCATCTTTCCGGAGTTCAGCAGCTGCTGCACCTGCTGCTGCGGGTCTCCCTGGAAGTTCGCCCGGAACTGGTTGAACTGCTGGATCATGTTCCCGATGCCCCCCGGGGTAGGCGTGTTCCCGCCAAACTGCCGAAAAAGATCATTCATTGCTGTTCCCTCCTGTCAGCTCCGCCAGCCGCTTTTCGAATTCTTCTCTTGTCACAAAGTCCCCAGTCGGTGCTTCCGGCTGCTTTGCCTCCCGCATTTCCTCGTACCGGAATACCCGCAGCGGATTCGGGATGCCGCTGCCGTCCACGCTTTTGACGTAGAACTGCTTCTCCTCGCTGTCCATCATCCACACGGCGGCCCCAGGGGCCACAGGATAGGCTTTCGCCCCGGCCATGCCCTGCACCCAGACGATGTTGTTTCCCGCCCCCTGGGTCTGCTGGCTCTGCTGCGGCTGCCCGTATAGGAACTGGTTCCCGCCCATACCGTAATTGAACATTTTCAGTCACCTTTCCTTTTCCAGAAATAAAGTGGTATCTCTCCGGAGCAGTCCCATGTGTCGTAGATGTCCCCGTCCTCCACCGCCACAACGTGATTCTTGAGCGTCAGCACGTACAGCCCCTTGGGATAGTCCCGGCAAAAGTCCGCCACGCTGTAGCAGTCCGGGCAGCTGTTGGGGATCATAAACCGCTCAAAGCCGTTCTTCCGCAGAATAGCGCCCCACACATTGTTGCTGGACGGCATATCGCACATATCCATTCCCGCGCATACCAGCTGCAAATAGGCGTTCTCCCAGTCCGCACCGATGGCCTTGCACACAGCCCGCACCGCACAGTCGCCCACTCTGGCCGCCAAGGGGTTCGGGTTGAACATCTTCCACATGGCTTTCCCTCCTATGGCTCTATAATAACAGGAAAGCCGACAGGCAACCTCTCGATTACCTGTCGGCTTTTTCGCGTATTTTTCGCACTGGCAGCTTGTCGCTGTAGGGCTGAACGGCATCGTACTTGCTTTTCAGCCTTGCGACAATCCTGTCAATTGCGGCAAGGGACATATTGTATTCGTGGCACATCTTCACGCGGCTCCATCCGGCGGCCCGTGCCCTGATGACGCGCTCCTCATCTTCCGAAAGAGAAGCCAGGTCTATGAATTCGTCAAGCAGCACACGGTTCCACAGAACCGTCCGCGCCATATATTATTCCGGTTTCTTATAATTCATTGCTCGGTTGCTGTCCGACATTCCCGCCGTCGTGGGGTCATTGACCACGCCCAGCACCACCAGCACACTGAACACCGCGTTTACCACGGCAATCAGCCGATTGCCGATCTCGCCCAAATCCAGGGTGTAGCCGAACACGGCGGCCACGGTTTGCGCCAACAGCAGCACAGCGGGGATCACCGCCAGCCAAAAGTTCTTGTTCTTGATACGTACAGTCCAGTTGATCATAAAAAATTCCTCCTTAATTATGCAGCGGAAGCTTCCGCACTTCCTCCAGAAGCCGCATAC
>ERZ773136.517-NODE-517-length-43088-cov-8.440639_pt1 | contig 43088 bp, 39 predicted proteins | sample MGYA00580855_ERZ773136 | MGnify/ENA primary metagenome ERZ773136 (study PRJEB29015, sample SAMEA2737860) | human gut metagenome | biome: human gut; feature: human-associated habitat; material: faeces | place: China | collected 2012 ... | reverse complement strand
ACACCAGAGCGGCGGTGATAATGGCCATCTTGTAGACCTCGTCGGCGTTGCAGCCCCGGGACAGGTCGTTGATGGGCGCCGCCAGGCCCTGCAGGATGGGGCCGTAGGCCTCGAAGCCGCCCAGACGCTGGGCGATCTTGTAGCCGATGTTGCCCGCCTCGATGGTGGGGAAGATGAAGGTGTTGGCGTGACCGGCAACGGGAGAGCCGGGGAACTTCAGCTGGCCGACCTCGGGCGCGACGGCGGCGTCGAACTGCATCTCGCCGTCGATCTTCAGCTCGGGATCCATTTCCTTGGCGATGGCGGTGGCGTCGTGGCTCAGCTTCACGGTGCCGCCCTTGCCGGAGCCGTTGGTGGAGAAGCTCAGCATGGCAACCTTGGGGTCAATGCCGAAGACCTTGGCGGTCTTGGCGGTCTCGATTGCAACCTCCGCCAGCTTCTGGGCGGCGGACAGGGTCACGTTGCCTTCCTTGTCAACGGAATCCTCATAGCTGATGTTGATGGCGCAGTCGCCCATGGCCAGCTTCTCGTCGCCCCGAACCAGAATGAAGCAGGAGGACACCAGATGCGCGCCCTTCTTGGTCTTGACGATCTGCAGAGCGGGACGGACGGTGTCAGCAGTGGAGTAAGTCGCGCCGCCCAGCAGGGAGTCGGCGTAGCCCATCTTCACCAGCATGGTGCCGAAGTAGTTGCCCTTGGACAGCGCCTTGCGGCACTCGTCGGCGGTCATCTTGCCCTTGCGCAGCTCCACCATCTTATCAACCATGGCGTCCATTTCGGGATAGGTCTCGGGGTCGATGATTTCGACGCCCTCAATGTTGTAGCCGCCCTTGGCCGCATTGGCCTTGACAACGTCAACGTTGCCGATGAGGATGGGGGTCAGGAAGCCGCCCTTGACCAGACGGTCGGTGGCCTCCAGAATGCGGGCGTCGTGGCCCTCGGTAAAAACGATTTTTCTGGGGTTCGCTTTCAGCGTTTCGATCATTGCATTGAACATGGAACATTCCCTCCAATATCCGGGCGTATGCCCGTAATTTCACCCAATATTATATACCAGCTTTCCTTCATGCGCAACCCTTTTTTGCGGCGGCGCGACATATTTTGCGTTCCTCGCAGCCAAAAAGGCGGCGGCGGAAAAATATTTTTGTTCATTGTGATGAAAACCATTTCCAAAAGTGCGAAATTCCTCTTGCTTTTTGTGAAAAATCCCTTTATAATGGGGTTATATTCTGGCATTGGAGGCGATGGCGCGTGGGTGAACTCTTCGCGGTTGTGTCCGGGAAGGGCGGAACGGGAAAAACCTCCCTCTGCGCCGCCCTCGCCACCGCCCTTTCCAAGGAAGGAAAACGGGTTCTGTGCATTGACTGCGACGTGGGGCTTCGGAATCTGGACATTTCTCTGGGGCTTTCCGAATGCGGCGCACTGTCCTTTTGGGACGTCTCCGAGGGGGGCTACTCCCTGGAGGACGCCTTCCGGCACCCGGTCTACCCTACCCTCGCGTTTCTGACCGCCCCCATGAACTGCCCGGTGGAGAAGATCAACACCGCCGCATTCGGGGAAATGCTCAGCCGGGCGCGGCAGATGTTCGACTACGTGTTCCTGGACGCCCCCGCCGGGGTGGACGCCGGCTTCCGGCTGACGGCGCAGTTCGCCGACCGTTTTCTTCTGGTCACGGGGGCAGGCCCCGCCGCCGTGCGGGACGCTTCCCGGGTGGGCGACCTATTAGAGCTGATGGGCAAGAAAAACATCCGGCTCATCGTCAACCGGGTGGACAAGAGTATGCTGGGCACGGTGTGCCTGACCATCGACGACGTGATGGACGCCGCGGGACTGCCCCTTGCGGGAATCGTCCCGGAGGATCCCCATGTGACCCTTGCGGCATCCTTCGGTCAGAGTCTTCTTCGCTATTCCCCCAACTGCAAGGCGGCAAAAGCCAGCCGCAGAATTGCCAGACGCATTCAGGGCTTCCACGAACCGATTGCCCTCCGCTGATAACGGATACATATACAATTAAGGAGTGACTGTTGTGAATATCGCATTTTTGGCGCATGACAAGAAAAAAGAACTGATGGTTCAATTCTGCACCGCCTACAAGAGCGTCCTCATGAAGCACAATCTGTTTGCCACGGCCACCACCGGCCGTCTGATCGCGGACAATACCGGTCTGCCCATTACCCTGCTGCTTTCCCACAAGCAGGGCGGTCATCAGCAGATCAACGCCCGCATTGCCTACAACGAAATTGATCTGGTGCTGCTGTTCACCGACCCCAACACCACCGACCCTTGGGACGACGCTCAGATGATCGAAACCATCCGGCACTGCGACCGGCACAATGTTCCCATCGCCACCAACCTGGCCTCGGCGGAAATGCTCATCATGGGCCTGCAGCGGGGCGATCTGGATTGGCGGGAAATGCTGCACAACAAGACCCGTTACTGATAATACACACGGGCGGGAGATACGGGGTACTCTGGATTGTCGAGTACCCCTCTGTCCTGCGTCCCGCGACCCGATATGGAGAGGATTACTATGGAGATCATCAAGCCCCGGACACTGTCCGGCTTTATGGAGCTGCTGCCGGAAAAGCAGCTGAAATTTGACCGCATGGCGGAGGTTCTGCGCAAGACCTACGCCTCCTACGGCTTTGCCCCTCTGGACACCCCGGTGATCGAGGACGCCCAGATCCTGCTTGCCAAGGGCGGCGGCGAAACGGAAAAGCAGATCTACCGCTTCACCAAGGGCGACAGCGACCTTGCTCTGCGCTTCGACCTGACGGTGCCGCTGGCAAAATACGTCGCCCTGCACTATAACGAGCTGGCCTTCCCCTTCCGCCGCTATCAGATCAGCAAGGTCTACCGGGGTGAGCGGGCGCAGCGCGGCCGGTTCCGGGAATTCTATCAGGCGGACATCGATATCATCGGCGACGGCAAGCTGGACATTCTCAACGAGGCGGAAATCCCCGCCATCATCTATAAGGTATTCAAAGGCTTCGGCCTGACCCGGTTCCAGATTCATGTCAACAACCGGAAAGTTCTCAACGGCTTCTACACCATGATGGGTCTGACGGAAAAGTCCGGCGACATCATGCGCACCGTGGACAAGCTGGACAAGATCGGCGTTGACAAGGTAAAGATCATTCTGCTGGAGGACTGTGGCCTGACGGAGCAGCAGGCGGACGACATTCTCGCCTTCATCTCCATCAAGGGGACGAACGCGGAGATTCTTGCCGCGCTGGAAAATTACGCGGGACGGAACGAGACCTTTGATACCGGTCTCGGCGAATTGAAGGTGGTCGCTTCCAACCTGGCGGCCTTCGGAATGCCGGAAGAAAACTTTGTCGTTGACCTGACCATCGCCCGGGGGCTGGACTATTATACCGGCACCGTCTATGAGACCCTTCTGCTGGATCACCCGGAGCTGGGTTCCGTCTGCTCCGGCGGCCGGTACGACAATCTGGCGGGCTACTATATCGAAAAGCAGCTGCCCGGCGTGGGCATTTCCATCGGCCTGACCCGGCTGTTCTACGTTCTGGACGAGCAGGGGCTTCTGAACCCCGAGCTGCCCAGCGCCCCTGCGGACGCGCTGGTGCTGCCCATGGGAGACATTGCCCCGGCCATCGCGTTGGCGGAAACGCTGCGCTCTTCGGGGCTGCGGGTACAGCTGTACTGTGAGCAGAAGAAGTTCAAGCAGAAAATGGCCTACGCCGACAAGCTGAAGGTTCCCTTTGCCGTCCTGCTGGGCGAGGACGAGATCGCGGAGGGCAAGTGCAGCGTCAAGAACATGAAGACCGGCGAGCAGTTGAAGCTCACCCCCGCCGAGGCCGCCGAACACATCAAGGCATCGCTGGACGCGGAGACCGGCACGCTGATTCTGGAAAAATAACACAGCAGCGGGCGGCTCCTGACGGGGTCGCCCGCATTTTGGGCCTTATACGAGTTTTTAATAAAACGCTTAAAAGCGTTTTATTCGGCCGCAGGATTGCGGCCAGCGGCCACTGCCGCTAAAAACGAAGTCAATACATTTCTTACCGCCGCCCAGGCGGTCTGCCATGAAATGGCAGAATAAAATGATAAAATCATTTTATTAAGAAATAGTATTATTGAATCTCGTCCGCAATGGCGCCCAGCAGTTCCCGGGTGGGGTCGTTCCCGTGTTCCCAGTACATGATGCCGAGAAGCCCCTTCTCCTTGACATACCTGCACTTCAGGCGCACCGCCTTGGGCGACTCGTAGCTGACGAGAGTCCTGCCGTTCCACAGATAATTTGCCTCCGCATCAGCATCCCAATAAATCTGGAAATTGTTCTCCCGGAGATATTCCGGGGTGATCTCCCCATAGGCCGGACCGGGCAGTCCGCCGCCGGAGGGCTGCAGAAGACCGTGATTTTCAAAGGACGTGACCTCAAAGTGCCGCCCGTAGAAGGCCGCGCCGATGATGATCTTTTCGTAGGGAACGCCCGCCCGGTGGTAGGCTTCCACGGTGTCCCGGGTGTTCAGGCCGGGCTTGTCGCCCTTTGTCGCACCGAGAGCCGCGTGATGTCCGGCGCGGGTGCCGTCCACCATGTCGTAGGTCATCAGCTGCACGTAGTCCACGATCTCCGCAACCTTATCCATCTGCGTATCCGCAATGCACCGCTGGCTCGCGCCCACGGCGATGGATACAATGCGGTCTTTTCCAAGATACTCCCGCAGGGTTGCCAGCAAAGCGGTGAAATTCTCCTTGTCCCTGGGGTCTGCGCCGATACCCGCCGCGTCGTTGCAGGGGTATTCCCAGTCAATGTCGATGCCGTCCAGATTGTATTTTTCCACCGCGTCCAGACAGGACTTGGCAAAATTCCGGCGACCTTCCTCCGTCATAGCCATGTCGGAGAAGCCGTCCGCGCCCCATCCGCCCACGGACAGGACGATCTTCATTTCCGGATTCCATTCCCGCAGCTTCGGCAGCAGGTGGAGATATTTCAGCAGATGCAGATCCAGCAGCCCGTCCTTAATGAGTCCGAAGGCCAGATTCACGTGGGTCAGGCGCCGGGCGTCCTCCCGGGTGAAGCCCGCCAGGGCATCGTTCCAGCAGTAGGCGATGACATCGTATTTCATGATATGCACGCTCCTTGTTTATGATCTTCTGCCATTATAAGGCACGGGCCGAAAGTTGTCAAAGCCTGAAATTGCCCACTTTGGAAAATAAAGTGCAACGACAGGCAAGAAGGTGCATTTCCAGACCTTTTCAAGCCGTCGTTTTTCTGATATACTCATTGTGAAAAATCAATACATTGCCCAAATCAGGCGGAGGTAACCTTATGCGTTATGGGTACTTTGACAATGAGCATCGGGAATATGTCATCGATCGGGTAGACGTCCCCGTTTCCTGGACCAACTATATCGGCCTCAAGGATATGTATGGCGTATTTAACCACACGGCGGGCGGATACCTGCTGTACAAGACTCCCGAATACCATCGCATCACCCGGTTCCGTCCCAACGGCGTTCCCATGGACGGCCCCGGACATTACGTGTACCTGCGGGATCAGGACACCGGCGACTACTGGAGCATCTCCTGGCAGCCTGTGGGCAAGCCCAAGGAGCATTTCTCCTGCCGTCACGGCCTGAGCTATATCAAGTATCACTCCGATTACGCAGGCATCGACGCCGAGCAGAAGCTCTTTGTCGCCATGGACGACCCCGTGGAGATCTGGGACGTGAAGCTGCGCAACGACTCCGATAAGGTGCGGCACCTTTCCGTATTCTCCTATCTGGAGTTCAGCTTCCATCAGGTGGACATGGACAACAAGAACTTCCAGATGAGCCTGTACGCCACCGGCAGCCGGTACGAAGACGGCGTCATCGAGAACGACCTCTACTACGAAGAGGACGGCTACCAGTTCTTTACTTCCGATTTTACCCCGAACGGCTTTGACAGCCTGCGCGACAGCTTTATCGGCAGCTACCGCACCGAACGCGATCCATTGGTGGTGGAGACCGGTGTGTGCGGCGGCTCTTTTGAAAAGGGCGGCAATCATTGCGGCGTCCTGCAGAAGGTGCTCACCCTTCAGCCCGGCGAGGAAACCCGCCTCCTGTTCCTCCTGGGCGAGGGCGGCATCGAAGCCGGTAAGAAAATGCGTCAGAAGTACACCCAGGCCAGAGCCGACGAGGACTTTGCCCGTCTGCTGAAATTCTGGGACAACAAGCTCAGCTGCCTGCAGGTGTCCACCCCCAACGAGGGCATGAACACCGAGCTGAACATCTGGAACCTGTATCAGAGCGAGATCAACGTCATGTTCTCCCGGTTCACCTCCTTCATTGAGGTGGGCGGCAGAACCGGTCTTGGCTACCGGGACACCGCGCAGGATGCCATGACGATTCCCCATTCCAACCCCGACAAGTGCCGCGGCCGCATTATTGAGCTGCTGCGGGCGCTGACCAAGGAGGGCTACGGCCTGCACCTGTTTGAGCCTCGCTGGTTCGAGCCGGAGGAAAAGCCCCAGTCCTTCAAGTCCCCCACGGTGGTTCCCACCCCCGATAAGAGCCAGATCGTCCACGGTCTGAAGGACGCCTGCGCCGACGACGCCCTGTGGCTGGTGACCGCCATCGTGCAGTACATCCGGGAAACCGGCGACATGGCCTTTGCCCATCAGGTGGTGACCTACGCCGACGGCGGCGAGGGCACAGTCTACGAGCATATGAAGCGCATTCTGGACTTCTCTGCCCGGCAGGTGGGCATCAACGGCATCTGCAAGGGTCTGCGCGCCGACTGGAACGACTGCCTGAACCTTGGCGGCGGCGAAAGCGCCATGGTCAGCTTCCTGCACCACTGGGCGCTCCGGAACTTCATCGCGCTGGCCGAGCAGCTGGGCGAGATGAAGGACGCGGCCGAATACACAAAGATCGCCGAGCATGTCAAGGAAGTCAGCGAGTCCGTGCTCTGGGACGGCAAGTGGTACATCCGCGGCATCACCGCCGGAAACCGCAAGATCGGCACGCAGGCGGACACCGAGGGCCGGGTACACATGGAGAGCAACACCTGGGCCGTACTTTCCGGCGTCGCCGATCACGAGCATGGCATCTCCGCCATGGACAGCGTGGACGAGTACCTGTACACCCCCTACGGTCTGATGCTCAACGCCCCCTGCTTCACCACCCCCGACGACAGCATCGGCTTCGTCACCCGGGTGTATCCGGGCTTGAAAGAAAACGGCGCCGTGTTCAGCCATCCAAACCCCTGGGCGTGGTGCGCCGAGGCCATTCTGGGCCGCGGCAGCCGGGCAATGAAGTTCTACAACGCCCTGTGTCCGGCACTGCAGAATGATATCATCGAGGTTCGCCAGTCCGAGCCTTACTCCTACTGCCAGTTCGTGGTGGGCAAGGACCACACCGCTTACGGCCGTGCGCGTCATCCCTTCATGACCGGTTCCTCCGGCTGGGCCTACTTCGCGGCCACCCAGTACATGCTGGGTATCCGTCCGGACTTTGACGGCATCACCGTGGATCCCTGCATCCCCGCCGACTGGAAGGAATTCTCCGTCAGCCGGAAGTGGCGCGGCGCGGAATACCGCATCCATGTAACCAACCCCGACGCCGTGGAAAAGGGCGTCAAGAGTATCACGATGAACGGCAGGCAGGTTCGCAAGCTGCCTGTGCTGCCTGTGGGCACTGTCTGCGACGTGGAAGTCGTGATGGGCTAAGGCCATTCCTGCCGGGACGGCAAATGGTCTTCCCGGCGGGGAAAATGCAATTTGGTCTGTCTTAAATCGAATTTTATCCGGTGAAAAGCCGGGAGAGGAGAAAATCAAGATGATTAAATTTGGTACCGGTGGATGGCGGGCGATTATCGCAGACGAATTCACCAAGGAAAATATCCGTCTGGTGGTAGCCGGCCTTTGCAAGCTGATGCTGCTGGAAGGACACGCGGGCAAGGAGATCTGTGTCGGCTACGACCGGCGCTTCCTGTCCAAGGAATCCGCCCACTGGGCGGCGGAGGTTCTGGCGGGCTATGGTTTCCACGTCTTTGTGGTCGCCCGTTCCTCCCCCACGCCGCTGATCATGTTCACCGTCAAGCAGATGCAGACCCCCTATGGTCTGGCCGTCACCGCCAGCCACAACCCCGCGATCTACAACGGCATCAAGGTCTTCACCGCCGGCGGCCGGGACGCCGATCAGGTCGTCACCGGAAAGATCGAGGAGCAGATTGCCCTTCTCAAGCCGGAGGACGTGAAGTCCATCGACTACGATCAGGCCATGGAAATGGGTCTGATCCGGGAAGGCTATCCCTTCAACGAGTACATCGACAGCATTCTGCAGGTCGTTGACACCAAGAAGATCAAGCGCGCCCACCTGCGCATCGCCATCGACCCCATGTATGGCGTCAGCCAGAGCAGCCTGCGCACCATTCTGCTGACCTGCCGGTGTGACGTGGATGTCATTCATGAGCAGCACGACACCCTCTTTGGCGGCAAAATGCCCGCCCCCAGCGCTGACACCCTGAAGCTGCTGAGCAACTACGTGGTGGACAACGGCTGCAATCTGGGCGTTGCCACCGACGGCGACGCCGACCGTCTGGGCGTTATCGACGAGAAGGGCGCGTTCCTCCATCCCAACACCCTGCTGGTTCTGCTTTATTACTACCTGCTGAAATACCGCGGCTGGTCCGGCCCCTGCGTGCGCAACAACTCTACCACCCACCTGCTGGATCGGGTCGCCAAGGATATGGGTCAGCAGTGCTACGAAGTCCCCGTGGGCTTCAAGTACATCTCCGCCAAGATGGCGGAGACCAACGCCGTCATCGGCGGCGAGTCCTCCGGCGGTCTGGCCGTCCGGGGCCACATCGCGGGCAAGGACGGCATTTACGCCGCCGCTCTGCTGGTGGAAATGCTGGCCGTCACCGGCAAGTCCGTGTCCCAGCTGTACCAGGAGATCACCGACAAATATGGTATGCTGTATTACGAAGATGCTGCCTTCACCATGACCCAGGCGCGGAAGGTGGAGCTGCAGGAGAAGCTGTTTGTGAAGCTGGAAGTGCCGGACTTCGGCAACGCCGTGGAGAAGATCAACCGCACCGACGGCTGCAAGGTTTACTTCACCGACGGGAGCTGGGTCATCTGCCGCTTCTCCGGCACAGAGCCGCTGCTCCGCATGGCAGCCGAGGGTGAAAGCCAGTCTCAGGCCAGAACCTACATCCGCATCTGGCGGGAAGCCCTTGGGCTGTAAATTCCATAAGATTCGGGCGGCTCGAAAGAGCCGCCCGTAAGTTTATCGGTTACAGCCGCAGCGGTTATTCGCTGCGGCTGTTCTTGTATTCTTTGGCGCTATGTGGTAATATGATAATCGGATTTACGGAAGAAGGTGTGCAGGGTTGAACGACCTGTTTATACAAGGGATATCGCTTCATTGGGATAAAGTCGGCAAGGACAGCTATTTACGGGAAATCGCGGCTTTTCAGGGGCTTGACCAGATCAGGTTCAACAAGCCGGTCACTTTCTTCGCCGGTGAAAACGGCAGCGGCAAGTCAACCCTGCTGGAAGCGATCGCGGTGGCACACGGATTTAATCCGGAAGGCGGAACAAGGAATTATAATTTCTCAACACGAGACACGCATTCCGAACTTTGTGATGCCATTACGGTCGCAAAAGGGTACAGAAGAGAGCGCTGGGGATATTTTCTTCGGGCGGAAAGCTTCTATAATGTGGCCACGCAGGAAGAACAGTATGCCGATGCAGCACACCCTTCGGCATTATACCACGAAAAATCTCATGGCGAAAGCTTTTTGCAGCTTGCGCAAAACAATCTCCGTGGGGACGGCCTATATTTCTTTGATGAGCCGGAAGCCGCGCTTTCCCCACAAAGGCAGTTGACATTGCTGGCAGAAATCTATGAATGCGCGAAAGCGGGGGCGCAGTTCTTCATCGTTACCCATTCCCCCATACTGCTGGGTATTCCAGATGCGGATATTTACTGCTTTGACAGAGACAGGCTTCACCTGTGCGATTATGAGGAAACGGGCAGCTATCAGATTACAAAAATGTTCGTCAATAACCGGCAGGCATTGCTGCGCAATCTCTTAAATGACTAGTATTGCGGGCCGTCAGTCATGCCCTGTATCTCTCGATAACGCATCACAAAAACAGGAGATAAAATTATGGAACAGCTCGTCCAGAACGCGACAAAATTTATCAAAGAGATTTTCCAAAACGATTTCAGCGGACACGATTTTTTTCATTCCATGCGTGTTTACCGAACCGCAATAAACATCGCGGAGGCGGAACACGCCGACATGGAGGTCGTGGCATTGGCGGCGCTGCTGCATGATGTAGACGACCGGAAGCTTTCCCCGATGACCGCCGAGAAGAAAGAAAATGCCGCCCGGTTTATGCGCAGTCAGAACGTGCCGGAATCTGAAATCCGGCAGGTATGTCAGATCATTGACGAGGTATCCTTCAAGGGGACGGATTCTGTCCGGCCGTCCACGCCGGAGGGGAAATGCGTGCAGGATGCTGACCGACTGGATGCCCTCGGTGCGATCGGCATTGCCCGCACATTTGCCTATGGCGGAAGCCATAACCGCGCCATCTACGATCCGGAATTGCCGCCGCGGACGGCGATGAATCAGGCGCAGTATTACAGCAGCAAGTCCACCTCCCTGAACCACTTCTACGAAAAGCTGTTTCTGCTGGAAGGCATGATGAACACCGAAACCGGCAAGGCCATCGCAAGAAAGCGGACGCAGTACATGCAGCAATTTGTAGACGAGTTCCTGAATGAGTGGGACGGACTGGACAAATAGGCTTTGGTTCACTTAACGAAAACCGGCGTGACCGCACAGGTCACGCCGATACGCTTTTATAGAACTTAAATGCAGAAAAATCCATTGCCGCGGCAGCACAGCAGCTGGGCAGCATAACACAGGCACAGGCTTGCGCAGGGGGTGCCGCCCATGGCAAATCCCCGGAAGTTCCCCGCCTGCTGGCGGTAGGCCGCGCCGCCGTGTTCGATGACGTCCAGCGCATTCAGATACTCCGGATTGTCGGGTTCCATGCTCACCGCCCGGCGGATATGCTCCAGCGCTGTCACCTGATTGCCCAGGGCGTCGTTTGCCAGCGCACTGAGGTAATACCACCGGGCATTGCGCTCCTGAGAGTTGTTCAGGACGTTCAATGCTTCCTGATACCGGCCGAACTGGATGTAGCGCATCGCCGCCTGCTGGTACTGGTCGCCCGCTGTTTCGCCGTAGGACTGCCGACTGTAACCGCCGCCAAAGCCGCCGAAGGGGTCGCCGTAACCGTAGTCGCCGTAACCGTAGCCGCCGTAACCGTAACCGCCGTATCCGCCGCCCGCGCCCGGCTGCTGCGCCTTGTCCGGGTCCTTGATCTGCTCGTAGGCCGCGTTGATCTCCCGCATTTTCTGCGCGGCGGCCGCGTCCCCCGGATTCCGGTCCGGATGGTATTTCTTTGCCAGCGCCCGATACGCCCGCTTGACCTCCTCGTCGGAGGCATCGGGGCTGACCCCCAGAACCTTATACGGATCATCCATCGTTGGCCGCCTCCTCTTTCCGCTTTCCCCGGTAGTTTACCCACACGCCGCTGTACAGAATATTGTCCAGCAGCGCCTTGTCCTGCACCAGGGGCAGCTTTTCATAGCGTTCCGCGCATCTGCCCATGGCAAGCACCAGATATTCCTCCCAGCGCTTCTCATCCTTTTCCATGCCCATGGCCAGATACGGGTTGTATTTTCCTTTACGTTTGTCCTTATCGTAATCCGCCGCAGCATCCAGCAGATAGATGAACCTGCCCAGACTGAAGCCCATCTGCCCCAGATCTTTCGCCCACATGTCCTCCCGGTAAACCAGCAGCTGCGCCATCAGCTCGCCAAAGCAGGAGGCCGGTTCGTCGGGGTTGGGGCAGTTTTCCTTTTCCAGCTGGGATAATCTGGAAATGCAGTTTTTGATCGCCCCGAGCTGCCTTGGCCAGCGGGCTTCCAACTCCGGCAGAAAGGGTTCCAGCTTGTCCGCCATGAATTTGGCGGAGCGTTTCCCATCATCCTGCCAGTCGTCCAGACAGTTGTAATAGCCCAGCGCCACGTTCATGTCCGCGGCGTAGCAGATGTATTCGTTGTCCACCCATGGGCGTGGCTTCACAGAGTGCAGGCGGCAGGCTTTTTTCCCGCTCTCCTCCTCCGGCTCGTACAGGCTCATCAGCAGCAGCGCCAGAAAGGCCATATCATAACTCAGGCAAACTCTTCCGATGCCCGTGCTTCTTTGCCGGATCTCCCGGCAGATGCCGCAGTACACCGCGCCGTAGCGTTTCTGCTCCTCAGCGGTCAGCTCTTTCCAGCTGGCAGTCACATATCCAAACATACCGCACTTCTCCTTTTTGCCACATCCTACAAAGGAACTGTGAACTGCGGTTAAACAATCCAGAAATTTGCAAATTATTTATCCATCAGATACCGGTTCAGCGCCCCGCCGTAGAACAGGATGCTCATACAGCAGTACAGCCACAGCATGGTGATGGCAATGGCGTACACCGAGCCGTAGATCGTGGAATATTTGGAGAAATTCTCCACGTAAATGGAGTAAATGTCCGAAAACACCAGCCAGCCCAGACTGGACAGCACGCCGCCGGGAAGGCTTTCCATAAAATGGTTGCGCTTGTTGGGCAGCGCCATGAACATCAGTGTAAAGACCAGGCTCTGCAAAAACAGCAGCAGGAAAAACCGCAGATCGATCAGGTCGGTGAAAAAGATCATCACCGGATTATCCACCTGCCGCATGAGATTGATGATGGAGCTGCCGAACACGTGCAGCACCAGCGTCAGCAGCAGGATCAGAATGAACACAAAGGTATACACCACACTGATGGAGCGGGTATAAATGTATCCCCGGTTTTCCGACACGCCGTAAACCGCGTTCAATCCTGTAAGCATACCGTAAATGCCCCGGCTGGCCGACCACAGCGCCGTCACGGCGGAAACGCCCACCAACGCGCCGGAGGAATTGCGGTACGTGCTGTAGATCAGCTCCTCGGCGTCCCCCACCATGGTACTTGGCAGGATGTCACCCAGCAACTCTACCAGGCCCCGCACCTCCATCCCCGTATAGCGCAGCACGCTGAGGATCAGCACCAGTGCCGGAAAAAAAGCCAGAATAATAAAGTACGCGGCATAGGCGGCGTGGAGGGGAATATGCATTTGCTTGACAGTCTTGGCGGCGTCCATAACTTTGCCGATCAGGCCGCCCTTGGGAAATTCCTTCATCGTCTCCCCCACTTTAGACAAGTCGGCCCGCAGCCCGAAGGGCTGCGGGCAAATCCGTTTCCGTGTTATTCTGCGGAGATCAGGTAGTAATATACCGGCTGTCCGCCGCTGAGCAGATTCACGTCCGCGTTGGGGCAGATGTCCGCGAAGATGTCTGCCGCCTTCTGGGCGTGCTTTTCCTTCACGTCCTCGCCGTAGTAGATCGTGATATACTCCTTGCCGTCATCCCGAACCTTTTCCGCCAGAGACTTGAGCAGCACCCTGATATCCTGACTGGTGCCGAACAGCTGACTGCCGCACAGCGCCAGATAGTCGCCCTCGTGGATGTTATAGCCGTCGAAGTCGGAATTCCGGGCGGCGTAGGTGATCTGCATGGTGTCCACGGTGTCCAGCGCCTCGGTCAGGGCAGCGGTGTTTTCCTCAACACTTCCCTCGGGGGCAAAGCTCAGCATAGCGGTGATGCCCTGAGGAACGGTCTTGGAGGGAATGACCACCACGGTCTTGGGGGTCAGGGCGTCTACCTGCTGGGCAGCCATGATGATGTTCTTGTTGTTGGGCAGGACAAAGACAGTCTCGGCAGGCACCTTGTTCACCGCCTCCAGAATGTCCTGGGTGCTGGGGTTCATGGTCTGGCCGCCGGAGATGATCTGATCGACGCCCAGATTCTGGAACACGTCCGCGAGGCCCGCACCGGCGCAGACGGAGACAACGCCCAGAGGCTTCTCCGGCTTTGCGATCTTCGGGGCGACCTCCTGCTCGGAGAGCACCTTTTCCGTGTGCTGCAGGCGCATGTTCTCGATCTTCACCGTGACGAAGGAGCCGTAGTTCAGCGCCTCGGTCAGCGCCTTGCCGGGATCGTTGGTATGGACATGCACCTTGATAATCTCGTCGTCGTCCACCAGCACAAGGCTGTCGCCCAGCTCGGACAGGAACGCCCGGAGATTCTCAGGGTCATGGTCATTTTCCCGGGAAATAATGAACTCGGTGCAGTAGGAGAAGGTGATGTCCTCGGTATTGAAGTCGGAGAAGTCCGCGCTCTGCTTGGTCTCCGTCACCGCGCCGTTCTCGGGCAGCACCACGTCCTCGCCCTGCAGGGCGCTGAGCATGGCTTCCAGCGCCACGACCCAGCCCTTGCCGCCGGCGTCCACAACACCGGCCTTTTTCAGCACGGGGTTCTGGTTGACGGTATCGGCCAGCGCCTTCACGGCTTCCTCAATGGCTGCTTCGTGGACGAATTCGATAAAGTTGTTCTCCCGGGCGGCGTCGGCAGCCTTGGCCGCGGACAGGCGGGCGACGGTGAGGATGGTGCCTTCGGCGGGCTTCATGACGGCCTTATAGGCGGCGTCAACGCCTTCCTGCAGCGCCTGCGCCCACAGGACGCCGTCGCATTCCTCGCTGCCCTTCAGGCGCTTGGAAATGCCCCGGAACAGCAGCGACAGAATGACGCCGGAATTGCCCCGTGCGCCCCGCAGCATGGCGGAGGCCGCCACCTTGGACGCTTTTTCCAGATCGGGGTCCTCGGTCTTGCGCAGGTCGGAGGCCGCGGCGTTGATGGTCATGGACATATTGGTGCCGGTGTCTCCATCCGGCACGGGGAACACGTTCAGCTCGTTGAGAGCCTGCTTGTTGATCTCGATGGCGGCAGCCGCGCTGATGATCATTCTGCGAAGATCGGCTCCGTTGATGGTTTCTCTCAATTTATTTCCCTCCGAACTTTAACCGATCACCATGGAATCGATATAAACATTTACGGCCCGAACCTCGGTACCGGTGCAGTTGGTCACCACATAGCGAACCTCGGAAATAATGGAAGCGCCCACGGCGTTCAGGTTTACGTTGTTATCCACGATAATATGCAGATCAATGGAAATGGTGTCGTCCTCGTTGAACTGGACATGCACGCCCTTGCCCACGGATTCCCGGCGGAGCAGGTGGTACAAGCCGTCGGACAGGCTCCGGGCAGCCATTCCCTTGACGCCAAAGCAGTTGATGACAGCGGTGCCGACAATGTCCGTGTAGACGCTGGTGCTGACATTGACGCTTCCGTTTTCATTTTCGTGACGGATCATAGATGCAACCTCCAATTTTCAGTACGTATTTTGACAAAGGGGAGCTACAAGCGCCTTAAACCATGCTGTCTTCCCAGCAGTCGGGGGCGGTCAGACCCATCATCTTGACAATGGTGGGCGCCACATTGGCAAGGCCGTAGTGGCCGTCCTTGATGACCCAAGTGTGGTCGGGGTCGTAGATGATGAAGGGAACGGGGTTCAGGGAATGCGCCGTGCGGACGGAGGTCTTTCCCTTCTTGGTCTCGGTCATCTGGTCGGCGTTGCCGTGGTCGGCGGTGATCAGGACGGTGTAGCCGTACTTGTCGGCAGCCTCCACAATGGCGGCCACGCTCTTGTCCACGCACTCCATGGCGTAAACCACCGCGTCAAACACGCCGGTGTGGCCAACCATGTCGCCGTTGGGGAAGTTGCAGCGCAGGAACTGGAACTTCTTGGATGCCATGTTCTCCACCATCTTCTCGGTGATCTCCTTGGACTTCATGGCAGGGGCCTTCTCGAAGGGAATCACATCGGAGGGAACTTCCTCGTAGACTTCCAGATTCTCGTCCACCTTGCCGGAACGGTTGCCGTTCCAGAAATAGGTCACATGGCCGTACTTCTGGGTCTCGGACAGGGCGTACTCATGGATTCCGGCGGCGCACAGCACCTCGGTCAGGGTGTGCTTGATGACGGGGGGCTGCACCAGATAATGCTGGGGGATCTTCAGGTCGCCGTCGTACTGGAGCATACCGGCAAACTTCACGCCGGTGTAGTCGCCCCGGTCGAAGTGGTCAAAGTCCTTGCGGTCAAAGGCCAGAGAGATCTCCTGCGCCCGGTCGCCCCGGAAGTTGAAGAGGATGACGCTGTCGCCGTTGGCGATCTTCGCCACAGGCTCGCCGCTCCGCTCGATCACGAAAGCGGGCAGATCCTGATCGATGCAGCCCGTCTCTGCGCGGTAGGTCTCGATAGCCGCCTTGGCAGAGGGGAATCTTCTGCCGATTGCCTGAACGTGGGTGCGCCAGCCCTGCTCTACCATCGGCCAGTTGGCCTCGTAACGGTCCATGGTGATCTGCATACGGCCGCCGCCGGAGGCGATGGCATAGTCGCAGCCCTCGGTGTTCAGCTCGGCAAGCACCTTCTCCAGCATGTCCACATACTCCAGCGCGGAAGTGGCAGGAACGTCACGGCCGTCCAGAAGGATGTGGCAGTAGGCTTTCTTCACGCCCTCGGCATGGGCTTCCCGCAGCATGGCAATGAGGTGATGGATGTTGGAATGGACGTTGCCGTCGGACAGCAGACCCAGAAAATGCAGCGCCTTGCCGGAAACGGCGTTGGCGATCAGGTCTTTCCAGGTCTCGGAGGCATAGAGCGTGCCGTTCTCGATGGACTCGCCGACCAGCTTCGCGCCCTGAGAGTAGATCTGGCCGCAGCCCAGCGCGTTGTGGCCGACCTCGGAGTTGCCCATATCGTCGTCCGTGGGCAGACCGACGGCGGTGCCGTGGGCTTTCAGGTAAGTATGGGGGCAGGTGGCAAGCAGATGATCCAGTGTGGGGGTCTTAGCGACCGCGACCGCGTCGCCGCTGCCGCCGTCCCCCTTGCCGACACCGTCCATGATAACAAGAACAATGGGTTTTTCCATAATAAATCCCTCCAGAAAAAGAGCTATTCATACAAGTTTGCATTCTATTGGATTTTATTATTTTACATCATTTTTGCCGAACTTACAACCACTTTTTTAATTTTTCCGTAACGCCCAAAAAAGCTTCCGGAAAAACCAAAAAATGAGTGATTTTTCCGGAAGTTGTTAAATATGTTTGAACGAATTATCCCTGTTCTCAGTCGTCGTAGTCCTCGTCCCGTTTTCTTCTGTAAATGAGCAGACCGATGAGCAGCAGGCTCAGCGTTCCGGAGACGATGAGAACGCCGATGAGGATACCGATTACCGGAGAGCTGTCCTTCTGTTCCTCGGGCAGCATCGGGGGAACCGTTTGCTGCGTGGGAAGGGTCTCCGGGGCCTGAGTCGCCTGCGTCGTTTCGGGAACCGTGGGCGGCTGGGTGGTGGGGACGGTGGGCGGCTCGGTCGCAGGCTGGGTAGTGGGCGGCGCCGTCGGCTCCGTCGGCCGGGAGGTTACCTGGACTTCGCCCTCAAAATGATAGGGGTCGGAGCCGTTGGCGGTCAGCACCTGCAGGCGGCCGTGGAAATTGGTTTCCAGCTCCTCCACGTACTCGCTGGGCCAGATGTTGTTCACCGGGCAGTAGATGGTGATATTGTTGCCGTTCCACAGGCAGTTGGCGTTGAAGGAGGGCATACCGCCGCTGCAATAGACCTCCGTCAGATTGGTGCAGCCCTCAAAAGAGCTTGCGCCGAACCGGCGGAAGGATGCCGGGAGGGATATCTTCGTCAGTCCCTCGCAGCCCTGAAAGGCGCTTGCGCCGATCTCCTTCAGGGAATTGCCGAAATCCACCGCCGTCAGGTTTTTGTAATCCGTGAACGCCCCCGCGCCCACGCTGGTCACGCCGCCGGTGAGTACGACGGTATGAATCTGATCCGCGCTGCCCGACCATGGCGCGCCGCCTTCAAAGTCCTTCATGGCGCCGCTGCCGGAAACGGTCAGGGTGCTGCCGTCCAGCGACCACGAAAGTCCGTCGCCGCAGCTCTCCACGGGTGGGTCCGTTTCCGTGGCAAAGCCCCGGGGGGCAAGGAGCGTCAGCAGCATACAGGCCGCCAGAATGTGCAAAACAAATCGCTTCTTCATATGTATGTACTTCCTTTCTGTAGCTTCGACTTCATCATACCAGATCCGTCATGAGAAAATTGTCAAAAAGCGGCTCTGAACAGGCTCAGAGCCGCCTACGGGTTTCCTAAGATTCATCCTCCACGCGGCAGATGTCCGCGCCCAGCGCCCGGAGCTTCTCCACCAGATTCTCGTAGCCCCGTTCAATGAAATGAATGTGCTCGACAAAGGTGGTGCCTCTGGCCGCCAGACCCGCAATGACCAGCGCCGCGCCTGCCCGCAGATCGTGGGCAAAAACGGTGCTGCCCGTGAGGTGATCGACACCGGTGACCGTCGCCGTCTTTCCGCTGATGCGAATGCTCGCGCCCATGCTTTCCAGCTCGGTGCAGTAGCCGAAGAACCGGGTCTCATACACGCTTTCCGTCAGGCGGCTGGTTCCTCCCGCCAGCGCCATACACACGCAGACCTGCGCCTGCATATCCGTGGGGAAGCCGGGGTAGGGACGGGTCTTGACCGTGGTCTGCCGCAGTTTTCCCGTGCGCATGATGCGGATGGAATCGTCATAATTGATGACCTTCGCGCCCATTTCCTGAAGCTTGCTGGTGATGCACTCCATGTGCTTGGGGATCACGTTCTGCACCAGCACGTTGCCGCCCACCGCCGTGACCGCTGCCAGGTAGGTTCCCGCCTCGATCTGGTCGGGGATGATGGCGTAGGTGCCGCCCCGCAGGGCATTGACGCCCCGGATCTTGACGGTATCCGTGCCCGCGCCGGTGATCCGCGCGCCCATGGTGTTCAGGAAGTTGGCCAGATCCACGATGTGCGGCTCCTTCGCCGCGTTTTCGATGATGGTCTGACCGGGCAGCAGGGTCGCCGCCAGCATGATATTGACGGTTGCGCCCACGGACGCCATATCCAGACTGATCCGGCCGCCATGCAGTCCCTCCTGACCGGGGGTCAGAGCGACATATTCTTCCGTCTCGTCAACGTCTGCGCCCAGCGCCAGAAAGCCTTTGATATGCTGGTCAATGGGGCGGGAGGCAAAATTGCAGCCGCCGGGCAGCGCCACATGAGCTCTGCCGAACCGCCCCAGCAGCGCACCCATCAGATAATAGCTGGCACGCATTCTGCGGACGAGCTGCTGATCCGGCTCGCTGCAATGAATGTCCGTGCAGTCGATCTCCACTACGCCGGGTTCCGGGGTAACGATCTTCGCACCCATCCCGTCGAGAATACTCATCAGAATTCGGACATCGGAAATATTGGGAACATTCTCGATCCGGCACTTGCCGCTGACCAGCAGAGCCGCGGGCAGGATCGCCACGGCCGCGTTCTTCGCGCCGCTGATCGTGACGGTGCCGTTCAGGGGATGACCGCCGTTAATTTCATATCTTGCCAAGGAATATCCTCTCCTTGTGATTGGATTCGTCAATCGTCATACATAGGCTAGGGTATTATATCATACATAGCGAATCTTGTAAAGTACCATTGCCAGAGGGAACACTTCCGGGAAACACAGGAAATTTTCCGCTGAAAATCCCATTATTTACCGCCGCAATCCCTTCGGATAGTGATTTTTCAGCACTCGTCCGTCGCCTTTTCCCCAGCCGATGGAATAGCCGCCCGCCGAGACGAGGCACCAGCCCTTCTGCATGGACGGCACCACGTCTCCCCGGAGATAAGCGCTTATCTCCCCGGAGTCCGCCGGGTAATCCTGTTGGTTTTCACAGGTTTTCAGCCACAGCGCCAGAGCGTGGGCAGGCTCAAAGCGGTCTTTTTTCACCGTCCCCAGCTCCAGTCCGGGGCGGAGGACTTTCAGCTTTCGGATGTCCGGCATATCGGGCGGCGCCCAGTACAGGGTGTCTCCGAAGGTGGCCGTCTTCCCGTCGGGCAGGCGGATGCCAAGGCTGGCCGCAAAGGGCTGCCATGTTTTCGGAAGTTTTTCCCCGGCGGGAATCACGGTACTTTCTTCGCTGCCTTCCATCTTACGCAGCACGGCGGCAAAATGTCCCTCCCCCAGCAGCTTATGGGGCCACAGGCGGACGCTCCCGTTTTCCCCGGTCTCGAACCACGGCGCGTCCACGGTTTCCGGGACAAATTCGGGGTGATTTTCCAAAAACCGCGCCACCGCCTGCTCGTCCTCCTCCGGGGAAAAGGTGCAGGTGGAGTACACCAGATGCCCGCCGGGGCGAATCAGCGCCGCGGCGGAACTCAGAATTTCCGCCTGCCGCCGGGCGCACATCTCCACGGTCTCCTGACTCCAGTCCGTGACGGCGGCTTCCTCTTTCCGGAACATTCCCTCTCCGGAACAGGGCGCGTCCACCAGCACCCGGTCAAAGAAGCCGGCAAAACGCTGCGCCAGCGTGGCCGGATGCTCGTTGGTCACCAGTGCGTTAGAAACGGCCATGCGCTCAATGTTCCGGGATAGAATTTTCGCCCGCTTGGGGTTGATCTCATTGCAGAGCAAAAAGCCCCGCCCCATCATCCGTCCGGCGATCTGGGTGGTCTTGCCGCCGGGAGCGGCGCACAGGTCGCAGACCCGCTCGCCGGGTTGGGGATCGAGCAAGGCCACCGGCGCCATGGCGCTGGCTTCCTGAAGGTAGTAGACGCCCGCCTCGTGAAAAACGTGCAGGCCGGGTCGGGCGTCAGGGTCGTAATAGTACCCCATCGGCTCCCATGGCACCGGCTGTCCCACGAAGGGCAGCTGTGGGATCTCCCCTTTCAGGGGATTGAACCGCAGCGCCACCGCCCGGGAGCGGTTCAGGCTGTCAAGGTAGCTCTCATATTCGTCTCCAAGCTGGCGCTTCATGCGCTCCAAAAAGGCTTCCGGCAGCATACGTTACCTCCAAAATCATGACTGCGCCCTATTATAGCACATCCCAAGGTATTTTTCCACCACCGGGAAAGCGCAAAATACCGGCGCGGCAGAATTGCCGCGCCGGTCAATGTATTTTGCGTTAAAAGTGCCGGTTGTCGTTGTGGGTATTGAACGCGCCTTCAAAGCCGATGATCAGGCCGCCCACCTCCGCATAGTAGCTGCACAGCGCCGTCGTCGGCTCCATCATGAAGCGGGCATTGGGGAACTCGGCCAGCAGCGCTTCCCGGAAATCAGCCGCCGCTTCCTCGGCGAAGCAGTGGGCGACGCGGATATATCCGCCGTCCCGGAAGCCCCGCTCTTTTACCATATCCACCAGCATCTGGGTGGTTTTTCTCAGTCCTCTGGGCTTATGCACCGGGGCGACCTGGCCGCCCTTGGCCTCTCCCGCCACCCGGATGCCCAGCATTCCGGCGATCTTCGCCACGGCGATATTCACCCGCCCGTTTCTGGCGAGGTTGTTCATGGATTCCAGACAGAACAGGGTGTGCAGATGGTTGTGATAATCCAGCACCTTTTCCTTCGTGGTCTCGAAATCGTCACCCGCGTCCTCGCACTGACGGATTTTCTCCGCCAGCATCATCATTTCCGGCCCTGTGGCGAGAGAATCAAAGATGAACACCTTTCTCTCCGGATGCTCGGCCATGTACGTATCGGCGGCGTGCCTCGCCGCGTTGTAGCTGCCCGACAGGTGCTTGGAAATGGTGATGCCGAAAACTTCCTCAGCGTCACCGAAGGCTTCCAGCCACTCCCCCACATTGGGGCAGGAGGAGCCGGACTTTCCCTTATATTGCTTCAGATCCTCCACCATCTGCGCCACGTCCAGATTTGCGTCGTCCACATATTCCCGTTCCGCCACGATCTTCATGGGAACGGATGCAAACGTGCTGTCCTGCACGGAGACGATATTGCAGGAAGAATCCGCTACGATTTTATATTTCATACTGATCCCTCGATTACTAATCATCGGTTTTTTAATAACCGATGCTATTGTATCAACAACCCATGAAGATGTCAAGAGAATCTTAAGATAAGATTTTGAGATTGACTTTTTCTTAGCTTTACGGTATAATACCACCGGTGATATGGATGAAACAGGAAATCAAACAGCAGATCGGTCAGTCCGTTCAGGGCTTCCGTCTGCCCCGTTATCAGGAGATTCCCGACGTGGGTCTGTATCTGGAACAGGCCACCAAATATATCTGCCGCTACCTGTCCCCCATTCTGGAAACGCCCCTTACGGCGTCCATGATCAGCAACTACGTCAAGCGGGGGCTGCTGTCCAGCCCGGTGAAGAAGCAGTACAGCCGGGATCAGGTGGCGTATCTTTTCTTCATCGCCGTAGCGAAGAACGTCCTGTCCCTGGACGCGCTGGCCTGCTTTCTGCGGCTTCAGGAGCGCACCTATCCGCTGGAAAAAGCCTATGATTACTTCTGCCGGGAGCTGGAAAACCTCCTGCTGTTCCAGTTTGAGGTCAGGGAGACCATTGAATCCTCCGACGAGGATTCCTCCGACGAAAAGCGGCTGCTCTACAGCTGCACGGCGGCGGTGGTGCAGAAGGTTTACATGGAAAAATGGCTGGAAGCCATCGCGGCGGAAGAAGTATGATAAATACGGAAGCGGTATCCCGGCGCATGAAGGGATACCGCTTTTTCGTTTCTCTGAGTGCAAATTCCTTTCCGGAAAGATTGACTTTTCCGGTTGTTTGTGGGATAATAGGACAGCTAAATCAGAAAACACCAGATATAAGAGAGGTTTTCATCCATGATGCAATCCAGAACCCATAACTGCGGTGAGCTGCGTCTTTCCGACGCGGGCAAGTCCGTTACCATCGTTGGCTGGCTGGAGAATGTCCGGGAGGTGGGCGCGAATTTTGCGTTCTGCGTCCTGCGGGACTTCTACGGCACCACCCAGGTGGTCATTGAAACCGAAGAAATGATGAAGCTCATCAAGCCCATCAACAAGGAATCCACCATCTCCGTCACCGGCACCGTCCGGGAGCGGGAGAGCAAGAATCCCAAGCTCCCCACCGGCGAAATCGAGGTCGTCCCTGAGAAGATCGAGGTGCTGGGCAAGTGCGTTCACAATCAGCTGCCTTTTGAGATCAACAAGAGCAAGGACGCCGACGAGAACACCCGCCTGAAATACCGCTTCCTCGACCTGCGCAACCCCGCCGTGAAGTCCAACATCGTCCTGCGCTGCCAGGTGGTTGCCGAGCTGCGGCGGCTGATGACCGAGAAGGGATTTTTGGAGATCACCACCCCCATCCTCACCGCTTCCTCCCCTGAGGGCGCCCGGGACTATCTGGTTCCCGCCCGGAACCACCCCGGCAAGTTCTACGCTCTGCCCCAGGCGCCCCAGCAGTTCAAGCAGCTGCTGATGACCTCCGGCTTTGACCGTTACTTCCAGATTGCCCCCTGCTTCCGGGACGAGGACGCCCGTGCCGACCGCACCCCCGGCGAATTCTATCAGCTGGATATGGAGATGGCCTTCGCCAGTCAGGCGGACGTGCTGAGCGTATTGGAAGATGTGCTGGTGCCCGTGTTCCACAAGTTCGGCAAGTACGAGCGGGTCTCCGCCGCCCCCTTCCGCCACATTCCTTATAATGAGGCCATGGAACGCTACGGCTCCGACAAGCCCGACCTGCGTATCGATCTGGAAATTCAGGACATCACCGCTGAGGTGCAGGGCTGCGGCTTCACCCCCTTCGAGGGCGCGACCGTCAAGGCTGTCGCCGTGGACAACTTTACCCAGGCGAGGAAGTGGATCGACAAGCTGCTGGCCGACGTGGAAGTCCAGACCGGCAGCAAAGCCTGCTGGGTGAAGGTGGACGAAAACGGAAATCTCACCGGCGGCGTTTCCAAGTTCCTGACGGATTGCAAGGATGCGCTGACCGCCAAGCTGAACCTGAAGCCCGGCAGCTTCGTCTGCATGGCGGCGGGCAAGAAAGCCGTCGCCCAGAAGACCGCCGGTGTCATTCGTACCATGCTCGGCAAGCGGATTCCCGGTCACTTTGACGAGGAGCAATACGCTCTGTGCTGGATCGTGGACTTCCCCATGTACGAGATCGGTGAGGAATCCGGCGCTCTGGAATTCTGCCACAACCCCTTCTCCATGCCTCAGGGCGGCCTGAAGGCGCTGGAGGATGCCGAGGGCGATATGGACAAGCTGCTGGCCATCAAGGCCGACCAGTATGACCTTGTGGTCAACGGCTACGAGTCCGCCTCCGGCGCTGTGCGGAACCACGACCCGGAGATCATGGTCAAGGCTTTCGAGATGGTGGGTCTGGGCGAGGCCGACGTCAAGGCCAAGTTCCCCGCCATGTACAACGCCTTCACCTACGGCGCACCCCCGCACGCGGGCGCCGCTCCCGGTGTTGATCGTCTCATTATGCTGCTCACCGGCGAAGAGTCCATCCGGGAGGTCATTACCTTCCCCATGAACAAGAACGCCCAGGACCTGATGATGGGCGCACCCACCACCGTGGGCAAGAGCCAGCTGGACACCGTTCACATCGCGGTATTGGAAGAGGAATAAATTGCTGCGCCCCGCCGGGAAACCACGGCGGGGCGCGTATTCTTACGAAATTTTCTAATTTCTGCAACCAAGCGAAAAATTCGTCGAGTATTTATGTTGATAGGAAGGAGTGACGCAAATGGAAGACGAACAGATCGTCACACTGTACTGGAACCGGGATGAGACCGCCATTCAGGAGACCCAGACCAAATATGACCGCTACCTGACCAAGATCGCCTGCAACATCCTCGCGGACATGGAAGACAGCCGGGAGAGCGTCAACGATACATACCTCGCCGCATGGAATTCCATACCGCCCCAGCGGCCGTCGGTGCTTTCCGCGTATCTTGCCAAGCTCACCCGGCGCATTTCCATCGACCGCTTCCGCTACCGTACCCGGGACAAGCGGCGGGATTCCCAATATGCCCTGTCCCTGTCCGAGCTGGACGACTGCGTGTCCGGGGGCAACACCACCGAGGAGATCATCAACGTCAGGCTGCTGGCCGACACCATCGGCATTTACCTGCGGCTGCAAAGTGAGGAAGCCCGGAACGCCTTCATCGGGCGGTACTATTTTCTCGACTCACTGAAAGAGGTCGCGGCCTACTGCGGCATGTCGGAAAGCAAGTGCAAGAGCCTGCTCTACCGCACCCGGGTGGGGCTGAAAGAGTATCTGGAAAAGGAGGGCTTTAGCGTATGACTTCCGAAAAACTTCATGACGCGCTGAGTCTGCTTCCCGCCGATCTGGTCGCCGAAACGGATGCCCTGCGCACTCAGGCCAAGAAGCCCCAGGTGCATTGGCAGCGCTGGGCGGCCATGGCCGCTTGTCTCGCGGTAGTGCTGCTGGCGGGCACCATGTTCTCCTATTTCTTCGGCCACATGGGTTCCTCCAAGACCGCCGCGGCCGTAGATAAAGCCCCGATGTCCATTGCCGAAGCGGCCGACCAGAAGAACGCCGCCCCCAATTTCGATGCCATTGAGGAAGCCGCTCCTGCGGACGGCGGTCACACCCACGCCCCTGCGGGCGAACCCGAAACCACCGGCGGCACAGAGGACGGTTACTGTGGGAACACCTCCGCCACCGTAACGCTGGACGGAAGCGCCTACACGCTCTCCGGCAGCGACGCCGTTACGCTGACGGCCATTCTGGAAAATCTGGACTATACCAGCGACGACATTTGCAGCTGTTCCACGGAGTTCACGGTGGAGACCGAGATCGGCACCGAATACGAAGTGAACCTGACGGAATACTTCGCCCGCTGCGACGCCGGACAGGCGGCGCTGACGCAAAAGCAGGCGGACGCCATCCGGGAGATCGTCGAGCGGCTGGGAGAATAATCCCGCTTTTTCACCGAAATATTTCACCCATTATGTTTAACCTCCGAAAAAGCCGTCAATAATCAGCCTCGGAGGTGCTTAACAAATGAGCGACAACAAACATGCCGGCCGCGGCGGAAAGGGCTACTACATAGCCCTGATCCTGTGTGCAGCCGCCATCGGGATCACCAGCTATGTATATTATCGAAACGCCAACCGCGTGGAGGAAGTCTCCATTCAGGAATCCGTGGGGGAGGACATCCTCGTAGGAACCATGGAAGCCGAGGACGTCCCGGCGCTGGCTACCCAGCCACAGGCCCAGTCCACGCCCCCCGCGACTCAGGGTACAACCCCCGCTCCCACCGCGAAGAAGCCGTTCAAGACCACGTCTCCGGTTTCCGGCGAGGAGATCTCCGCCTACTCCATGGAGGCGCTGAGCTACAATGAGACCACCCGGGACTGGCGCGTCCACAACGGCGTGGACATCGCCGCGGACGCGGGGACTGAGGTCTGCGCCGCCGCGGACGGTGAGGTTTACACCGTCTACGAGGACGACTCCATGGGCTACACCGTGGTCATCCGCCACGACGGCGGCTACCTCACCCGGTATGCCAGCCTGAGTCAGGACATCCCGGTGAAGTCCGGGGACACAGTGAGCGCAGGACAGGTCATCGGCTATGTGGGCGACAGCGCTCTGGTGGAGACCACTTTGGGCAGCCACATCCATTTCAGCGTCACCCATCAGGACGAACCTATGAACCCGGCGGATTTCCTCGCGCTGGGCGAATAAAAAGCCTTCTTCCTCTTTGAATCAAACGAGCCGCCGGATAACCGGCGGCTCAACTTTATTCATGGGAAACTTGTTCTTTTTTCGTTGCGCGGAGGATATACCATACATAGGCAAGGGAAACCAGACACAAAAACGCGCTGCCCGCAATGCCGTGCCACGCCGGCGCACCGCCGTCGTTTGCGAACGCGCTCAGGCTGTTGATCGCGCTGTGGGTGAGAATGCACGGCCACAGGCTCTTCCCCCTGAGAAAGAGGATCGTGAACAGGAGACCTATGGCGACGGCGTAGCAGATCTGCAAAATGGTTTCGGGAATATCCCGCCCGTTCAGCAGATTCACGATATGGCCGATACCGAAGGTGACGCTGGAGATCACCACCGCCTGCTTCACGCTCGTCCGGCACAGAGCTTTGAACAGGAAGCCCCGGAAGATCACTTCCTCCAGAAAGCCGACGCACAGCATACTGACAACGTACAGCGCGGTTTCCGCCGGCGAGTAATTCATCCGGACGCCCCACCAGAGATTGGCGGACGCCAGCAGCACCAGAGGGATGAAAAACAAATACTGCTTCGCGCTTCCCTGAAACGGGCAAAGGCCGTATTTCTCTTTCAGGCCGTTTCTGCGAATCCACAGGTACATGGCAAGCACCAGTCCGGCGCAGATCGGCGCGGTGACGATTTTGGCAGCGCCGATCGTCTCCGAAACGCTGTCAGCAGCGCTCATCAGAACGACGTAAATGCCGATCCATATCAGTGCAAAGCGCAGTTCGCTCTTTTCATATATTTCCCTCATTTTCAATCTCCTTTTCCGCATATATGGCACCCAGAAATACCTTCTTCAAGGACAATGCCAATTGGTCTTCTTCCAGCTTCATCTCGTTGTTTGCCAGCAGGCTGGCATAGCCATGAACGAAAACGAACAGCGTAGAAAAAATCTCCCTGGCCGCATCCTCTGTCACTCCCGTCTCCTGCCGCAGTGCCTGAATAATGGGGTTCAGCTCCTCCGACGAAACCAGATCGTTCAGGCTGGCTCCCGAAAACGCACCGGGTTGGAACAGCAGGTGGAACAGATTCCGTTCCTCCGCTGCGAACCGGACATACCGCAATCCAATGCCCAGCATCCCATCGCCGCCACCCTCCGTGCCCATCAGAAAACGGGTGTGATACGCGTCCGCCCGCTGGTATACGGCTTCTTTGATCTCCTCTACGGTCGCGAAGTAGTACAGCACCGGCTGCGTGGAGCATTTCAGCCGCTGGGCGATGCTGCGGGCAGTGATCTTGTCCGCCCCCTGAGTTCGCGCGATCTGGAACGCTTCCTCCACGATCATTTCCTTTGTGATTTTCGCTTTCGGCGGCATGGGTGGTCTCCTTTGTATAACTGATATTATATAATATATGTTATATTTTAGGATTTGTCAAGCCGTTCTCCATATTATCCACATTTTCCCATAGGGTCTATCTGAAAACCGGGAATATGACCAACAGCGAGGGATTTTTCGCCTGCTGAAGCCATTTTTCCGCAGGAATACTTTGTGTATTACAAGGGAAAATGGTGCACAGCAGGCGGAAAAGACCCGCTGTTTGGGCATGTTGACGGTTTTCAGATAGAACCTAAAAGAAGCACATTTTTCAGGCTTCCCTCCGCCAAAAAAAATGTCGGGAAAGCCCTTTGGGCTTTCCCGACAATCTGATCGTTATTCTTCCGTCTTTTCCGCTGCGGGAAGAGCGTTCTTGTCCGCATTGACGTAGGCCATCAGCTCGTCGCCTGTGATGGTCTCCTTTACCAGAAGGAACTCGGAAATTTCGTCCAGCAGTCCCCGGTTCTCCGTCAGAATGCGCTTGGCGTCGGCGTAGGCCTTCTGCAAGATTTCCATGACCTCCTTGTCCACCTCGGCGGCGGTCTCCTGAGAGCAGTCCATATACGCCTGCCCGTCCAGATACTGGTTCTCCACCGAAGCCGTGGACATCAGCCCGAACTTTTCGCTCATGCCGTACTGGGTCACCATGTTTCTCGCAAGCGCGGTTGCCCGCTGGATATCGTTGGCAGCGCCGGTGGTCTGGACGCCGAACACCACCTGCTCGGCAGCACGTCCGCCCACCAGAGTACGCAGCTCGGTACGCAGTTCTTCGGCGGTGGACAGATACTTTTCTTCCTCGGGCATCTGCATGGTATAGCCCAGCGCGCCGGAGGTGTGGGGAACAATGGTGATCTTGGACACGGGCTGGGAATGCTTTTCCAGCGCCGCCACCAGTGCGTGACCCACCTCGTGATAGGCGACCAGCCGCTTTTCCATGTCTGTCAGAACGGTGTTCTTCTTCTCCGTACCGGCAATGACCGTCTCGAAGGACACCAGCAGGTCTTCCTGATTCACCAGCTGACGGCCCTTGCGCACAGCCCGGAGAGCAGCCTCATTGACCAGATTGGCAAGGTCAGCGCCCACCGCGCCGGCCGTGGCCTGAGCGATCTTCCGCAGGTCCACATCGTCGGACAGCCTGATCTTCCGGGTGTGTACCTTCAATGTATCCAGCCGTCCCTGAAGGTTGGGCTTGTCCACGATGATCCGGCGGTCGAACCGGCCGGGACGGAGCAGTGCCTTGTCCAGAATCTCGGGGCGGTTGGTGGCCGCCAGACACACGATGCCCTTGGACGGCTCAAAGCCGTCGATCTCGCTGAGCAGCTGGTTCAGCGTCTGCTCCTGCTCGGAATTGTTCCCGTAGCGGTTGTCCCGGGCGCGGCCCACGGCGTCGATCTCATCAATAAAGATGATGCAGGGCGCGACCTTCGCCGCCTGCTGGAACAGGTCACGGACACGGCTTGCGCCCATGCCCACGAACATCTCCACAAAGTCCGAACCGGAAATGGAGAAGAATGGGACGTTAGCCTCGCCCGCCACAGCCTTGGCCAGCAGCGTCTTGCCGGTGCCGGGAGAACCCACCAGCAGCGCACCCTTTGGCAGCTTCGCGCCGATGGCGGTGTACTTCTGGGGATTGTGGAGGAAATCAATGATCTCCTGTAAGGACTCCTTGGCCTCGTCCTGACCGGCCACGTCCTTGAAGGTGACGCCGGTCTGCTTTTCCATGTAGACCCTGGCCTTGGACTTTCCGAAGCCGCCCATCATGCCGTCGCCGCCCATGCGCTTGGTGAGCAGATTCATCACCAAAAACAGTCCGCCGATCATCAGGGCGTAGGACAGAATCATCATGATCAGGGAATTGTCTTCCACGATCTTTTTGTCCACCTTCACCCCCATGGCGTCCAGCTCCTCGGACAGGGCAATCAGATCGCCGCCGCCGGGAAGGCCGGTGTAGCAGGCCTTCTGCATTGCCGCGGGCTTGCCTGCCTCTTCCTTGGTCATGTAGATGATGCGGTCGGACTGAATTTCCACCTCAGACAGCTGCCCCGCGTCCTTCGCCGCGAGAAAGTCCGAAAAGGAAGTCTGTGTATATTGGCTCTTGGAGATACTGCCGTAAATCCAGTTGACCAGCAGAACGATCGCCAGCGTGATCAGCAGCGCGGTGCCGATGCTGCCTTTCGGGCGGTTTCCGCCGGGTTTTCTCCCGTCGTTGTTATTGTTATTGTTGTTGGGGGAGTCATTGCGATTCAAGTCCATTCCCTCGCCTCCTTCATTACACTGGCGTTATCATAACACATTTTTCCGTGGTAGGCAATCGGCGATTCTCCTTCCCGCGGTAAATTTTCTGTTAATTTCCGCCAGAAACAGCCATTTCTCCCGTCCTGAGCGAAAAATAAGAGTTGTGAAACCGGAAGAAATCTGATATAATAGTATGGCTTGTATGTATTTGTATGTATACGAAGGCACTTTCTCAGGAAAGGATTTTGGATTTATGAACGAAAAGCGCCGCCCCCAAGGGCGGAATTTCCCGCCCCGTCCCGCGCAGGCAGCGCCTGCGGAGGAGACCGAGGGGCAGCTGGAAGGGCGCAACGCCCTTCAGGAAGCGCTCAGAAGCGGGCGCACCATTGACAAGGTATTCATCGCCGACGGCGACACCGACCGTGGCTTACAGCGTCTGGCCGCAGAGGCAAAGGACGCGGGCGCAGTTGTGGTCAGCGTTGACCGGCGGAAGCTGGACGCCATGTCCTTCACCCATGCCCATCAGGGCGTGATCGCTCTGGCCGCCGCCCACGCCTATTTTACCGTTGACGACATTCTGGAGGAAGCCGCGTCCCGTGGGGAAGCGCCCCTGATCGTCATCTGCGACGAGCTGTCCGACCCCCACAATCTGGGTGCCATCCTCAGGAGCGCCGAATGCGCGGGCGCCCACGGCGTCATCATCCCCAAGCGCCGCAGCGTGGGTCTGACCGCCACCGTGGCCAAGGCTTCCGCCGGTGCCGTGGAGTACATGAAGGTCGCCCGGGTGACCAATATCAACACCGCCATCGCCGAGCTGAAGGACAAGGGCGTCTGGGTGTTCGGCACCGCCGCCGAAGGCTCCATCCCCATGTATAAGGCCGACCTGACCATTCCCGCCGCCATTGTCATTGGCAATGAGGGTGAGGGCTTAAGCCAGCTTGTTCGGAAGAACTGTGATGTGATGGTCAGCATCCCCATGAAGGGAAAAATCAGCTCTCTCAACGCGTCCGCCGCCGCATCCATTCTGCTCTACGAGGCGGTACGCCAGCGCATCGGCTGACAGCAGCCGAATTTCACCAGGAGGAAACCCATATGGACAATACCAACGAATCTCAGGAATTTGATCTTGACGACATCCTGCGGGAATTTCACGAAGATCCCGACGATGACGTCAAGGATACCGCGTCGGAGGAGGAACTGGACGTAGACGTGCTGCTGGTGGAGGAAGTTAGTTCCCCGGCAGCGGAGCAGCCCGAAGCCCCCGAGACTGCCGAAGCCCCCGAGGAAACCCCCGACCCGGTTTCCAGCGGCGACACCGTCCGCTTTGACCCCGAAGCACTTTCCAAAGAAGCGGAGGAAGCCGCTCCCAGCGACGACGCCAGAGCCATCGACGATTTGATCGCCGAAGCGCTGTCGGGCAGCGGTTCCGACGCCCCTGCACCGGAAGCCCCTCAGCAGCACCAGACCCCGCCCATCACCTTTGACCCCCATCAGCGTCTGCGGGAGCTGAAAAAGAAGCTGGTGGCAGGCCCCGAGAAGCGGTACTACGAGCTGACGGAGCTGGGCATCGGCAAACTGCAGATCGGCATTCTGCTGAACCTCGTCATCGTGCTGCTGTGCGCCGGTGTCACCACGCTGCTGGCGCTGGATATGGTGCCGGAAAACCGGATGCGTCTGGTGATCTTCAGTCAGGTGCTGGCCATGCTGGTATCCGGCCTGCTGGGCAGCCATCTGATGCTGGACGGGCTGGGCAGCATCTTCAAGGGCCGTTTCAACCTGAATTCTCTGCTTACCTTTACGTTCATCGCCTGCTGCGTGGACGCCGCGTCCTGCCTTGTGGAGCTGCGGGTTCCCTGCTGCGCCGCCTTCTGTCTGGAAATGACCATGGCCATGGCCGCCCGCTGCCAGCGCCGCTCCACCGAAATGGGGCAGATGGATACCCTGCGTAAGGCCGTCCGTCTCAAGGGCATCGCCAAAGTTTCCGACTATTATGAAGGAAAGCCCGGTCTGGTGCGGGGCGAAGCGGAAGTCGAGGACTTCATGGACACCTACAGCCGTCCCTCCACCCCTGAAAAGGTGCAGGGTGTGTACGCGCTGCTGAGCCTGCTGATCTGCATCGGTATCGCCGTGTTCGCGGGAATGCTCCACGGCACGAGCCTTGGCGTGCAGATCCTCGCCACCAGTCTGCTGGTGGCCGTCCCCGCCAGCTTCTTCATTTCCTACACCCGCCCCATGGCAGTGCTGGAAAAGCGGCTGCACATGGTCGGCACCGTGCTGTGCGGCTGGGAGGGCGTGAAGGATCTGAGCGGCAAAGCCGTCTTCCCCCTCCGGGATGAAGACCTGTTCCCTCTGGGCAGCACCAAGCTCAACGGCGTCAAATTCTACGGCAAGCGCAGCCCCGATGAGGTGGTGTCTCTGACCGCCTCCCTCATCACTGCCGCGGGCGGCGGGCTGGTTCCCGTCTTCCAGCAGCTGATGAAAAACCGCAGCGTGGAAGCACATCCCGTGAAGAACTTCCAGAATTACGGCACCGGCGGCATCGGCGGCGAGGTCTGCGGTGAGCCGGTACTGCTGGGCAGCCTGAACTTTTTGCAGGATATGGGCGTTGTGATCCCCGAAGGCACCATGGTCAATCAGGCGGTGTACGCCGCCATCGACGGCCAACTGTGCGCCGTGTTCGCCATTTCCTACGCCAAGATGCGTTCCGCCGCGGCGGGTCTTGTGACCCTGTGCGGCCACCGGTCGGTGACCCCCGTGATCCTGTGCGGGGACTTCATGCTGACAGAAAGCTTCCTGCAATCCAAATTCGGCGTCAAAACCCGCCGGATCGTCTTCCCCACCCGGGAGGTCCGGAACGATCTGCTGAATCGCCATCCCGACCCGGACGCGCCCACCCTGGCCATCACCACCCGGGACGAGCTGGTCAGCGCGGCCTACGCCGTCACCGGCGCGCGCAGCCTGCGCTCCGCCGCCACCCTGGGCACCGTCATCCACCTGATCGGCGGCATTCTGGGAATGCTCACCATGCTGGCGCTGGGCTACCTCGGCTCCACGGAGCTGCTCACCCCCACCAACGTGCTGCTGTATCAGCTTATCTGGATGATCCCCGGCTTCCTCGTCACGGAATGGACAAGAGCCGTATAATGCGATCTGCCATCCCCGGGGCCTGCGGCTCCGGGGATGGTTTTATTCTGCCCTTCACCCCGGGCGGCGATTGTATACCTTGCTGGATTTCCATGCCGGAATTTGTCTGTTTTGCACACAAAAACAAGTGTCCACCCACCAATTTACACAATTTCACAAAGTGACGAAAATAAGCATTGCAATTAGCGCGTCTTTCGTGTATAATGTCACTATTCGGGTGCCCGCGCCCCAAATGGAAGGCTTCCCTTCCCGAAAGGAGTATTGACCACAATGTACACTGTTAATTCCATCCGCAATATCTGTCTGCTGGGTCACAGCGGCAGCGGCAAGACCGCGCTGGCTGAGAGCCTGCTTTACATGACCGGCGCAATCGACCGCATCGGCAAGAACGCCGACGGAAACACCGTCTGCGATTACGACCCCGAGGAGATCCGCCGTCATATTTCGATCTCCACCTCCGTCGTTCCGCTGGAATACCACAATGTGAAGATCAACCTGCTGGATACCCCCGGCGCGTTCGACTTTTCCGGTGCCGTCATGGAGGCGCTCCGCGCCGCCGACGCCGCCATTCTGGTGTGCTCTGCCAAGGACGGCATCACCGTTGGCTTTGAGAAGGCATGGAAATACTGTGAAGACCGGAACATGCCCCGTTTCGTCTACATCTCCAAGGTAGACGAGGACAATTCCGACTACAACGCCACCTTCAACGCTCTGCGGGAGAAGTACGGCAACAAGATCGCCCCCGTCGTCATCCCCATCTGGAATTCCGCCCATAAGGTCACCGGCATCATCGACGTGCTGAACAAGCGCGCCTACGAGATGCAGAACCTGAAGCGTGTGGAGATCGACGTTCCCGCTGATAAGGTGTCCGTCATCGAGGAGTTCAACGACGCGCTGAAGGAAGCCGTCGCTGAGACCGACGAGGCTCTGATGGATCGCTTCTTCGAGGGCGGCGACTTTACTTACCGGGAAATGATCACCGGCCTGCATCAGGGCGTGAAGGATCTGAGCCTGTTCCCCGTGCTGTGCGGTTCCGGCCTGACCTGCCTTGGTAGCCTGATGCTCATGGACAACATCATCGACCTGCTGCCCAACCCCGTGCAGGGCAACTACCATAAGGCTACCACTGCCGACGGCAAGACCGAAGAGTTCGTCGTCTCCCCCGGCGGCGTTCCCTGCGCCTATGTGTGGAAGACCGTCTCCGACCAGTACGGCAAGTATTCCTACGTCAAGGTGCTGTCCGGTGAGATCACCTCCGACACCACTCTGGTCAACGCCCGCACCGGCGAGACCGAAAAGCTCGGCAGACTCTACACCATGTGCGGCAAGAAGTCCACGGAAGTCAAGGCTCTGGGCTGCGGCGACATCGGCGCCATCGGCAAGATGGACAAGGTCCGCACCGGCGACACCCTGTGCGACCCCAGAAAGGTCGTCTCCCTGAAGCAGATCCCCTACCCCGCTCCCTGCTATTCCATGGCCATCGCCCCCAAGGTGAAGGGTCAGGAAGACAAGGTCGGCACCGGCCTGAACCGTCTGAACGAGGAAGATCCCTCCTTCACCCTGACCAACAACGCCGAGACCAAGCAGCAGGTCATCTCCGGCACCGGCGATCAGCAGCTGGACGTGCTGGTCTCCAAGCTGAAGAGCCGCTTCGGCGTGGACGCCGTGCTGTATCCGGCGAAGGTCGCCTACCGGGAGAAGATCAAGAAGAAGGTAGAGGCTCATGGCCGTCACAAGAAGCAGACCGGCGGCAGCGGCCAGTTCGGCGACGTCTGGATTCGCTTCGAGCCGCAGGAGGAGCAGGACGACATGATCTTCGCCGAGGAAGTCTTCGGCGGCTCCGTCCCCAAGAACTTCTACCCCGCCGTTGAGAAGGGCATTCAGGAAGCCGTTCAGAAGGGCCCGCTGGCCGGTTATCCCATGGTCGGCCTGAAGGCTACCCTGTACGACGGCTCCTACCATCCCGTTGACTCCAACGAAATGGCATTCAAGCTGGCCGCCATCCTGGCCTTCAAGGAAGCCATGCCCAACGCCAACCCCACCCTGCTGGAGCCCATCGGCGCGCTGACCGTCACCGTGCCGGATTCCTACGTGGGCGATGTGATGGGCGATCTGAGCAAGCGCCGCGGCCGTCCCATGGGCATGTCCCCCGATCACGAGGGCAACACCGTTATTGAGGCGGAGGTCCCCATGGCGGAAATGAGCAGCTACGCCATTGATTTGCGCGCCATGACCCAGGCCAGAGGCAGCTTCACGCTGGAATTCGTCCGTTACGAGGAAGTCCCCAAGGCCAATCAGGCCAAGATCATCGCCGACGCGAGGGCCAACGACTAATTTACTTGCGTTCCATTCATCGGCGCGGGGATATCCCCGCGCCGATGTTCTTTCAATTGTTAAATTTTGTTATTTTCCTAAGAAATAGTTGCAAAGTGTTACAGTTTGTTGTATACTGGAGAAAACAAGCGTTCCGGGCGGGTTTGAAAGCCCTCTCGCCGGGACGTATAAGGGAGGAGCCCAAAATGAAAAGAAAGAATATTCTCGCTGTGATCGCTCTGGTCGCCGTGTTCGCGTTTGCCCTCGTCGGCTGCGGTTCCAAGGATAAGGAACCGACCGCCAATACCGCCGCCAGCGTTCCGGAAATGTCCGCCGGGCAGGAGCTGACCCTGACCTCCAGTACGCTGACCGCCGCCACATGGAGCAGCCCCAACGGTGCTACCGTCAACCTGACCGCCACCCCCAACGGCTATGCCGAGGGGCAGAGCGCAGCATTCATCGTCCGTCTGGAGGGTGAGGAAGCAGCGAACGTTCCCTGCGAGTGGAACGGCAGCGCCTACACCGCGTCCGCCGATCTGAACGCTGCCGACGGCTACTGCTACTACGTCCTTCTGACCGCCGCGGACGGCACCCAGACTGAAGTCACCATCAACACCCCCACCGCCCCCACCGACGACGCCCTGATCAATCTGGAGTCCGCGCTGAACTCCTACTGCAACATGACCGTGGCGTCCGCCACCCAGGACGGCAGCACCCTGACCATCACCGGTGGTTCCGTGGAGGTGCAGGCGCCCCGGATCACCAACGAGGGCGAGACCATCACCTGCAGCAAGGCCGAGCTGGTTCTGACCTTCAATGAGGAGATCGTCGGCACCGCCGCGCTGACCATGGAAGCCGCCGAAATTCCCGGCAGCTACACCGCGGACATCTCCGGCATCACCTTCAACATTCCCTCCATGGAGGACGACCAGCAGTTGTCCATCCGTCTGGATGTGACGCTGTCCAACGGCCAGTTCCTCACCGCCCCCGGCGGCACCTTCTCCTTCCTGAACGGCGAAATGGTGTCCTCCGTAGGCTGATTCTTGCACAACTACAAGGGGTCAGGCTTGCCTGGCCCCCTTTTCTGTATAAGATGAGGAGTGAAAATGAACTACGCCAATATGGTATCCGGCACGTTTCTTGCCCGCCCCAACCGGTTTATCGCCCATGTGGACATCGCCGGGCAGACGGAGACCGTCCATGTGAAAAATACCGGTCGCTGCAAAGAGCTGCTTGTCCCCGGAACGCGGGTCTGGTGTCAGGAGGCGTCCTCCCCTGCCAGAAAAACCCGCTTTGACCTGATTACCGTTGAGAAAGGCGGCCGTCTCATCAATATGGACTCCCAAGCGCCCAACGCGGCGGCCAAAGAGTGGCTGCTCTCCGGCGGCTTTGGGGAAATCGAGGCCCTCCGGGCGGAGACCGTTCACGGCGATTCCCGGTTTGATTTTTCCTTTTTTAGGGACGGAAAGCTCTGGTTTCTGGAGGTCAAAGGCGTGACGCTGGAGGAAAACGGCGTCTGCGCCTTCCCCGACGCCCCCACCCTCCGGGGCGCGAAGCATCTGCGGGGTCTGACCCGCGCCGCCGCTGAAGGGTATGGCGCGGGCGTTCTGTTCGTCATTCAAATGGCGGACGTAAAATACCTGCACCCCAACGACGCCACCGACCCGGATTTTGGCGCCGCCCTCCGGGATGCCGCCGGGAACGGCGTCCGCATCCTCGCCATGGACTGCGCCGTAACGGAGCAGTCCATGACCATCCGCCGCCCGGTAGAGGTGCGGCTGTAAAATCCAAATCTGTTTCCTCTGTCTCCTATTGTCAACCAGAAATTATTTATGGTTGACAATCGCACATTGCCTGTGCTATACTGCTTCCGAATTCAACAGTTCGGAGGAAACAACTATGGAAGCATCTGTTTCAAGAAAGTGGAAAACCATTGACATGGCGTATATCGCCTTGTTTGCCGTTCTGATGGCGGTCTGTTCGTGGATCTCCATTCCCGCGGTAGTCCCCTTCACCCTGCAAACCTTCGGCGTCTTTGTCGCGGTAAGCGTCCTTGGCGGAAAACGGGGAACGCTGGCCGTCGTGCTCTATCTGCTTATGGGCATCGTCGGACTGCCGGTGTTTGCGGGCTTCTCCGGGGGGCTGGGCGTTCTTCTGGGAAGCACCGGCGGATATATCATCGGATTTGTGTTCACCGCGCTGGTCATGTGGCTCATAGAGCGGCTTCTGGGGACGAAAACATGGGTGCTGGCTCTTTCCATGCTGCTGGGTCTTGCGGTGTGCTATGCCTTCGGCACCGCCTGGTTCCTGGTGGTGTACACCAAAAACACCGGCGCCATCGGCCTGTGGACGGCGCTGGGCAAGTGCGTGTTCCCCTACATTCTCCCGGACTGCCTTAAAATTGCCCTTGCGCTGGCCATCCGCAAGCGTCTGGCCGCTGCCATCCGGCTGCGGTAACGTCATGGACGAAGCAGTCATTCCCCTGCGCGCCCATCACGGTCTTTGTCTCCACTTTTTTCAGGGAAAGGGCTACAGCGGGGCTTTTGTGGAAAACATGGCGCAGAAAAAGGCCATGCTGGAAGAAAATCCCCTCGTCCGGCTGACCGATCAGGCGGATGAAATCTGCCGCGCCTGCCCCAATAACCTGTGCGGCCAATGCGAATCCGCCGAGAAGGTGCGGCGCTATGACCGGGCGGTGCTTTCCCTGTGCGGCCTGACCCCCGGAGACGTACTGCCCTACCGGGAGCTGGCAGAACGGGTGCTGGGCAGCATTCTGATACCCGGCCGCAGGGAGGATATCTGCGGCGACTGTCAGTGGACGGATTTATGCCAGTATAAGGAGGAAACGCCGTGACCACCAAGGAAAAGCTGCTTGCCCTGCTGGAAGACAGCAAGGGGACATTTTTCTCCGGGGAGGAAATTGCCCGGACGCTTCAGGTCTCCCGTGCAGCCGTGTGGAAAGCAGTGAACGCCCTCCGGGAAGACGGCTACACCATCGACGCCGCAACCAATAAGGGCTACCGTCTCTCCCCGGATTCGGACATCCTGTCCCCGCAGGGCATCCGCAGATTTCTGAAACCGGAATACCGGGATCTGGATTTGACGGTACTTCCCACCGCGCCCTCCACCAACGCCCTTGTCCGGGAAAAGGCCAATCAGGGCCGCCCGGAAGGCTGCGTCATCGTCGCCTGCGAGCAGACCGCCGGGCGGGGGCGCTATGGGCGACAGTTCTTTTCTCCGGTTGATTCCGGCGTATACCTGAGTCTGCTGCTCCGCCCGACGGCCTACTCTCCCCAGCAGGCGACCTGCCTTACGGCGGCGGCTGCGGCGGCGATGTGTCATGCCATAGAAGCGGTGACCGGGCAGCAGCCCGGCATCAAATGGGTCAACGACATTTTCCTCCGGGGCAAAAAGGTCTGCGGCATTCTGACGGAAGCCGCCGTTGGTCTGGAAACCGGCACTCTTAACTACATGGTGCTGGGGGCTGGCGTCAACCTCTACCCACCCGCAGAGGGGTTCCCGGAGGAGATTCAGTCCATTGCCGGGTCGGTTCTGGAGCACAGCTGCCCGGAAGCAAAAAACCGGCTGGTCGGAGAGTTCCTGAACCGCTTTTGGGATTTCTACTCCCACCCGGAATGCAGGACATATCTGGAAGACTACCGCGCCCGCAGTCTGGCGATTGGGCGAAATGTCACCGTTCTTTCCGCAGGGAAGGCGGTCAGCGCCTATGCCTACGGTATTGACGATGATTTCCGTCTTCTGGTACGCTATGACAGCGGCAAAACCGAAGCGCTGTCCTACGGAGAAATCCGCATTCAGCTGGCTGAAAGCGCCCCTTAACGAACACACAAAAAGGCACCCTGTACTTTCTCGTACAGGGTGCTTGTCTTATTGATTCAGAAACGCTTTCGTAACCTCGACAATGTGTTCCGCGCTCAGGCCGTAGGCTTTCAGCACCTCGGCCGCAGTGCCGGAACAGCCGAATCTGTCGTGCACGCCGATGCGCTTGACCGGAACGGGACAGGTTTCCGCAAGGTAGCTGCACACCGCTTCGCCCAGGCCGCCGATGATGCTGTGCTCCTCGCAGGTGATGATCTTCCCGCATTCTTTGGCGCATTTCAGCACCAGCTCCTCGTCCAGCGGCTTGATGGTGGACATGTTCACAATGCGGGCGTGGATGCCCATGGCTTCCAGCGCTTCACCGGCCTTGATGGCCTCGTAGGTCATGAGGCCGTTGGCGATGATGGCGATATCCGTACCCTCGCGCAGGATCTCGCCTTTGCCGATCTTGAATTTGAAACCGTCCTCATGGAACACCGGAATTGCCAGGCGCCCCATGCGCAGGTAGACCGGCCCCTGATATTCATACGCCGCCTTGACAGCCGCCTCAGCCTCCACGCCGTCGGCGGGGCAGATGACGACCATGCCGGGGATGGAGCGCATGAGGGCAAAGTCCTCGCAGCACTGGTGGCTCGCGCCGTCCTCGCCCACGGACAGGCCGCCGTGGGTGGCGCCAATCTTCACGTTCAGGTGGGGATAGCCGATGGAGTTGCGGATCTGCTCAAAAGCCCGCCCTGCGGCGAACATGGCAAAGGAAGACGCGAAGGGAACGAAGCCGTTGGCCGCGAAGCCCGCCGCCACGCACATCATGTCCGCTTCCGCAATGCCGCAGTTGAAGTGACGGTCGGGGTACGCCTTGGCAAACATGCCGGTCTTGGTGGAGCCTGCCAGGTCGGCGTCCAGCACCACGATGTCCTCATGCGCCGCGCCCAGGGCAACCAGACCCCGTCCGTAGCCCTCGCGGGTGGCCATTTTCTTTACATCTGCCATATTACATGCCCTCCAGATCGCTGAGCTGCTGCTTCAGCTCCGCCATAGCTACCGCGTACTGCTCGTCGTTGGGCGCCGAGCCGTGCCAGCTCGCCTGATTTTCCATGAAGGAAACGCCCTTGCCCTTGACGGTCTTCATGATGATCGCGCTGGGCTGACCCTTGACGGTTTTCGCCGTGTCCAGCGCCGACGCGATGGCGTCAAAGTCGTGGCCGTCGATGGTCTCCACGTGGAAGCCGAAGGCTTCCAGCTTCTTGTCGATGGGATAGGGGCTCATGACCTTGGCAATGCTGCCGTCAATTTGCAGGCCGTTGTTGTCGATGATAACGCAGAGGTTGTCCAGCTTATAGTGGGCGGCGAACATGCACGCCTCCCAGACCTGCCCCTCCTGAATCTCGCCGTCACCCAACAGGGTGTATACCCGGTTGTTCCGCTTCTTCAAGCGGCTGGCCAGCGCCATGCCGCAGGCAACGGAAATACCCTGCCCCAGAGAACCCGTGGACATGTCCACGCCGGGGACGGAGTTCATATTGGGGTGCCCCTGCAAATAGCTTCCCAGCTTACGCAGCGTCACCAGATCCTCCACGGGGAAAAAGCCCCGCAGCGCCAGCGCCGCATACAGGCCGGGCGCGGTGTGGCCTTTGCTCAGGACGAACCGATCCCGATCCTCCCATTGGGGATTTTTCGGGTCCACGCGCAGTTCCTTGAAATACAGATAGGTGAACATGTCCGCAGCGGACAGGCTGCCGCCGGGATGTCCGCTTTTGGCCGCGTGGACGCCCTCAATTACGCCCATACGCACTTTGCAGGCCATGACCTGCAGCTGCTTTTTTTCCTGGGGTGTCATAGTATCCTCCTTGAAATATATAAATGCGGAATTTTCTATAGTCACACTAAGACGAGTGTATTATACATATTGCGGGCTGCATTTGTCAAGCAAACCTGTCTGAAAATAAGCCCTGTCCCTGCTTTTTCAAAAATCAAAAAAATTTTTCGTCCCGGTGCAGCAAAATGCCCGTCTCAATCGTATTGTATATAGGATTCGACACGGGATTTTTTGGGGGGAGATCAGGCAGTGGACGCGCTGGGCTTATTTCATCGCTACCGGGATGACGTTTACCGGCTGGCAGTCAACTATACCAGCAGCCCCCGGGAGGCAGAGGACGTAAGCCGGTCTGTATTTCTGAAGCTGGTGGCGCGGGAGGATCTGACGCCGGGAACGGAACGGGATTTTCTCATGCAGACGGCTGCCGACGAATGCCGCAGCCTGCTCCGCTCCGGCGGCTGGAAACGCACCGTGAAGGCGTTTTTCTTCGCCCCGAGGACGGGCACGCCCCGGCAGGACATTCTGCGTCTACCGCCCAAGTACCGGGTGGTCATGTACCTGCGCTATTACGAGGACTTTACCACCGGGGAAATTGCCCGGCTCCTGAAAATTCCCAAGAGCACCGCAGCCGCCAGACTCTCCCGCGGGCGGGGACTGCTGGAACGGCAGCTGAGAAGGGGTGCGGCGTGAATAAACAAGTGATCGATGTCTACAATGAGATGGCCATGCCCGGCGACTGCGCCCGACGCATCGAGGAAGAAATGAACCGCGCCATCCGTCAAAAGAAAGGTGAAAACAGATTTATGAAGAACGAAAAAAATGGTAAAAAGCAAGGCTGGGGCTTTGCGGTCGTGCTGGTGTGTCTGGTACTGGTGCTGTCTGTGGGAGGAGTATTCCTTTTCCTGAACGTTTCCGAGCCGAAGGACGCCCCCGCCGCGCCGGCGGGAACCGAGCAGCTCACCCAGCCGGACGTTTCGGCGGAATCTCCTGCGGCAAGTACGGAGGCGGATTCCTTCACTCTGAGCGAAACCGGCAAGGCTTTTCTGGAAAAGATGTGTTATTTCCTGCCGGACTGGTCGGACGACGCTTCCCTGAACGACGAATTCTGGCGGGATTTCCTGTTCTCCTCTTTCACCTGTCCGGACATGGTGGACGGTGAAACGGCAATGACCATCTGCGGTGAACAGGAACTGGTCACCACCTCCTGGGGACAGGCAGTGAAGGTCAGCCGGGAGAACAGCGTAGTTCCTTACGTCCGCCTTGCTCTTGGTCTGGAAATGCCCTCCTATGCTCCCGCCATTCAGGACGTGAGCGCCGGACAGACCCTGTTCTATTTTGAAGACGGCTATTACTATATCGGCCTTTCCGACTTTGGCGACGTGGGCTACTCCTTCCGCGGCTGCTACCCGGATTCCGTCAACGGCGCTACTGTCATTTTCGATGTCTACAGCGGCACCCCGGATGACACCATCGGCACCATCTGCTTTACTATCGTCCCGGCGGACAACGAAAACGGCTTTACCATTGCCGCGAAAAGCTCCGATTTTGGCGGATGATCCGCATTTTTGACCATTTATGATGCCCCCCTTGCCTCTCTCTTTGGGAGAGGTGGCCGAGCGAAGCGAGGACGGAGAGGGGAAGCAAGGGTGCAAGACCCTCTCCGTCACCTGCGGTGACAGCTCTCCCAAAGGGAGAGCCAAGGGGTTGTACCCCTCCCCCGTCAAATATACGAAAAATGGAGCGTATCTGCACCGATACGCTCCATTCACTATTTTACGATTACCCATCAAACCGGCAAGGGAGGTTTCTTAGGGTCTATCTGAAAACCGTCAACATGCCCAAACAGCGGGTCTTTTCCGCCTG
>ERZ773136.513-NODE-513-length-43181-cov-5.781663_pt1 | contig 43181 bp, 41 predicted proteins | sample MGYA00580855_ERZ773136 | MGnify/ENA primary metagenome ERZ773136 (study PRJEB29015, sample SAMEA2737860) | human gut metagenome | biome: human gut; feature: human-associated habitat; material: faeces | place: China | collected 2012 ... | reverse complement strand
CCGTCGTGCCACTGGAGGGCGTGGAAGGTCTCGGATTTGATGCCGTCCAGGAACAGCACTTCCCCGTCCACAGAGATGATGCCGTCGGACGGGATGACGGTGACGTGTGTTTTCATGCTAGACCACCTTGATGAAGTAGTTCATGGCGAGATGCGGGTCGGTGTGGGTGCCGGATACCGAGCCGGACAGGGGATGCGTGTGGGAACCGTTGCCGCCCGTTGCGGAAGTATTGGAACTGCCGCTGTCGTATAGGTTCCCGCTCTCCATATACCGTCCTTTAGTCGATATGACGGCAGAGAACGGGTGCGTGTGGCTGGGCATCTGCGTTGTACTCAGCGTCGTGGCCCCGGTACTGCCGGAAAGATCCACAGCGACATCTTCGCTGCCGCCTTCCGTGCCTTCGGGCTCGGCTTCGCTGGCACCACGGATATAGCGGCCACGCAGGTCAGGCACGGTGCCGTCCTTGCCGTCGCTGCCGCCATCGCAAAGGAACCATTCTTCGCGTGCCTGCTCTTCTCCGGGCATGACGGCCCGGCGTCCGTCACTGCCGCCCGGCGTCGCGCCCCAGATGGGGACGGGCACGAAGGGCGGGAATATGTCCCAATAGTCAGGTCTGGGCACCCAGCTTGCGTCCAGCGTGCCGTCTTCCCCGGCCTGGGGCACGGTGTTGGCCGCCGCCGTGGTGCTGGAAAAAACTACGCCACGTTTACTGGGAGTGGCGCTAGGCACGCTCACCGTGCCACCGCTGACAGAGAGGTTCGTACCCACCTTCATCAGACCAGCGACAGATGTGGCGGCAAGAGGGATGCCATCCACAGCGGCCTGGGCCGCATCTGCTGCGCTCTGGGCGGCATCGGCCAGCTTTTTGAGGTCGTTGCCTGCCTTGGCGCTCAGGGCCACGTCCGTAGCGGTGGAGGTGAGGGAAGAGGTCAGGGGAGGGGTGTCCCCCTTGGGACCTTGCGGACCCTGCGGTCCCTGGGGACCGGTGGCACCATCGGCCCCGGCAGGGCCTTGCGGTCCCTGCGGGCCTGTCGCGCCGGTATCGCCCTTGTCACCTTTGTCGCCCTTGGGGCCTTGGGGACCCTGGGGACCATCCACGCCGTCCTTGCCGTCGGCCCCGGCGGGACCTTGCGGACCTTGGGGGCCGGTGTCGCCTTGAGGCCCCTGGGGGCCTTGCGGGCCGGGCTCGCCCTGTTGTCCTTGCGGCCCTTCGGGACCTTGGGGGCCGGTATCGCCCTTATCGCCTTTGGCACCCTGGGCACCGATACGGACCCAGAAGGCCGTGTCTTCATCCTGGGCGGGGGCTGTCCCCGCCGGGGCATCGGCCACGCATTCGTAGACTGTGCCTTCAAAAAGCACCCGGTCCAGCACGGTATAGGCCGTGCCGGTGTCATAGACACCTTTGTAGACCGGGCGGACCTTGCCCAGATTAAGCGTAGGCATGGAGCCCTCCTTTCGGCATTTGCATGGGGCTATCCGTCATAGGACACCTCCAGCGTGCCGTCGTTTTCGTTGATGCTGAACGTCATGTCCGGGGGATTGCCCGCGTAGTTGAGGCAGAGGTCCCCGCTGCTGTTGATGCTGAATTGCAGGAAAGAGGCGGCCAGGGCCGTGGTGATGTCGCCGGGGTCCCCCTTGGGGCCTGTGGGGCCTGGGATGCCCTGCGGCCCCCGCTCTCCCTGTGGGCCTTCCGGGCCTTGGGGACCTTCCGGGCCTCTGTAGCCCTGTTCCCCCCGGATGCCCTGGATGCCTTGCGGACCGACAGGTCCCTGGATGCCCTGGGGGCCTGCCGGGCCTTGCGGTCCGGTGGCCCCCTGTTCCCCGCGCTGGCCCTGGAGGCCTTGCGGCCCCTGTTCGCCCTGGTCGCCGGGGTCGCCTTTGGCACCCTGTTTCCCTGCCGGGCCTTGGAGACCTTGCGGTCCCTGAGGTCCTTGCTGGCCACGGATACCCTGTTCGCCCTGCGGTCCCTGTTCGCCCTGCGGGCCACGCGGGACGCCGAAGCGGATGATGTCATGCTGGAAGTCGAGGATGGCGAAGCCGGGGCTGTCGCGGGATTCCTCCACCGTGGCGGCAAGGTTCATCAGGCCATGATAGCGGGAATCGAACTCCTCGAACTTCTTGTTGAGCTGCTCCAGGGTGGCGTCGCTGTCCTGCTGCCACTCTTCCAGGAGCAGGATGATTTGTTTCAGATATTCATAGGCCCTGTTGGCAGCTTCCACGGCGGTCTCGCCATCGAGGGCATCGAAGGCTTCCTGACAGATGTGGAGGAGCTGGAGGACTTGCAGGTCAAGGTCGGCTTCATCCAGCACGGAGCCATTGCGGAAGTCCACCAGGGGGCTTTCCTTTTCCGTCTTGCGCCGGATGGTGATGCGCGTGCCTGCCGTCGGAGCGGGCAGGGGCAGGTTGATGGAAGCATCGGTCAGCCACTCGATGCTGTCCTGGCTGATTTCCTTCTCTTCCGTCTCGCCTTCGGCTTTGAGGAAGATGTGGACGAAGTCCCTGTTGATGAAGGGGAAGGGGACGGTGTACTGGCGTGTGTTCCCGTCCCCCGTGTAGGTCACATACGAGTAGGCCATATGTCGTCCTTTGGGTAAAAGAGAAGGCGAAGGAAGGTCGTTCCCCCGCCTGTCGGTCACTGGATGAGTTGTTGCAGGAGGCCCTGCTGGTTGTCCTTCGTCATGGCCCCCCGTCGGGAGAGCTTTTCCGTTGCCTGTTTTCGTCTGACCTGCTCCAGCAGGCCGGGGTCTTCGGCCAGCATCGTCCGCTTGGCCACTTCCCGGTATCTGTCGATGATGCGGTTGAGAAGGACGCTGCGGGGCGATTCTTCCCCCAGCGGGGCATCCCCCTGTACGCGGCGGGCCTGGTCATAACGGGGATGGGCGATGGTCTCGGCAAGCGCGTCATGGAGGGTCTTGCCGGAGATTTTGATGGTGCCGTGGAGCTGGCAGAAGCGGGAGTATTGCTCCGGTGTCAGCGTGACGCCATGTATGGCTTTTTCAGGCTTGCCGAAGACGGCTTCACCAAGGCGCAGCAGTTCTTCAGTGACGGCATCGCCGCCCACTTTGCTGTTGAAGGGCTTGGCGTAGCTCACAGGTTCCCCTGTCAGCCAGTTGTAACGCAGCGGGACCTTGTCAGAGGTGAAGGGCGTGGCGTTCAGGACCTGGGCCGTGAAGCCGTCGGCCTCACGCTGGAAGGTATCCGTGTGGTAATCCTTCATGAAGCGCAGGGAGCCGGAGTAGGGCACGAACGAGGCGGCGGTCCTGCCGAAGTAGTCATCGAGACCACGTTCGGGTTCGTTGATGACGGTCACGGCATTGGCGATGCCCTGGAAGTAAGACTTGTCCTTCAGATGCTCGGTGACGGTCATGAGGCTGGTCAAGGCCAGTTGCATCCATACCGGGTCGCTCTGGGGGGTGGAACTACCTTCCTCGATGATTTCCTTGCCATAGACGGCCAGGTCGGCCCCCATGCCCACGAGGAGACCGAAGGGGTCGAAACGGCGGTATTCGTACCACTTGTCCCCGATTTTGATGGAGTAGGGCTTGATGTTGTTCTGCTTCCACCATTCCTTCAGCCTGGGGTTCTCAGGCGGCCTGCCTGTGATGGCCCCTTCGAGGGCGGCCGAAGCGGCCCAGCCCATCATCATGCTCCCCACGGCCAGCCTGCCGAGGGCTTCGGCACGGGCTTCCCCGCCGGCGCGTATGGCGGCATGGAAGCGCCGCGTGAGCAGGGAGGCGGGCGTATGCCGGATGGCATCATGGAAGAGGTTCATGGGGGTCCTGATGAAGGGGACGATGAGGCGGACGGAAGGATGGCGCGAGGCGAAGGACTGGAGGTCCTTCCCGAAGCTGCCTTTTTCCAGCTCGCTGGTCCAGGTGCTGTCGCGGGAGAAGTCCAGGGCACGTCTGGCCAGGGTGTTGTCGGCGGGAGTGCCGCGCACCGTGAAGGCATCGTCCATGCGGGCGGCGATGTATTCGTCCACCTGTTTGCCCTTGAGGCCTTTGGTGAGGGCTTCCTCGGCAAGGTCGGCAGTGAGCTGGCCACGGAAGGCCACCTGCTTGAAGAACTCGTCTTCCGCCAGCAGGAGCCGGGTGGGGATGCGGGTGGCCGTGCCTATCCAGCCGATGGCGCGGGCCATCTGTTCCTGGCGGGGCGTCAGCTCGCCATCGGGCCTGTCCTTGAGCAGGGAGTTTTTGATACGCTCATAGGTCAGTTGATGGGTGGGGGCATCCAGCCGCGACCTGGAGCTGTCGAGGATATTGTCCCCAAGTTTCCAGGCTTTGGCGGCCATCTTGAAGGCATACATGCTGCTGCCCCACATGCCCTTGGCAAGGTTGATGCCGGAACGTACCTGGGCCATGTCGCCGCTCAGGGCACCACCGACGATGCGCTCGACCGGCTTCATCACCGTCGTGTTGATGCCGGTGCCCACCATGTTCACCAGATGGGTCATGGGGCCGGAGAGCATACCGTTGATGCGAATCTCGTTCATGGCATCGAAGAGGTTCACGCCGGGGCGGAGCTGTTGCAGCATACGGGAGCGGGCGGCCACGGTATCGCTGGCCAGGAGGTCGCGGGCGGCCTGCATGAGCTGCTGGGGCTCGATGCCGGATTCCAGCAGGTAGCGGGAGGCATCGTCTTCCGTCATCTTGTCCACGGCCTTCCAGTCCTTGATGATGAGCCCGTCCCCGTCGGGGGCAGGCGCACCGGGCGTTGCGGCGACCGTGCCGACGATGGCGGAGGGCTTGTTCGTCCTGGTGTTGGGCGAGGCCATCTTGTCGAGGAAGGCTTCGTCCGTGGGGCCTTTGCCGAGGATGTCGGCGGATTTCTCCTCGGTCATGAGGATGTTCCGGCTGTTGAGCAGGCGACCGGACACGGTGCGGAGGTCGCCGTTGACGACGATGAACTCCTGGAGGTTGCGGGCCAGCATGTCGAAGCCGGCCTTGTCGCGCTCCGAGGCCGTGCCGTTGATGATGCGACGGGCCAGAGGGATGGCCGCATCGGTCATGTTGTGCATGAGGGCGCGTACTTTCAGCACCACGCGCTCCGCTCTCTGGATGTCTTTGACGGCCTGCTTGCCCTGCTGGAAGAACATCTCGCAGGAGAAGCCCATCTTCTCCACATCCTCCCTCGCGCTGGCGATGAGTTCCTTGTGAGCCTGCGGGCCGGCGGCCTTGAGCTGATGGTCCACCTGGGCGTCACTGAGCTTCAGGAGCAAATCGGAGCCGGAGGGCTGCTGGAAAATCTCCGTCTGGAGATTGATGTTGTCCGTGATGGGCCAGAGGGCTCGCCAGTCCGCTTCCATGGCCTGCTTGGCCGTGTTGAGGACCTGCTGCGAGGAGAGGAGCTTGTCCCCGTCCATATGGGCTGCGGGAGGACGCTGGCCGGGTTTGAGGACGACCACTGGCATCTTGTCGGCAGGAGCATCGGGAGACTGGGCCGGGACTGCCGCTTCACCGGTCTGGCCAGGCGCTGCCCCGGTGGGGGCTCCTTCTGCCGGCTGGGCCGGTGCGCCATCAGCCGCCTGGTGTTCCTGCATCACACTGTCCAGATGCTCCACGTCCTGTTGATACTGCCGCATGGCCGCCTTGCTCTCTCCGCTGGAGAGGGCCTTGCGTCCACTGCGGAGGCAGCGCAGCCCGGCGATGAAGGTATCCGTCGCGATGCCGAGACCGGCACCTTCGACGGCCATCTTGAGCATGGCCTCCGGCACGGTGTCGTCCGGCCTGGCTTGCAGGAAGTCGGTGATGGGGCCTTGCAGCTCAGGGAACTGCTCCACGAAGTTGGAGAGCCGTTCCTCCTGGCGGTCGAAGAAGACGGAATCCACCACGGCCCCTTTGCCGAGGCTGGCGAACGCCGTCCGTGCGCCGGAGGCGACGGAGGCCCCTGTGGAGAGAGCTTTTCCGGCAAGGCCGGTCAGAGCGAAGCCGGTGGCCCACTGGGTGAGGCCCTTGCTGACCTCGCCCACGAGGGTCTGGGAATCGTATTCCCCAAAGCGCAGCGGGGCCTTGTGCTGGACGAACTTTGCCTTGTCCCAGCCTTCGGTGAGTACCTCGGAGACGAACCTGCCGGTACTGTAGGACAGGTCCAGGACACTGTTCACCGCATCATACGGACCCTGACCTGCGGACATGACCACATCGCCAAGGTCGAAGATGGGCTTGCCGTCCCCTTCGTCCTCGACGGTCACATCGGCGGTGATGGTCCCGGCATCGTCAGGCTCCTCCATGGCAGCAAGGGCTTCGGGGGAGACCGTGGCGGGAGCCTCTTCGGTCATGGCCGCGATGGCCTCCGGGGAGACGACAGGGGGCTCGGCGGGGGACTGGGGCTCCCCATCCAGTTCGGAGAGCGTTTCGGGCGAGGCCCCGTCTCCGGGTATGAGGCTCTCAGCCGTGGGGGCCTGCATCTGGTCGGCAGGGGGCTCAGGCGGTGTTTCAGGGACAGGGGACTGCGGGGTGCCTTCGACCCCTTCAGCCCCCTCGTTCATGATAGGGATTTCAGGCATGGGTGCCTCCTGTTAGCGGTTGGATGTGCAGAAGGCGTTGTAGGCCTGTACCTGCTCAGGGTGGTTCTTCTGCATCCACCCGGCCACTTCCGCAGGGGAAGAGGTGGGCGGCGGCAGGGTAGCGGTGTTGATGCCGTTGTCGGAAGCGAACTGGCGCAGCATGGTGTAGGCTTTCGTAGGCTTGGGCGCTGCGGTGTTGGGCTGGGGGGCCGTGGGGGCGGGGGAGCTGGCCTTCTTGTCAGCGCCGGGCACGGTGACACCGGCCTGTTTGTTGCTCTGCTCCTTGGCCACGGCATCGCTGACTTCGGAGAGAATCTTGGGGCGCTGCGTCGTGTACCATGTTTTGTCAGGCATGGCCCCTTTGTGAGCGGCCTTGTATTCCTCGACCTTCTGGGCCGCGATGGCGATGGCCAGCTCTGTGGCCTGGAGACCTATCTTCTGTTCCTCGGTCAGTTCGGGGTCATAGCCGAACGAGACGCCCTTGAAGCCCAGCCCGTCGTCCTTCGTTCGGGAGAACAGGCTGAAGGAAGCGGAGCTGAGTTCCTTGAGGAAACTGGTGTAGTCCTTGTTGGTCTCGTCCTGCGCCGCCTTGTTGGTGTCGTACCACTCTTTGGCCTTGTCAGCGCCGTAGATGGTACTCAGGGCAAGGACTTCATCCTGGGTGAGCTGGCCCGTGCTGGAGAGGATATGCACGGCGGTGAGCCCGGCCTGGCTCGCGGGAGCGAGGCGCTGGCCTTCCTGCATGGCTTTGTTGAAGCTGTTGACGGACGGGGCAAAGGCGGGCTGGAGCCAGACAGGGACACCGGCGGCATCCATATTGGCCTTGGTGGGGGGCTTGTCGCCCCAGGCCATGACCCCCTGCCCCATCCACTGTTCCGTGGTCAACTTCTTCTGCCGTTCTTCCATGGCCCAGTAGTGGCGCTGGTCGGCGCGGGCCTGCTCGATGCGCTGGCGCTGGAGGGCGTTCACCTTCTCGGCCACGCCGGGCAGGGAGGAGAGGACCACACCGCCGGGCGTCTTCACCAGGTCCAGGGCCTTGAGGGCCACGGGGTTCTTGTCCAGACGCTCGTAAGCATCGAAGACCATCTTGGTGTACATCTCGGCGGCATTGGCATCGAGGACACCGTTGGCAAGGGCCGTCTGGCCATTGGCCATGATGATGTCGGCGATGCGCTGGGCATCTGCCTCCCCGGCACCGAACACGCTCCCGCCAAGACTGGGGTCGAACATCGCCTCTATCTGTTTGGCGGTCAGCTCGGAGAACTGCTGCATGGTGCGGCTCTCGTTCTGCCGGGCCACATACTGACTGTGTTTGGCCATCATACCGGCCTTGGTCTTGAACTCGTTGGCGCTGAAGTTCTCGGCCAGGGTCAGCTTGTCCTCGTAGGTGTCGAGGTGGTTGTCCTTGCGGAACTGGATGGTGAAGTCATCCATCCATGCTTTGACCTTTTTCTGGTCGGTCTCGTTGACCATGCCGCTTTGGACGAAGGCATCTTCCATAGCCTTGGCCTGGTCCACGGCCAGCGCCTTCAGGCGGGCCTGTTCGTAGCCGATTTGCAGGTAGGGGTTGTAGGGGCTGTCCTGGGGGTTCTCCTCCACGAAGTCCTTCCAGTTCTTCCTGTTCTTGTCGAGGTCGGTGTTCTGGGCATACAGCTCCGCGCCCTGCGTGACGGCACGTTCGATGTTGCGGTCATTGATGCGTTCCAGCGCCGGGACCAGGGAGCTGTCCAGGCGGGACAGGGAGCGGGCCAGAATCTCCATACCGGCCCCCACGGTCCTGTCCCGGTCGATGTAGGAAGGGCGGGCCTCGGTATAACTGTAGAGGCCGGAGGCCCTGATGCCGGGATTGAGGGCCGGGGACCTTTGGAGGTCCTGCCGGATGGTGGGCTGAGAGGACCTGCTTTGCTGTGCCATGGCTTATCCTCTCTTCTTGCTGGCGGTAGAGGTGATGTCGGTATGACTGTTGTATTTGTCATACTTGTCATAGGCCCCGACGGCAGCGCCGCCGATGCCGAGGATGGTGCCCAGGGTGTTCATGCCGCTGTTGAAGGACGTTCCCTGGGTGATGTAGCTCTGCTGGGAGTTGATGCGGTTCTGGGCCTTGTCCTTGAAGGAGGACAGGTTCAGCTCATGCCCCACGGCGTTCATCTCGTACTGGTGGCGGATGTTGTCCTTCCTGTTGGCCTGCTCGCGTTCGTAGTCGGCCATGAGGTATTCCAGGGCCATGCCTGCGGCGTTGGTGGAAGCCAGCATGGTGCCTTTCTTTTGCAGCATCTCCTTTTGGACATCCTGGGCCTGTTGGCTGGCCGCTGCCTGTTCCTGCATCTGGCTGATGCGTTCGGCGGCGGATTGTTCGGTGTACTCCCGGATGGCGGCCTGATTGTTCAGCTCCGCCGTGCGGGCGTATTCCGCTGCCTGGGCCTCCTGGTAGGCGGCCTGTGCCTGTGCCTGCTGGGCTTGTGCCTGTCCGTTGGCCACGGCGGAGGCTGTGCCGATGAGCAGGGAGGCAATGGGGATGGAAAACGCGCCTCCATCGCACATGGCGATTACCTCCTTTGGAAGTAGAAGTTGATGATGTCGCTCCCTTCTGCGGAAGGGAGTTCCTCGGCTCCGAGCCAGCGGAGCCAGTGCCGCAGCCTGCGGTTGCGCTTGAGGGTCATGTTGTGCATGAAGCCCCCGGAAGACTGGTCGAGGAGCCAGTCCCGGACCAGGGGGCACATCTCTAGGAACAAGGCCCTGTCGCTCTGACGGGCGAAGAAGTCCTTGTTGAAGAGCAGCCAGACCACGGCAGGCGGGACGAGCCCGCCCATGCCGATGACATCCAGCGGGTCGCCGGGGCGGAAGAAGGTCACGCAGAGCAGGGAATGCTCGAAGCCGAAGCGCAGGGCCTCTTCCGGCGTATGACCGGAGATATGCTCAAGGTCCCGCAGGTCTTCCTCCCGCAGGGTGTCCTTGAGCAGGTGGATGTCGTAGGGACAGGAGACCCTGGCGAAGCGCCGCATCTGTAGAGGGATGGTGGGGAGCATCTATACCTGCCTGTGCCTGGTGTTGTAGAAGCCCTCCCAGCTCGCATTGACGAGGGCGAAGGGCAGGAAGGAAGCCGAGGTGGCGGCGATGGAGACCTGCGTGTTCAGGGACAGCACAGGGACCTTTATCTTGCCGGTATAGAGGGGGATGTTCCCGATGACGTTGGTGCCGTGGCCCAGCTCGCGCCCTGTGAAGATGTAGCGGCTGGTCTGACGGAACGAGGGGGTGACTTCCATCTCAAGGTAGCCGGTGTCGTCACAGTTGAGGGTCATGCTGCGGAGCTGGAGGCGGCCCGTGGTGATGGCATTGCCCTTGCTCTCTTCCCTGATGGCCTGTTGCGAGAAGGTGTAGGTGCTGCGGTAGGGGATGCCGGCGAAGAACTTTTTGCCGGACGCATCTCCCCTGACCGTCACCGTGTCCCCACCATGACTCACGATGTCCAGCAGGACACCGGCCTTCTGGCCCTGGGCCGTCCTGGTCACGAGCAGGGGGGAGAGCCCTTCCCTGACCGGCCAGGGCAGGGTGATGGTCGTGGTCTTGGTGGCCTGGTCATACGGGCCGACGATGCACCGCGCTTCCGTTACCTTGCGGTCCAGGCAGTATTCGATGGGCTCGCCGGGGTCCTTGAAGGCCGGGGCGAAGTCGCAGACTTCCAGCCATACGCCGTCGTCATATTCCATGACGCAGTAGAACTTGCTGGTGAACATGGCCCCGGAAAGCACCGTGCCGGCCATGTCCCAGCGACTCCAGGCGGACTGAATCTTTTCGGAGCCGTTCCAGTAGTATTTGTAGAGCCAGATGGAATCCCGCTTGTTCCGCGACAGGACCAGCAGGAGGTCCTCGTTGGTGGAGCAGATGAGCTTGAAGATGCCCCCTGTGATGTAGCGGGGAACATGGGCCGTCACGTCGGCGGCATCGTTCTGGTCGCTGTTGTCGGGCAGGGTGAGGTACTCGCGCACGCCGCCCCACTCGCCACGGCGGGTGGCGAAGAAGACCGTCTTCCCGGCGGAGACCGGAGCGGCGGACATGTCGGCCTCGAACTCCGTCACCGGCTTGATGCTGACGGTGGCGTTGGCGAGGACCGTATCATGCTCCATGGTGAACTGGGTCTGGTCGCTGAACAGGATGATGCCCCCGGAGAAGACGGCGGCGTGCTGCAACAGCGAGGACTTGACGTTGGAGGCGGCCACGTCGATGACATCGGAATCCACCATGGTGGTCACGGTGGTGACGAAGAAGTTGAAGAACTCGCCCGTCTCGGACATGACCACGTTGTCCTCGGAGAGGAAGGCCAGCCGGTTGCGGTAGAAGAACAGGCCGTTGATGGTCCTGTCCACGAAGGAGGGCAGGGGGGCGGAATCCTCGTCACCGCAGGCCCGTTCGGCCCAGTCCAGCTTGCCGAAGGTGAAGGTGCCGTCGGCCTGGCGGATGAGGCCATGGGGCATGGTGCCTGCATCCAGCTTGCTGGGGATGCCAGGCTTGACCGTCTCTTTCCAGAGGCCGGTGCCGAAGTCCGAGTTCTCGTCCATGGGCTCGAAGCGGACATAGTAGTTGTCGAAGCTGGAGCTGGCGTCCCCGATGACCTCGGTCACGAAGTCACGGGGGGCGGCGGTGAGCAGGTCGCTGAACCGCTGGGTGGTGCCCTTGCACAGGGACGTGTGGGTGTTGGAGCGGGTGTCGGCAACGGCTATCTTGAAATCGCTGCCGTCCTTGGTCCGAATCCAGATGGTGGAGTTCACGGCCTGGGCGGTATACGCGCCGTTCTTGTTGATGGCTTCCGTGAGCTTGTCGGCTATCTCCTTGGAGCTGAGGCTGTCGGCAGGCTCGTCGGCGGGGGCCACGCCGTCCAGCGTGGTGAAGGAAGCGGAGACGGCCCCTTCGCCTTCGCCCAGGGTCACGGTGTAGGTGGTGTTGTAGCTGGCCTGCTTGATGAAGACCAGGGCCTCCGGGGGACGTTTGGGCGTCAGGCTCTCCGCATCGGCCTTGACCGTCACACGGCGGTTGACGATGAAGGTGTAGTCATTGATGGTCTGGGCGCGGAAGTCGGCCATGGGGTCCTGGGCCTGGGCCAGATAGGCTTTGGCCGATTCGTCGACCGTCACGGTCTTTTCGGTGCCGTCGAGGTCGAAGACCTTGATGCCGTCCTTGTAGATGAGGACGAGGTATTTTTCCCGCTCGTCCCGGTTGATGGGATGCATGAACACGGACGACCCCAGGCCCCTGGCCGTTGCGGCATCCATGAGCCGGGCCACGCTGTTCATGGCCGGGCGGCGTTTGAGGAAGTCCGTCACCGAGGAGAAGCAGTTGACCTGTTCCTCGCCCTGGGTGGGCAGGCGGACGTTCTGGGGCTGCTGGCTGACGCCGGAGATGAGGTTGGGGATGGAAGAGGAAACGAGCTGGCCCATGCTTACCGCAGCCTCCCTATGCCCCTGTTGTACAGGGCGGTCACAGGCCGCCATGTCCCGGTGGGGGGCAGGGTGCCCTTGATGATGTTGGGCCTGTCGGCCTTGCGTTCTTCGGCCTGCATCTGGGCGCGGGCGCGGGCCTCGTCCTGCTGGTGGAAGGCGGAGAGGGTGTTGGAGCCCACCACACGTTCCTGGAAGACACGCAGGGACTTGAGGGTGATGTAGCGGCGGCAGGCTTCGGGGAGCTGCTCGAAGGCGAGGAGCAGCGTCACCGTCACCTTGATGGCCGTTTCCCTGGGGAAGATGTAGGTATGACGGATGCGGTCGTAGACGTACTGGCCACGGATGACCAGTTCCCTGTCATCGGGGTCCCGGAAGTGGACCCGGACGATGCTGGGGTGGAGCTTGATGCGCCCGTCATCGCCGGGGGTGAGGGGGTAGTCGTCCTCGGTGTTCCATTGCCAGCCTTCGGTCTGCACTTCCTTGGAGACCTCGGCAAGGATGTTGAGGGCGACGGCCACGTCCGAAGTGGTATCGGACAGGGAGTTCACAGGCGCTTCCCCGATACCGGAAAGGATGATGTTGACGGCGGACAGTTCGGATGTGGGCGTGGTGAAGATGGCCGTAGTGGTGTTGGTAGGCATCCTGTGGCCCTCCTTGGCCGTAAAAAACCCCGCAGGGTCCGTGATGGACGGCCTGCGGGGCGATGGATGGTTCTTGGTCAGGGACTAGGCGGCGGCTTCCTTGGAGATTTCGATGGCGCAGCCGGGGCGCAGGATGCCGTGGCCCATGGCGTACTTGCCCACCATCATGGTGGACTGGTACATGATATGGAAGTCGGAGCCGGACTTTTCCACGGTCAGGTCCTTCAGCTTCACGGTGCCGATGGCTTCCTTCTGGAGGCAGAGGGCCACGGTGTTGGTGAAGTCGCCGCTGTAGTCGTTCTTTTCGCCGGTGACTTTTTCGACGTTGGAGTTGGGCAGGTTGTTGGACTTGATGATTTGGATGCCGGCCACCTTGAGGACGGAGCCGTCGGCATAGACGCCCATGCCGCCCCAGTCGCGGTTCAGGACCTTGGTGGTCTGGGCCAGCAGGTAATACTGGGCGGGGCGGACGATGAGGGTGCGCTCCCATTCGATGATGTCCTTTTCATCGAAAATCTGGGCGCAGGAGAACATGGCTTCGGCCAGCTTCTCGCCGTCGGTCTCCACGGTGGCACCGCCCTTGATGACGGAGCCGCCGGGTTCGTCGTCGATGAGGCCGGAGGCACGGGCGGCCAGCAGGCCCACACGCATGGTCTTCTTGTCGAACTCGCGGGCCAGAGCCCAGCCGAGCTGCTTGGAATATTCCTGGCGCACGTCGTAGTGGTTCTTGGCATCATCCAGGTCGTAGATGGCCACGTCGGCGATGAGCAGGTCGTCGATGTTGATGGTGCGTTCCTCGGTGGCGATTTTGTTGCTGCCGAGGATGGCGGTGCCGGGGGTGTGGTAGCGGGCGGCGGCCTTGCCCAGCAGGGCGAAGCTGGCGGACTTGCCGTGGTCGATGGTGCGGATGCGGTGCAGGTCCTTCATGACGTTGCGCTCTTCAAAGGCGGTCATCACCTCGCCGGTGAAGGTCTTCATGAAGAGGGCGTCGCTCTCGCCGGACAGGGCTTTCTGGCCGGGGAGGGAGAGGGTCAGGTTCTCAGCCATATGGCTTGCTCCTTGGGTTGGTGGTTAGAAGCCCACGCCAAGCATGTACATGAGCAGGGACATCACCTGGTCGAGGCTGGAAGGGGGCAGGCTCTTTCCCCATTGGGGGAAAAAGACGGGGACGATGATGAGGCGGCCAAGGACTTCCCAGGTGAACAGGAGGACCAGGACCCAGCCGAGGAAGCTGCGCCACAGGCGGAGCATGGAGGGCGGGGCACCGGCCACTTCCGCTTCATTGATGCGGGACTGGGCCTGATTGACGGCGCTCCTGTCGGGCAGGATTTTGCCGATGAGGGAAGCCCCGAGCCGGGCAAGGAAGGTCCACATGACGTTCCTTTCCTCCTGTGGGGCTCGATGGTCAGAAGAGGAGGACCTTGCCGGTCCTGAAGTAGTGGGCCTCGGTCTTGCGGCGCTTGGTCAGGCCGGGCAGGGCGACGGTGCGCCCGCCGACGGTGGCCTTGTCCCAGCGCAGCATCTCGTTGGCGGCGGCGTCCCAGTCCAGGACGCGGATGCGCTTGAGCATGGTGGAGGAGCTGAGGTTGCCTTCGCCCAGGTTGAAGGTCCACGAGGTGAGGGCAACGAGGCGACGCCAGGCTTCTTCGGGCGAGGCGCTCTGGGACAGGGCGGGACCGGCATGACGCAGGACGGCATGGGTCGCCACGAGGAGGTCCTTGATGAGGAGCTGTTCGGCCTCCGCCTTGCTGACGGGAGGGCTGTTCCTGCTCACGCCTTTGGTATGCCCGTAGCCGATGGTCCAGACCCCGGCGGGGCAGAGATAAGGGTGCGCCTTGAAGCCTTCGTAGTGTTTGGTGATGGTGAGCAGGTCAGGGCCGTCGAAGGCCATGGCTGCGGTGAGGATGATGCTGATGAGGACCACCTCCTAGTAACCGAAGAACGTGGAGGCCCCGGTCTTGCGCTCCACCACGCGGGTGTAGGCGCTGTCTTTGCCGTAACGGGGGTCGCTCATGGCGGCAATCATCTCTTCCTTGGAGGCGAAACCGGCACCGGCACCGGAGCGGGCGGCAGGGGCGCGGCCCTTGACCAGTTCGGGCTCGGAGCCTTCCGAGGCCCGGTAGCGGGACACCAGACCGGACACGGCCATCTTGATGAGCGGTTTGTTGCCGCTGTTCATGGCCTCGTTGTAGGCGGTGATTTCCTCTTCGGGCAGGTTGTCGGCGGCCCACTGGATGACGCTGCGGTAGCCTTCCATGCCGCCGGCCATGTCCGTTATCTCGGTGATGGTCTGCTGCATCAGGGCCTCGTTGCCCCGCAGGTAGGCTTCCACATGCTTCTTGGTGATGCCCGCCTTTTCCAGCTCTTTGTAGGAGCTTTCGCTCAGGTCGCCGTTGGCGATGTATTCCCGCTCGAACTTGGTGAAGTCGAGGCCGTTGTCCTTCAGGGCCGCAGCCACGTCTTCCTTGGGAGCTTTGGCGATGCGCTCCAGGACCTCCTGTTCGTCGGCGGTGGCGTCGGTGCCGTCGGCGGGAGCGTCGTCAGCTTTCGCGGCGGCAGCGTCGCCACCTTCAGCCACAGGAGCATCACCGGCACCAGCAGGCAGTTCCTTGTCAGTCTTCGCAGCGTCGGCAGCAGTACCGGCAGGGGCTTCGGGACCGGCCACGTCATACGGGGCTTCGACGCTGGATACGATGTTCTCACTCATGTTTCCCTCTTTTTGGCGTTGTTAGTTGTGGACGACGAACAGGGTGCCGGAGGTGCCGATGGGCACGGCCCCGGTCTTCCTGGCCGTGTCATGTTTGGCGGAGGTGGCGGGGCGGCTCAGGGTCAGGGCGGGCTGGGGGGCCTTGCCCTGTTTGACGCCGGGTCCGGCCTGCTGGGCCGGCTGCTGCTCCGCCTGTTTGGCGGGGGCGGTCACGGGCTGCTGTTCCTGGGCTGCCTGCTTGTGTTCGTTGGACATGGATGTCTCCTTACTGGGATTGGTTCAAAAGGTTCCCGCCCTGCCTGATTATCTCAGGGCCGAGTTTCTCCATCATCATCTGGCCCTGGGCCGTCTGCTGGGCCTGCTGGCTCTCGGCCTGCATCTCTTCCGGTGTCTTGATGAGGCCTTCGGTGGAGATGCCCATGGCGGAAGCCAGGCGCTCGATGGCGTTGTGGGGATTGAGGATGCTGAGGAAGGATTCCCCGAAGGTCCCCGCGCCCACCTGGAGGAACTCCATGAGCTTGTTCTTGTCCGTTCCGCGCCCGATGGCCTCGAAGCCGGTGACGATGGCAGGGGCCACGAGCTGCTTGGGCAGTTCGGGGATGCGCCGCTGTTTGGACATGGCGGCCATGCGGCTGCGGATGTAGGGGAGCTGGAACTCCTGGGCTACGGTGGTGTAGACGCCGCCGAGCCCGGCCTCCAGCTCCTGGGCGATGATGCGTATCTCCTCTGCCGTGACGCGCTCGGCATCGCGGCGGATACCGTCCATCATCAGGAAGGCGGTCTTGAGGGATTGTTCGAGGGCCTGAATCTTGGTGGCCACCACCTGGAAGTCGGCCCCTTTCTGGACCTGGAGGCTGGTCACGTCGTTGGCGCTGCCTTCCAGCACGTCGCCGTTGGCGGCCTCGGCCACGGCCTTGGAATCCGTGACGCTGTTGGGCTCCACGAAGAACAGGGTCTTGGAGGAGACGATGGCCCCTTCGACCATGGCCTGGTTGAGGGATTCGAGGCTGGTCAGGTCGCCGAGCTGCTGCTCCACGAAGCTGCGGCCATAGTTCTCGCCGGAGATGCTGTACATGCGGACGGGGAACCACGGGCACTCGTCCACCTTGTAGCTCCCTGTGGAGCGGGGGACTTCCTTGCCTAAGCATTCCTGCCGGATTTTCCAGAGCTTGGGAGTGCGGCGCAGGTGGGTGAATATCTCCACCTCGTCATCGCCGGAGCGGGCCTCCAGGAGCTTTGTCACGTTCTGGCCCGTCTCGCCCTCCATCTCCTGGAGGTCTTTCAGGAAGGATTCGGGCAGGGCGCGGATGCTCACGCTCTCCTTGACGATGATTTCGATGGGCGTCCCGGCGCTGTCCCTGTCCACCACATAGCGGGACAGGGGGAACATCCGCAGGCCCGTCTTGGGGTCGTTGTGGAACAGGACGTTGCCGCCCACGATGAGGTGCATGTTGGCCTCGTGGACCACAGGGCGGTCGGAGGTGGCCTCGATGTCGGCAAGGACGGCCTGCTCCACGCGGGACAGGGCCTTGTTCACCTTGGTCTGGAACTCCTTGTCCTCTTCCTCGACCTCCTTCTCCATGACCATGTTGTTGACCCGCAGCCGGAAGCAGGGCTCGTTGGGCGGGAGCATGGTCATGAGGAGCTTGGAGGCGAGGTTCGTCACCCCGTTGGCCCCCACGCTCTGGTAGAGCGAGGGGAGCTTTTTGCCGTCGGGCATATCGTCACGGGGGATGAGGTAGGGGAGGGTGAGGGCGGAGCAGTCACGCGCCCTGTCGAGGTAGGGCTGGCGGTCGATGGAGAGGGCCTCGTAACGGGACCGGGAGGTTTGGCCGGTATCAGCGGGGGATGGAGAGGCCACTGGTGCCGCCTCCTGTGCCGCCGCCGACGCCGCCCACGTTCAGGTTGATACGCAGGGCGGAGGTGCCCTTGCGCTTGGCGGAGTTGGCGTTCTGGCGTTTAGCGCCTTCGTTCACCACAGGGGCCTCGGCCACTTCTTCCGCCGGGGGAGGGGTGGCGGCCACCTGAGGCTGCGGGGCCTCCACCACCTTGGGCTTGCTGGGGGCACCGCCACCGAAAATGCTGCTGCTACACACGATAGCTCCTTGCGGGTTGAGGGTTAGAGGAGGGGCTTCTCTTTCTGTCGCTTGCAGGCGACCATGAGAGCATCGACCAGTGCCCGCTTGCCGGCGTACATCCATATCTCCCGCTCGCTCTGCGAGGCGGTGGGGCAGCGGTGGGGCACGAGCTTGTCCAGGCCCTCGACGAGTTCTTCCGTGAGGGGAAGGTCATCGAGGGTCTGGACCTTGGCCTTAGCCGAGGGGACGAGGGGGGGATACACGGAACAACTCCTGGTTTTCGGAAGCGAGGGCAAGGTCCGTACCGTCGGGCAGGGCCACGGATTTTTCCGGCAGGTCACAGACATAGGGGCCGGTCTTGAGCCAGTCGATATGTCGCAGCACAGAGGATGGGACATCCTTCCTGTACGCCCCTGTCCACAGCCACAGGTCCATCTCTTCAGGCATGATGTGGCGCAGGGAGCGGAGGAACTCCTCCACTTCCGCAGGTTCCGGCTGGCACAGGAGGTCGCCTCCCAGAATCCAGACGTTACGGAAGGTGCCGGTGGCCAGCTTGTAGCGGTTGGCCGTGAGCCATTTGTCCCAGCGCATCCCGTTACCGAAGGCCTGGGCCTCCGGGTTGTGGCAGCCGGGGCAGTCACGGATGCAGCCGGAGACGTACACTTCCAGCGCACGGTGGCGCAGGTTTATCTCAGAGCCGATGATGCGAATCATCCACGCCTCCCGGTGTTTTCAAAATCAATCAGAAGAAAGGCCCAGAAGATGGCGATTGCCACACCAATCAGGACGCCGCAGATGGCACAGATGATGCCGTCCACGGCCTAGACCATCTTCTTGGGGCGGTTGTCCCACCAGCGGAGGAAGGCTTCGGCGGCGATGAAACCGGCGAAAGCGCCGATGAAGGTGAGAAGGCAAGTGGTCATGCTGTCTGCTCCTTGGTTTTGAGGAACGTCCTGTGCGGCCAGTCGTGTTCGCGACGGGTGGCGTTCCAGTGTTTGGTGTTGGTGAGGAAGCCCACCACACGGGTGTAGGTATCGGTGATGCGTTTGCCGCAGATGGGGCAGTAGTCCACGCCGTGGCCCACGGTCATGTGACCGTCGAGGCAGCGGTTGATGGCGTAGTTGATGGCGAAGTACACCACGCCGGAGGCAGCCGCATGGCGGATGAGGGCTTCCATGGTCTCCGGCTTCTCGATGCGGTCGGCCACGTTGAGGTGGCAGATGGCCCCGCCGGTGCAGTAGCCGTCCAGCTCGCCTTGGATGCGGATGCGGTCCAGCAGGTCCACGCCTTCTTCCCAGAGGGGGACGAACTGGTTGGAGTACAGCTCCCAGCCTTCGGGATTGCAGCCACGGAGGCTGTCCTTCCTGGCCAGCTTGACGGCGCTGGATTCGCCGGGGACCTGCTCCATGTTGTGGGGGGTGCCCAGCAGTTCCGTCAGGAATCCGTTGGTCTGGTTGATGCGCTCAAGGATGCGCTTGGCGACCTCCAGCCCTTCCGGCTCGCGCATGTCGTAGCCGAGGATATGGACGGCCTCATACAGGCCGGTGAAGCCGCAGGTGGAGAACTGGCGCTTCAGCTCCATATAGCCGAGCGTGTACAGCGGCAGGCTGCCGCGTTCGATACGGTCGGCGATGAAGCAGCGTTTGGCGTGGTTGATGAAACCCACCATCTGCGTCATGGAACCCACCATTTCCAGCATCTCCCGGACAGCGGCTTCATCATCTTTGCCGGCGGTCTCTGCGGAAGCATCCCGCGCAAGGGCGGGCAGGTTGAGAGTACACACACCAAGACTGCCAATCTTGGTGCTGCCAGCCCCGAACGAATTGGCATAGCCGAGGTCGTTGATGTTCGACCGCAGACGGCAGCAAGACGAAAGGGTGCTGGTCTCGCCCACATAGATGTTGATGAAACCGAATTTCAGATTGTGTTCGGCGATGCGTTTGACGAAGGCGGGGTCGGCCAGTTCCTTGCCGTCTTCGGCCAGGGAGAAGCAGGCCGTCACCACAGGGAAGGTGGCGGGGTCCCGTTCCAGGACCTGGTTGAAGCAGGAGAGGAAGATGTCCTGCACCTTCTTCACGGTCTCCATACGGGGAGCCTTGCCGTTGATGACGTAGGCGGGCACGAGCTGGCCCAGGAACTCATCGTCATAGACGCTCACGTTGGTGAACGGGCTCTGGTTGCCACGGAACTCCCAGTTGAGCGTGTAGATGAGCGAGGTCAGGTGTTCGGCCACATAGGTCCACACCCGGCTTTCGCCGCCGACTTTGATGTGGTTGTCGTAGCCGGTGTCCAGCATGTCATCCACATAGCGGGAGATGACGATGAGCAGGTCGGCCAGGCCGGTAGCGCCCAGGGTGCTGTTGGCGGCATAGACCGTGAACTGCTCCACATGGCGCAGGAAGGTGAACAGCCCCTTGGCCGGGACGATGTTGAGACGGCCACCCATCTTCAGGCCCTCCAGGGCGATGTCGTACATGGAGTAGTTGAAGCAGTAGGGGCGTCCGATGTCCCAGCTATCGTTGATGTAGATGGCACCTATCATCTCGGCTTCGATGGCGGCGTCGGCGGCTTCCATCGTGAACTGCTCGCACAGGGTGCGCCACAGGTTGTAGAGGGAGTTCAGCTTCATGTACGGCTTGGGCACCTCGTAATTGAAGGTGATGACACCGCGCCCGCTGACGTTGGCGTTGGGGTCGATGCTGTGGTCAGCCGTGGCCGAGCCCTTGCGGTTGGATGCGCGGAAGAACTGGCGGCTCATGAAGTCGATGTCGAGCTGTTCCGGTGCGATGCCCGTCAACGAGAAAAGCTCCGCAGGGTATTTTTTGCGGAGCTTTTCGAGCAGGGACACGAAGGCCGGGTCGAAGGACTGGGCGAGGAGGAGGGGACCGGACATTACTCCTCCATGTATTCATCGGGGCCAAGGCAGGCCAGGATGTCGGGCATGTTCAGCTTCAGGCTGGATTCCTTCATGCTGATGACTTCCAGCGGGAAGTCCGGGGTGTTCTCGCGGCGGCGCTCCGTGCAGACGGTGTGGTCGGTGGTCAGGTGGATGACCTTGAGCGCATAGCCCATGTCTTCGGCCAGGCGCTTCCAGCGTTTCACATAGGAAGCGCGGACGGTGCATTCATCCACAACCACGTCCAGGCCGCGCAGCATGTGGGCGCGGGCGAAGGTGTAGGCCATGCCGTGAATCTGCTGCTCCAGCGGACCGTAGAAGCGGTGGCCGTGGGCGGCGCGGAGGTCGTCGGGGCAGATGACCTGCACGCCCTGGGGGACGAGGCGGGTATCCACATAGGTGCTTTTGCCCGCGCCAGGCAGGCCGAGCATGACGTAGAGGGTGGGCTGCTTTTCCTTCTGGTTCTGTTCCATGATGGCTTCTTCCTAGTTGAGGGTCACAGGGACGGACCTGACCACATGGCCGAGGTCCGGGGCATGGTAGGCCGGGCCTTTCAGGACCTTGCCGTCGGCCCGCTTGAGGGGCTTGCCCGTTTCCGGGTCCAGCTTGGACATGTTGGATTCATGCACGAGGCGCAGGGCCTCGTTGATGTCGATGCCCAGGCGGGCGGCCAGCCAGTAGCAAACGTAGATGAGGTCGGCCAGCTCCTTCACGAAGTTGGCCCGGCCTTCGGCGGCGGGCAGGGGAGCGACCCCCCAAAGCCCCCGGAAGGCCTGTTCCAGTTCGCAGGCTTCCTCGGCGATGAGCTTCATGCCCAGTTCCGCACCGCTCCTGTCGTCCCAGCCCTGGGAGAGAGGCTGTTCCATGGCGGTCATGAACCGGGCCAGCATGGCCAGGCCGTCGTCATGCTTAGACATGGGCAGCTCCTTTGCTCTGCTCGTGAGCGATGAGGCGGTCGAGGTAGTCGCGGGCCTTCTCAAGGTCGGCGATGCCGCCCTTTTTGCGCCAGCGGCAGACGTACTTGATGATGTTGCCTTCGGGATAGGGGATGCCGTTGCGAAGGCAGAAGTCGATGACATCCACGACCATGCCGCTGTAGTGGGCGGGCTTGCTCCCGGAGGAAGAGTGCGTATGGCAGGGCTCAAGCACAGTCACGGCGGAGGCGGGCGACGTGATGCGCCGGATGTCGAGGACGAAATCGGAATAATAACTGCACCGTTTGCAGGGCTCTTCGTGGCCCTGGCGTCCTTCATAGACGCAGTGTTCGCAGCAAACTAGCGCATTGCAGGAGGTTCCCATAGGTTCACCTTTTTCGTGTTGAAGTCGTATTCCCCGTCCCGCAGGATGCGGGCCAGGCGGGCCATGGTCAGGGCGTAATCTTCACCGAACCCGGCCTTGGCATAGGCGGCCACCACCACGGGCCACATGGCTCCGGGGGTGGGCTCCACAGCATCCAGGGCCTTGGCGGCGGTGGCGGGGCCGAACTTGGGACAGCCGGGGTAATTGTCGGTCATGTCGCCCATGAGGGCCTGCATCATGAACCAGCGGTCGGCCTCTTCCTGCGTGATTTCCTGGATGCCGTCGTCCGGCCTGCCGATGTTGAAGAACAGTCCGGGGATGGAGCGGAGGTCCTTGTCGATGGAGACCACCACGGTCTCCGTTTCGTCGGTACGCAGACGGGAGGAGAGGATGCCCAGGAGGTCGTCCGCTTCCAGCGTCGGCTCGCGCATGACCGTCTCGCCGCTGCCGTTGATGATGCTGTCGCGCAGGGCGGAGAGGGCCACAGGCTTGGGCTTGCCCACACGGTTGGTCTTGTAGGGAGGATAGAGCCCCCTGCGGAAGTTCTCCCCGGTATCCCCGGAGAAGCAGAGGATGGCCTCCTTCGTACCCAGGGTGTCCTTGATGAACTCCATACGGTAGGAAAAGGACCACATGGCCTCGGTAAGGCTGCCGATGGGGAAGTAATTGTCCCCGTCGAAGCAGATGACTTTCTCTGTTCCTGCACATGCCTGATAGGCAAGGACATCTGCGTCGATGAGCAGGACACGTTTTTTCTTCTTTTCCACTTAGTGCAACCAAACCTTTTTGCTAGGATTTGCGGAGACGGTCGGGCCAGAGGAGCTTGGGGTAGCGGCACTGCTTGAGGACTTCTTCCACGAACAGGCTCCACTCAGGGAGTTTGTGGTTCTGTCGCTGCCTGATGATGTTTTGCAGGGCCGCATAATTGGTGGAGACCGCGCGGGTCTTCAAGAAGGACTGGGGCAGGTGGCGGTTGAGGGCATCGAAGTCCCCGGCCAGGCGGAAGTCTTCCAGGGTCTTGATGAAGACAGGGCTGATTTCCCCTTCGAACATCCGGGCGTTGATGGGGAAGACCATCAGCGTATGCATGGTGGATTCAGACTGGGTGACAGTTCCCACCTTGTAGGTGTCGAACTGCTTCCACCAGTACATGGGGGCAGTGATGGCCATGTTCACCATGATGGAGCGCAGGAACTTGTCATGCCCACCACCAAGGCCGGACAGCTTCTCGGCCCGGCACATCATCCTGTCGAAAAGAGGGTCGTCGGGAGAGACGAGGAGGCCCTCATGGATAGTCGAGGAGGTGACGCTGAACGACAGACCAAGCCCGGCAAAGGCAAAGTCGATGCCGTGTTCTTCAAGGATGACGACTTTCATCCCCGCCCCCTACATGACGTTCAGGTCCATGTGGGCACAGAGCTTCAGACTGCGGATGTCGTACAGTTCCATGTTCTTGAGGCTGTCCGGCTCCTCCTGCTTGAACAGGGTCACGCTGACGCCGGCATCTTCGGCATTGGCCACGGCGTCCGTGAACGCGGCCCAGGTGGTCTTGAGGCTCAGTTCGATGAGGTCGATGGACATGGGGGCCTTGTTGCCGGTGTTGATGAAGAGGCTCATGTTTGCTCCTTTGAAAAAAGTAGTGCCGCCCTATGAGGCCGGGCGGCGGGGCACGGGAGGGGAGAGAGGGAGGCCCTACTGGAGGGGCTGAATCATGGCATCGACCACGACGCTGCCTTCATGGCAGGTGGTGGCGGCGGTGATGCGGCCTTCCCACGGCGTGATGCCTTCGGGCAGGTTGCGGCAGGGGATGACGAGCTGGCCCGCGCCCTTGAAGCCGGGGCGTTTGCCGATGGTGCGGGCGTTGCTCTGGCCTTCTTCGGCGGGGGTGATGAGGAACTCGCCGGAGCCGGCGGCGTAGCCGCACAGGACCTTGGAGCCCAGGGCCAGCATGTGGTCGTCGGAAGCCAGGAACTCAGGGGAGAAGAGGAACACGAGGTCGCCCTTCTTGGTGAAGAACAGGGAGACATCGGGATGTTCGCGACGGGTGACGACGGTGCGGGTGACGGGGATGAGGGAGAACTGTTCGAGCATGGGGTATCCTTTGGTTTAGTGGGTCTCTGCCCAGTTGTTGCCTATCTTGTATTCGCCTGTGGTCGGACAGCGCATGGCGAAGTGCCGTCCGGCCATCTCGATGGATTCCACGAAGAGCTTGCCCAGGGCCTCGGCATGTTCAGCCGGGCATTGGAACTGGGCCTCGTCGTGGACGTGGAGTATCTGGGTATAATCCCTGCCCTGGACCCAGCCGAAGCGGGCCTTGGCTTCCTTGTTGCAGATGACCGTGGCCAGTTTGACCAGCACGGCACCGGCGGACTGGAGCAGGGTGTTCAGGGCCGCGTGTTTGGAGCGGACGTGCAGGCGTCGTTTGTCGATGCCATAGAGCCAGGGGCGGGCCGAGACGGCGGCCTGCACATCGTCGATGAGACACTTGATGGCCGGGATGGCCTTGAAGAACTTGGCCTTGAGGCGCTTGCCTATCTGGGCCTGTCGTGCCGGGGAGGCGTAGGGTTCCACGATGGAGCCGAGCTTTTGGTCTCCTGCACCGTAGAGAAAGGCATATACAAATGTCTTTGCACTGTCTCTTGTTGCAAGTCCTGCCGCCTTCTGGTTGGCGGTATGGATGTCACCTTCCAGAAGTTCTTTCACATAGGCCCCGCCGTCGTAGCGGGCCATGTAATGGCCGAGCATCCGCAGCTCAAGGCCGCTGGCATCTGCCCCCACCTGCACCCATCCGGGCCGGTCAGGGTCCACGCAGAACAGGGAGCGGCAGGCATGGCCGTAGGTGCCGTGCGCCGGAATCTGGGCCAGATTGGGGCTGTTGTGTGTGCATCTTCCGGTGACTGCCCCGCAGGTGATGACGCGACCGTGGAGTTTGCCGTCGCGCACCAGCTTGAGCCAGCCGTTGTTCCCGTCGGCCAGCATCCCCATTATCTTGGTGAGTTCGAGGTACTCACAGAGCAGGGGGCAGGGTGGGTAGTCGAGGGAGCCCAGGGTGTCGCCATCGACCTTGGGTAGGCCGGTGGGGGTGAACTCGGAGGGCTGCCAGCCGTACTCTTCGGCGAGGCGCTCGGCAATCATCTGGGTGCTGCCGGGGTTGAACTCCACATACCGGACCTTGATGAAGGGCTGCCCCTTCACATAACCACGGGTCTTGTTGTTCGCCTTGGGGATGAAGACCTCTTCCATCCGCTTGGGCGGGAACATCTCGCACAGCTTGCGTTTGATGTCGTCCCGCTTGGCGCAGAGGGAGGCATAGAGGGACATGGCTTCCCGCTCGTCGAACGGGGCTCCGTCCTGTTCCTGCTGGAAGATGACCTTCTGGAACTCATGCTCGATGGCCAGGGCTTCGGGACTGTAGTCCTGTTCGAGGATGAGGCGGTAGAGTTTGTCCAGTACCTCCACGTCCTGCATACAGTAGTCCTGCATCTCCTGGGACCACGCCGCCCATGCGTCCTCCTTCTTCCCGTACTCCCCTTTGTACTCGCCGAGGCGGTAGCCCCACGCCTCAAGACTGTGCTTGCCGCAGAGCTTGGCCGGGAACGGGACGCCGCCTTTGCGCCTGGCTTGTTTGCGGAGGCGCTCGAAGTCCAGGTCCTTGAGGTTGGTCCAGATGAGGCGGCTTGCCGTGAGGGTATCGAAGAACTGTTCGGGGAGACGGACGCCGGGATAGAGCTTGGCCAGCGCCGGGCTGTCGAAGCACAGGCCGTTGTGGGCAACGAGGAGAGGGGCCGAAGCCAAAAGCTCCAGCCCCTCCTCGATGTGGCCCGGTCCGAAGGAATAGGTCCTGCCGCCGGGATACTCCTTGGCACAGATGCAGTGGACCTTGCTGCATGAATCCAGCAGGCCGTCCGTCTCTATGTCGAAGAGCAGGGCAGGCGTATCGGGCGTGGGTATCCAGCCGGTATCGAGACCATCATACAGCTCACGCTGCATGGGAGACGCCCTTGTCCCTGGAAGGGGCGGTGAAGCCCTTCTTCATGGTGAGCTTGCCCTCGTGGTACAGGCGCGTCAGGAGCTTCTGGCCTTCGGGCAGGACGTGGAAGGTACGGCTGCCGTAGTCCTTGTCGAACTTCTCCGCGAAGTGGGTGTCACGGTAGCGGGCATAGACACGGTAGCCACCATCCGGGGCCACATAGAAGACATTGGCCATGCACAGGGAACGCTTGACCGCCATGAGGTTGACGCCTTCGAGGCGGCGGCAGAAGTCGGTCAGGGTGAGGACATTGGGAGCCACCACCTCGTCGTAGACGGCGGCCTTGGGCTCGGCGATGGCCAGCCTGCCTTCCACCTCCTGCTTCTCCTCGATGGCCAGAGCCCACGCCTTGGCCGCTTCCACAGGGTCGCGGAAGTCGGGCAGGCCCAGGGACGTGGGGTCGTCGGGCACACGGTTGGCAAGCTGGTCTTCCATCTCGTTGAAGCGATTGATGTAGGCCACCTTGAACTTCATGGCCTTCTCGCCGGTGTAGCCCATCGTCAGGATGGTGAAGCCATCCTTGGAGAGGAGGTAGGCCGGGGTCTTCTTCATGCCAAAGCCGGTATGATAGCTCTCTTCGTATTCCTCAAAATTGAGTTCTACGAAGATTTCAGGTAGTTGCGTCAAAATGTACTCGATGTCACGCAGTACATTGTCGTGTCGCTTCCCGAAAATCTCCGCCACCTGCAAGCTGGTGACGGCGGGAATCTGTCTGCCGTAGACCGTGTGCAGGGTGATGTTGATGTCAGGGATGATGTCGGGGGTGTTCTCGGTGTTCGTCATGTTCAGAACTCCTGTTGTTCCTGGTTGTCGTTGTACTGGCTGAAGCCGAAGCTCTCCCCGTCCGCCGGGGTGAGGCGGCCCGTCTCCGGGTCATAGGTCACGGCACCTGCCGGGCCTGTCTCCCCGATGGGGCGGTTCTTGAGGACCCGGATTGCCGAGAGGTTGGGTTCGTCCCCTTGCTGGTCGCGCTCCAGGGCGATGACCACATCGCTCACCTGCTCCAGGGAGCCGGAGCCGCGCAGATCGGTGAGGCTCACCTGCCGGCCCTCGTTGAAGCTCTTGCCCTTGTCGGGCCGCTTGAGGTGGACCACGGCCAGCACCATGGCCCCGGTCTCCTCGATGAGGGAGCGGAGCTTGGTCATCAGTTTGTCGATGACCTTGCGCTCGGATTCCCCCCCTGCCTCGTCCAGCGCCGAGACCACGATGGAGATGTGGTCCAGCACGATGACCTTGCAGCCCAGGCCCACCACCATGTAGCGGAGCTTGGACAGCAGGTTGTCGATGTCGGAGGAACCGAAGTGGTCATAGGCGAACCACTTGTTGTCCCCGGTCACGGCATCGAAGGCGGCCTTGAGGTCGGCTTCGGGGATGCTCTCGTGGACTTCGGGGAGATGGAGGGGCTTGTTGAGATGGATGCCGAGGTAGCGGCGGAGGTTGCGGGAGACGGATTCCTCCAGGGCGATGACGCCAAGGGGCAGGCCATGCACCATCTTGAGATGGTAGGCTATCTCGTTGACGATGGTGGACTTGCCGATGCCGGAGCCTGCGGTGAACAGGTACAGCTCGCCAAGGCGAAGGCCGTGGAGCTTGTCGTTGAGCTGGGGATAGGGGATGCCGTAGCCCTTGGGCGGGCTCTGGCGCACCTTGTCCCAGAGGTCCTGACCGGCGACGATGCCGTCGGGCCGGTAGGGCTGGGCGTCCCACAGGGCGCTGATGAGTTCCCTGGTCTTGCCTTTGGCCAGGCATTCGTTGGCGTCCTTGCAGGGCAGATAGGGAATCCTGGCCTTGCCTGGGGTCAGGAGCATGGCGCATTCCTGCGCCGCCTTGCGTCCCGGCTCGTCCATGTCGAAGCAGAGGATGACCTCCTCGAAGGTCTCCAGCCATTCGAGGTTCTGCCGGATGGCCTTGGCCCCGGCGCTGGCCCCGTTGGGCAGGGAGACCACGGGCCATTTGTTGTCCTGCAACATGGAGATAGTCAGGCAGTCTATCTCGCCTTCCGTGACGATGACCCGCCTGCCGCCGGAGCGCCAGAGGTGGCGTCCGAAGAGCAGGGCGTCCTTGCTGTCGCCCAGCCACTTGAAGTCCTTGCCTTCCAGCCGGATGTGCTGGGCCACCACCCGGCCCTCGGCATCCCGGTAGGGAGCCACATGGCACCAGGCTTTCTCCTTGCCCCAGCGACCGATGCCGTAGCCGAACTTTTCGCAGGTGGCGGCGTCGATGCCGCGCCGCTTGAGCGGGAGGATGTCGCAGGGGAGCGCCTCGAACGTGGGGTGGGCCTTGGCGGCACCGGGCTTGCCGGTCTTGCCCTCGCCTTCGGCTGATTCGTAGTATCCGCAGGCATGACAGTACCCGTGCCCGTCGGAGTAGCGGGCAAGGTTGTTCCCCTTGGCGTCTTCGCCACGGGAGCGACAGGCGGGACAGGGTTCATGCTGCATGAAGGATGACTGTTCTGCCTGTTCATGCCTGTACATGACGGGTCTCCTCCAATCAGGCCACCTGCGGGAAGAGGGCGGCGAAGGCCTTCTTCCCGGCGGCGGTGGGTTTGTGCTTGAGCCATGCGTCAGGGACGGCAGGCCCCTTGCAGCAGGGGAAGCCGTGCTTGTCGCACCAGTCCTGCACGGTCATGGTCTTGGTGACTTTCTGGCTGAGGCGCTGGAAGATGAGGCGGATGTCCAGCTTGGGGTACTGGGCCTTCACCATGAGCATCTTGTTCCTGTCCTCCAGCGTGAAGCGGCCTTTGGCTTCAAGGACGATGGCCTGTCTGGGCAGCAGCCAGTCCGGGGTGTAGTGCCGTGTGGTCGTGACCGTGTACGGGATGCGCCCGGCTTCGTACCGGGCGGCATCGTCGGGCAGGGACCGGGACACATCGGCCTCGAACTGGCTGCGGAAACCGGTGTCGTTCCGCACGGCGGCCCACGCTTTGTAGCGTTTGACCTTCGCGCTCAGGGGACTGCTAGAACGGGACTTCATCGGGCTGGGCGTCCTCGCTCCCGCCGGTCACCGGGGCGACGGGCTGGTCGGCGGGCATGTCGTCGGCGGTGAAGCCGTCGTCCTCGGAGGCGAAGCCGTAGTCGGTGCCGGAGCGTTCGCCGGAGGCGTTCAGCTTGAGAATCTGGACGGCGTTCAGGTAGAACGTCAGACCGGCCTTGCCGGTGCCGTTGACGAAGTAGGGCCGGGCCGTGAACGAGACGCGCATGATGGAGCCCCAGCCGGGCTCGGCGCTCAGGCTCACGGGGGACAGCATGGAATCGAAGACCGCCACCTTGCGGTCCATGACCTTGCCCTGCTTGTTGGTGTACTTGGCCTTGGTCTTGAAGCGGAACAGGATGTAGCCGGTGGGCTCTTCGGTCTCGCGGTCATATTCTTCGGTGCCGGGCATCACGAAGGTGGGGTGCTTCAGGCTCTTGCGGGTGGCCACGGACAGGGAGGCGAACTCCTTGTCCATCTGGGCCTGGGCTTCTTCCAGCTCCTCGTTGAGGGAATCGAGGAAACGCCGGGCCTGCTCTTCCGGCATCCGCAGGGTGACGGTGAAGGAGCCCTCTTCGTCGGGGAACTCCTTGGTGCCGTGGTCCGGCTCCACGATGTGGACGAACAGGGCCTCGGCCTTGGGGGTGGTGTGCTGCTTGGGTTTCTTGTTCTTGTCGTTCTCGGTGTTAGCCATGGAGAATCTCCTTCTCGATGTAGGTGCTGACGGCAGCGAACTCAGGGCGCTTGCCTTCGGCGGTGTTCATGCAGTTGCGGGCATAGCCCATGAGGTCGGGCACCGGCAGCCCGGAGGCTTCGGCGGCCAGGAGGAAAGCGGCGGCCAGACCCATGAGGCGCGCGCCCCGGTCGGGATGGGTCTGGATGGCGGAGGCCACGGCCATGCAGCACTGGGCGGCATCGCGGGTGGTACAGTTGGCGGTGAGGTCGCGGAGTTGCTGGGTGACGTTCTCAGGGGTGACGATGGTGGTGAACATTCCTGTGCTGGGTCTCCTTTGTTGTGATGTGAGGACAAGAGCGATGCTCTTCTTCCACTTAGTGCAACCTAATTGCCCCAAGCCGGGAGGTACTCTCCCACTTAGTGCAACCTAATCGGTCCAAGTGGGGTGCCATCTTCCGCTTAGTGCAACCTAATCGGTCGGCTGTTTTATTCTGGTAATCAGCACATTGGTGTGTGTTCTCTGGTAATGGGCACTTTCGTCCCACCAGCTTTGAAACGCCAAGACCCCGCGCCTCACGACAAGGTGAAGCACGGGGTCAGCTCTATTATATAATGTTACGCGAAGAAGAACAGGGAACGCTTGACCGCTTCCACGTCCAGTTCCCCGAAGGCGGGGATGGCCGGGAGGCCGTCCAGTTTTTGCAGGACAGCGGCAGGCACCGGGGCCATGACCTCGCGGCTCCACAGCTCCAGCATGTTGGCGTCGCCGCCGAACATGCCCACGAACGTGGTCCGCAGGATGGCGGCGAGACGTTCGCTGTCGGCGGCATGGGTGCCGTAGCTGTCGTGAATCATGGCGAAGGACAGGATGCCTTCATCCGCACAGCAGCACACGGTCCGCATGAGGGCGGCGGCGTCCAGCGAGTGGACATAGTTGGGAGAGATGGCCGACTTCTGCTTGGCCTTGGCCAGCTTGTCGGGCTGCTCCTCGTTGAGGGTGAGGTAGATGAGGGAATCACCTATCCTGGTCTTGACGCGCTTGCCTTTCTGTTCGCGGTAGCACTGCTGGACGGGGAAGCCCACGGGCGTGGTCCAGCGGATGGGCAGGTCGGCCTTGTTGAGGACGGCGGCGGTGTCTTGCAGGAAGGTCATGGCCTCGCGGGCCTTGATGACCGTGGCACCGATGGCATCCCAGATGAGTTCCGCCAGATAGCGGGCCACTGAGCGCAGCGTATAGCCGTTGGGCATCTCGATGGGCATGGTGGAATCGGCGTAGGCTTGTTCCTTGAGCCAGGCTTCCGTGTATTCACGGCAACTGTCGAAGGTCCCGCCATAGGGCAGGACCATGACCTGCCGCTTGGTCATCTTGCGACTGATGTTGAGGCCCAGCAGGAAGCGGGCGCAGACCGTCTCGTTGTACATAGGCTTCTCGGTCTCCCCCTTGGCGAAGACATCGGCCCCGTCCACAGGCTTGGCCGCCTGGGCTTCGAGGGCCAGCTTCACCTTGGCGGCCACGATGCCGTAGATGTCCTGCGGCGTGTCCGTGGGGGTGAGGTTGACCGCATGACCGCCCACCTCGTCGCGCAGGATGAGCGAGAATATCTGCAAGCCGTTGCAGGTTCCGTCCATGGCGATGGGCAGGTGAGAGACGAAGGCCAGCCCCTCGTCGAGGTAGCCCTGCCACTCGAAGCAGAAGGCAAGGAAGCCCCACGGGTCGTCTGCTTCCGTCCACCAGCGGTTGTCGTAGGGGTCTTCGGCGCACAGGCGGATGTCGTCCTGATGCTGGAGGACCCACGAGTAACGGTCGTCGAGGCTCACCTTGTCGTTGCCGAAGCAGTTGGAGCCGTGGATGGCCAGCCATTTCACAGCGGCCATGCTGCCCAGCGCCTTGCCCTGGGCGAACTGGAGCAGGGCCTTGGCCAGCCCCGTGCCCTGCGGGTTGAGGTAGGCGGGCACGGCATAGATGCGGCCCCGGAAGTCGAGCTGGTAGGGATAGTAGAAGGCCGCCTCGTCTTTGTAACGGGCGGCCAGATGCAGGGTCTTGGCGATGCCCAGCCTGCGGGACATGCAGGAGATGTTCTTCTCCCGCACGATGGCGGCGGCCCGACGCCAGCGCCGCAGCTCCTCTTCGGAGAGGCTGTCGAGGCAGGCATGGGGGATGCGGGCCGAGGCGGTGTCCGTGATGTCGGCTCCGCAGACAGGGCAGGGAGGCAGGCGGTAGCCATCACGCGGGGGCAGGTCGGCCACGTCGCCGTTGGTGTCGTTCCAGAAGTGGTCGGCCACTTCATAGACCTGCCTGTTCACGCGCCACGGCGTGTCTTGCAGGGCATTGATGGCCCGCAGGACGGAGGGCATCTCGTTGTTGGCTATCTTCTTGTCCAGCGTGAGCAGGTAGTCCCGGTTCCCGGTCTTCACCAGAGACAGCGGGCGCATGGCCTGGAAGTAGTAGCCGCCACCACAGGCACCCTCCCACGGCTTGGGCGGGATGAGGGTCGGCATGTAGGCGGGGGCCATGATGGAACGGGATTCGAGGTGGTCGTCCATCCATTCCTTGAGGGCCGGGGTCATGACCAGACTGTAGGCGGCCATGTCCTTGTTGCCCTTGCGGACCTTGTTGGAGGTCAGCTCGATGGCGAAGATACCGGTGCTGTCGATGGCCAGCTCGATGAGCTTCTGCCCAAGATGGAGGCACTGGGCCAGGGGCCACGGCTCGAAGTCCACCGTGGTGGATTTGCCGTAGGCATACCGCAGCACCGTGCTGCGATACTTGCGGGACTTGTGGCCCTGGATGTACCGCTGGGTCATGGCGTAGCGGTCGGCGTCGTTCTGCTTGAGGTTGGTCAGGCGCAGCTCGGCCTCAATCTCGCGGCCCACACGCACGGCCACGTTCTGGAGCATGGGCTCGGAGGTGAGGGTGTCGATGGCGGTACGCAGGGTGATGAAGGCGGCCACGTCGGGGGCTATGTCTTTGAGCAGGGCCACGGCCATGTGTCTGCGCCCGGCAGTGCCGCTGTTGGCCTTCTCCATGAAGGCGGTGATGGCGGCGGCGAGGGGAGCGATGCCACGCTTGAGCAGCATCTTGCCGTAGGTGGTGCCGCCTTCGTTGCGTTGCTCCTTGAGGCGGGCGATGTTGGCAAAGAAGCGGTCCTTACCACGGTTGAACATCTCTTCTTCGAGGGCCAGCTCACGTTCGATGGCTTCCTTGGTGTAGGCCATGGGCTTTCTCCGTAGGTCGGGGTTCGGGGACTACGGAGAAGGCTTTCAGAACGAAGCCGAAAAATAAGACTGAAACCCTTCATTCACTTAGGGTTCCAGTCTTATATCGTGTGATATTTTAGTATGTTATGTGTGGTTGCTTTGTGGTTGCGGCATGGTTGCGGGGCGTGCCCAGGTTGCGGCAACCATGAAAAAGGAATCAAGTATCTCTATATGTTATGAGTACACCGTGGACTTAGAATCCAGCGGTTTATCCATACGGGTTCAAGTCCCGTCTCTCGCACCAAAGATAGCCAGGGCAGTTACTGACGGGTAGCTGCTCTTTTCTTTTGGCGAGGTAGCAAAAGTAGGGGGTGGCGCAAGGCTACGCAACCACCAAAAACTCAGTGGGCTTTAGTTTGACAAAACTAGCAAAGGGGGGCACTATAAAACAAGACTAGCATCTCGTGCATGCTCGTTCCCAGAGAATTTTGAGGAGAAGCACCTACTGTTATGATAACGCTTTCGCATGTTTACAAATTTTTCGGCAACCATGAAGTGCTGAAAGACGTCAACTTGACCGTTCGGGAGGGGGAAAAGCTTGTCATCATTGGTCCTTCTGGATCCGGCAAGTCGACGACAGTGCGCTGTATGAACGGTCTTGAGATGCCTACTAGCGGACAGGTGTTCATCAACGGAACGGAGCTGACGAAAAAAAATCGCATAGAAGTTGTACGCAGTACGTCTGCCATGGTTTTCCAGCAGTTTAACCTATATCCTCATCTGAGCGTGTTGGAGAATCTTACTCTGGCTCCTATGAAGCTGTTCAAGAAAAGTCGTAGGGAAGCAGAGGAGATGGCCTACCATTACCTTGACGTCGTTGGCCTTGTTCGCAAAGCGCAGGCCTATCCTGCCGTACTCTCTGGAGGACAGCAGCAGCGTGTGGCCATCGCACGTGCCCTTTGTTCGCAGACAAAGATTATCCTGTTTGACGAGCCGACCTCCGCGCTTGATCCTGAAACAGTTCAAGAGGTGCTGAACGTTATGGTCAAGCTGGCTAGTGAGAGCATCACCATGGTCATAGTAACGCATGAAATGGGCTTTGCGCGTGAAGTAGCCGACCGCGTCATTTTCATGGATCATGGAATGGTGATTGAGGAAGGCACGCCAGATCATTTTTTTGTCAGTCCCATTCACGACAGAGTGAAGCAGTTTTTGGGAAAAATTCTGCACTAAGGCGCTTGACTTAGATGTGATGTAGCCCCTGTAACTATCCATCTGCAAGGTATTGGATTAAAAATGTTCTCGCATGCTTTGTATGCATGCGAGCAGACATGATTCCAGAGAGTATTTTCTTAGCTATTGCTTCTTTGGATGTTCGTTCTCTGTTCGATGGATAGGCTCTCTGTCACCTCAATACTATATGCGCTTTAGCCGCGCATGAACAAGGAGGAGAAAAGATGCATTTTATTCTTACTATTGTTCTAACTGCCGCGCTGATGTTGGGTATAACGGCGCCTATCTCTCAGGCGATGGATCTACCGCAGGAAGTTAAGAATATCGTTAAACGCGGCCAGTTGCGTGTCGGCGTTAAAACTGATGTCCCTGGCTTCAGTGTGCAGGATTTGTCCGGTAATTTTCAGGGAATGGAAGTCGACATCGCCAAAAAATTGGCTATGCGCATGGGCCTTAAGGCTAATAACATCATCTATGTGCCCGTGACTGCCAAAACACGCGGGCAATTGGTAGATTCTGGCGATATCGACATGGTTATTGCCACGTTCACCATCACGGAAGAACGCAAGAAAACTTGGAATTTTTCTACTCCGTATTATATCGACGCCATTTCTCTTTTGGTTAAGAAATCGTCAAATATTGATAGTTATAATGATTTGAAGGATAAAAAAGTGGGGGTTGCAGAAGGTTCTACCTCCAAGGAAGGGTTGATCAAGGCTGCGGAGCAGCATGGTGTCACCTTGAGTGACACCAATAACTTCCAGACTTTTCCGGACTATCCGTCTATTAAAGCAGCACTGGATGCTGGACAGGTCCAGGCTTTTTGTGTGGATGGCTCCATCCTTGCTGGCTATCTTGATTCGGGCACCCATCTGCTGACGTCTATCCGTTTCATGCCCCAGCAGTACGGTATTGTCACAAAGCTCGCCAACAAGGAACTGGCGGCTTTTGTCAACGAATGTATCGAGACGTGGCTTGCCGATGGGACTATTAAGGAGTTCATTGAGGATAACAACGTGCCCCCCTCTTTTAATGAATAGACAGATTTTTTATTGTGGACACAGCAGACATCGTGCTGTTGTGCCCACATAGCAAGGTATTCTCACAGTGATTGAACAAATATTGTCTCTTCAGTGCTGGGCAACATTCCTCAGCGACTGGACACTCTTTGCGCAGGCATTTGGGACGACAGTCTTTGTCTCTGTGCTGTCTTTGCTGCTTTCGTTGGTGTTAGGTGTTATCTTTGGGGTAATGTCCACGTCGCATTATGTTGTTTTTCGCGCAATTTCGCGGAGTTATGTTGAGTTGCTGCAGAATACTCCGCTGGTACTACAAGCGTATGTTTTTTATCTTGCCCTTCCCTACTTAGGAATCATGCTGGGCCAAGTTTCTGTGGGTATCTATGCTGTTGGTATCTATCATGGTGCCTATATCGCAGAGGTCGTGCGCGCGGGTATTACCTCCATCCCGGTAGGGCAGTCGGAAGCTGCCGCTTCACAGGGCTTCACCTATACCCAGACAATGCGCTGGATCATTCTGCCCCAGACGATTAAAATTATTCTGCCTCCACTCATCAACCAGATGGTGAACCTCATCAAAAATACGTCCGTTATTGCCCTCATCGGGGGGACGGATCTTATGAATCGCACCAACGATTGGGCTACCACGGGATCCTGTATCTATGGCCCGCCCTTTCTAGTCTGTGGTATCCTTTATTTCCTGTTATGTTTTCCTTTAGCTAGTTGGGGACGAAATTATGAGGAAAAACTGAAAAAGCGTGATGTTCAGACAGCGAATGAGCTGCGCGAAGTCGAGGAAAAACTGTCGTGATAGAGGTCATCAGCAAAACATTTACGCCCGATATCCTTAAATATCTGTTGGGAGGGGCTTGGCTTATTATTGAGCTCTCGCTCGTTATTGCCATTTTCAGCATGTTTTTTGGCCTAATACTGGCCTTGCTGCGCAACTATGACAAATTTATCTTGGGTAGATTAGCAGGAGCTTATGTTGAGATATTTCGCAATACCCCAAATCTGATGTGGGTACTCATCTGTTATGTGTATGCGCCATTTCCGACGCCTTTTTTACGCTGTACCTTCGCTTTTGTTCTATTCACCTCTGCAGCCATTGCGGAGATTATCCGGGGAGGTCTGAACTCTATCGCTAAAGGGCAGTTCGAGGCGGCATACTCTCAAGGCTTTAACTTTGTTCAGACTCTAGTGTATATCATTTTACCCCAGTGCTTTCAAAACATTGTTCCCACCTTGCTGAGTCAGATTATCACTGTGGTTAAAGACACTTCTTTTCTTTCTATGGTAGCTGTAGCAGAGCTCATGTTCCGTTCACGTAATGCATTAGCTCTTCTACCTCGCTATACGGGGCAGACAGTAGGAATCACCCAAGTAGCAATTATTTTTGGTTTTGCTGCGCTCCTATACTTTATCATTAACTTTAGTCTTTCCTGTCTGGTGCGCTATATACAGAGTCGAAGGCAGCAGGCAACAATTTCTCGTATCAACATGGAAGAAAGTGCTGTCTAGCTGTAGTATATACTGCCTGTGGATACTATGAAAAACGGCCTGTTGCTGAAAAAGCAGCAGGCCGTTCATACGAAAAAGAGTCTGTTAGGTGGAAGAGTTAAAAAAAACTAACTCATTAGCCTGTGGAACTTTCGGCGTTTTGGATACAATTAGGTCTTTCAACCCCTGCTAGCCGTATCCAGCGCTAAGAAGATGCTGTGCCAGGTCGCTGTGATTCATCTGTTTTTCTTTGACATCTTGGTCAGCACGCGCTCATGCTTACCTTTGACGGCAGAGAGCTGCCAGAAGACTGACATCCATCCGCTTGAAATCCGCCCTTCTTTGAGCTATGAGAAGCGATTGTCGTGGCTGGCGAGTCGCTCGCCATGCCGGATGATGCGTGTTCTGCACCGCATCATCATTCAGAGAACTGCCGTGCGGCCCAGGTCGCGGTCGTCTTCGGGGCATCCCCGGGGCGCGGCGGAAAAAAGAGACTTTTCGTTAAAGGAGCGCCTCGTGGAATATACTGTTGAAGATTTGTCCCCGGTCAAGAAAAAGGTTGCCATCACCACTGATCCCAAGGAAGTGGAAGCCGCCATCATGGGCGCTGTCGCCCTGTACAAGACGTCTGTGCAGATTGACGGTTTCCGCAAGGGCAAGGTGCCCGCTTCCGTCATCGAACAGCGTTTCCGCGACCGCATCTATGAAGAGGCCCGTCAGGACCTCGTCAACGTGCACATCAATGAAGTGATGTCCAAGCTGGACGTGACCCCCGTCTCCGGTATCAACATGGTGGACGGCGAGCCTGTCATGGAACGCGGCAAGGGCATGAACTACAGCATCGAGTTCGAAGTGCTGCCCACCTTCGATCTGCCCCCCTACGAAGGCATGGAAGTGGAGCAGGAAAAGACCATCGTGGACGACGCTGAAGTGGAAGAAGTGGTGGAACGCATCCGCCGCGACCGCGCCAAGCTGGTGCCCGTGGACGGCGACGGCCCGGCCGTGGACGGCCAGGTGGCCAACATCGACTTCTGCGCCTACGAAAACGGTCAGCCCCTGGAAGGCATCAAGGCTGACGGCTTCGATCTGGCCCTGGGCGAAAAGCAGGCCCTGGAAGATTTCGAAAACCTGGTCAAGACCATCAAGCTGGGTTGCGAAGCCGAAGGCGACATCACCTTCCCCGAAGATTTCCTGGCCAAGGACCTGGCCGGCAAGACCGTGACCATGAAGGTCAAGGTGCATGCCATCAAGGAACGTCAGCTGCCCGCCGTGGATGACGAACTGGCCAAGGCCGTGGGCGTGGAAAACGTGGAAAAGCTCAAGGCCGGCATCCGCGAAAGCTACCGCTCCAGCCGCTACAACCTGAACAAGGGTTCCGCCCAGAAGTCCATGCTGGACAAGCTGGTGAAGATGGTGGAATTCGAACTGCCGCCCAGCATGGTGGACGTGCAGGCCCGCACCCTGCTGGCCGACATGCGCGCCCGCATGGAACGCCAAGGCAAGAGCCTGGATTCCCTGGGCAAGACCGAAGAAGAACTGCTGAAGGAAGTCCAGCCCCAGGCCGAAGAGATCACCCGCATGCAGGTGCTGCTGCTGGCCATCGCCAAGAAGGAAGGCCTGGACGTGAACGAGCAGGAAGTCAATGCCCAGCTCTACCAGCTGTGCATGCGCAGCGGCGAAGACTTCAAGCAGGTTCGCGAAGCCTATGAAAAGAGCGGCATGATCTTCACCCTGCGTGACCGCATCCTGGCCGACAAGGCCATGGACGCCATCTACGCCAAGGCCCAGGTGAAGGAAGTGGAGCCCAAGGCTGCTGAAAAGACTGAAGAAAACAACTAAAGCGAGCGATGTCTGCACCATGGTGCAGATGTTTCCCGCACCTTTCCGGCGACGCTTCGTCGTCCGCTTTTGACGTACGCCGCGGCGGTTCTCCCGTCGCGGCGGCGTCGAATTTATACGGTTTAACTCACAGAGAGGTTTTCATGTCCCTCGTCCCCATGGTCATCGAAACCACGGGCCGTTCCGAACGTGCCTACGATATTTATTCCCGCCTGCTCAAGGATCGCATCATCCTGCTGGGCAGCGAAGTGAACGACACTGTGGCCTCCCTTGTCTGCGCCCAGCTCCTGTTCCTGGAATCCCAGGATCCGGAGAAGGAGATCAACCTGTACATCAATTCTCCCGGCGGCTCCGTGACCGCCGGTCTGGCCATCTACGACACCATGCGTTACATCACCGCGCCCGTCAGCACGGTGTGCATGGGCCGGGCCGCCAGCATGGGGGCATTTTTGCTGGCTGCCGGGCAGAAGGGCATGCGCTACGCGCTGCCCAACAGCCAGATCATGATCCACCAGCCGCTGGGCGGCTTCCAGGGCCAGGCCACGGATGTGGACATCCACGCCCGCGAGATGCTGCGCATCAAGGAACGCCTGAACACCATGCTGGCCGAGAACACCGGCAAGAGCTATGACGAGGTGGTCCGGGCCACGGAACGCGACAATTTCCTCACCCCCGAACAGGCCCTCGAATTCGGCATCATCGACCGGGTACTGGTATCGCGCAGCGATATGACGGAGAAAAACTAGTCTATGTCCAACAGCAAGAATTCCGGACAGGAACCGCTGCGCTGCTCCTTCTGCGGACGCAGCGAGCTGGAGGTGAACAACCTTATCGTGCAGGACAACGCCTGCATCTGCGACAACTGCGTGCGCGCCTGCGGCGATATCATCGCCCGCGACAAGGTCCAGCAGCAGGTGGAGGAGGCCGACGAGCGCCTGCTCTCGCCGCAGGAGATCAAGGCCCGCCTGGATGAATACGTCATCGGCCAGACCGAGGCCAAGAAGATCCTCTCCGTGGCCGTGCACAACCACTACAAGCGCGTCTTCTTCGCCGATGCCCTGGGCGATGACGTGGAACTGGAAAAGAGCAACATCCTGCTGGTGGGTCCCTCCGGCAGCGGCAAGACCCTGCTGGCCAAGACCCTGGCCAAGGTGCTGCGCGTACCCTTTGCCATCGCCGACGCCACGACCCTGACCGAAGCCGGTTATGTGGGCGAGGATGTGGAAAACATCCTGGTGCAGCTGCTGCAGAATGCCGACTACGACATCGAAGCCGCCAGCAAGGGCATCATCTACATCGACGAGATCGACAAGATCTCCCGCAAGAGCGACGGCCCCTCCATCACCCGTGACGTGTCCGGTGAAGGCGTGCAGCAGGCCCTGCTCAAGATCATCGAAGGTACCGAGGCCAACATCCCGCCCAAGGGCGGCCGCAAGCATCCCCAGCAGGAATTCATCCGCATGGATACCAGCAATATCCTGTTCATCGTGGGCGGTGCCTTCGTGGGCCTGGACAAGATCGTGGGCTCCCGCATGAGCGGCAGCTCCATGGGCTTCGGCGCCCAGGTCTGCTCCAAGAAGGAGATGCCCCTGGGCGAGCTGCTGGAAAAGATCCAGCCCCAGGACCTGGTCAAGTTCGGTCTGATCCCCGAATTCGTGGGCCGTATCCCGATCATCACCCATGTGGACGATCTGGACGAGGCCGATCTGGTGCGTATCCTGACCGAGCCCAAGAACGCCCTGGTGCGCCAGTACCAGAAGCTGTTCGAACTGGACCACGTGCAGCTGCGCTTCACGCCCAATGCCCTCAAGGCCATCGCGGCCCGGGCCATCGAGCGCAAGACCGGCGCGCGCGGACTGCGCAACGTCATGGAGCGCACCATGCTGGACATCATGTTCCGCCTGCCCTCCATGCCCGGTGTCAAGGAATGCCTCATCAACCGGGCCGTCATCGAAAAGGGCAAGGAGCCGGTGCTGCTGTATGACGAAAGCGCCGAAGGCGCTGCTGCCGATACCAGCCTGAACTAGCCCGGCTTCCGGCATGGTCGTACGGCGTGGAGACGCTCCCGCCTGCTGCTGCCGGTCGCACCTTGCCGGGGCCTGCCCCCGGGCAGGCTGTCACAAGATCTGAAAGGGGGGGAAGCATCCGCTTTTGCCGCAGGCAGAAGGGATCCTTCCCCTTTCAACGATATACGGGGCCATCCGGCCCGGCCGTCCCGACGGCTGAGCGGGCCGCCCGCGCGGCCCTTTTACGAGGTACACTATGTCCGAATTCCAGCGCGAAGCGCGCTTTTTTGCCGAGCTGCCGGTCATGCCCCTGCGCGAAGTGGTCATGCTGCCGCGTACCATCATGCCGCTTTTCGTGGGGCGCGAAGCCTCCATCAAGGCCATCGAACTGGCCCAGTCCGGCTACAACAAGCAGATGTTCCTGGTGGCCCAGCGCGAGCCCGATGTGGAGAAGCCCGGCGCCGATGACCTGAGCCCCGTGGGGGTCGTCTGCAAGGTCCTGCAGATGCTGCGCCTGCCCGACGGCACCATCAAGGTGCTGTTCGAAGGCCTGCACCGTGCCCGCTGGACGGAGCTGCGCGAAGAGGACAACTGCCTGATGGCCATGCTCTGCACCGTGCCGGAAAGCGAGAGCCGCCCCGAAGAGCGCGAGGCCCTGGTGCGTACCGTGCAGGAAGCGCTGGAAGAGTACGCCAAGAACAACAAGAAGCTGACCCAGGAAGCGCTCATGTCCATCATGGCCCTGCGCGATGCCGGGCCGCTGGCCGACGCCGTGGTGCCCCACCTCAAGGTGGATTACCGCAAGAAGCAGGAAGTGCTGGAGATCGCCGACGTCACCGAGCGCCTGGAGCGCGTGTACGAGCTTTTGCAGGGCGAAGTGGCCCTGGCCTCGGTGGAAAAGCGCATCAAGAACCGCGTCAAGGTGCAGATGGAGCGCAACCAGCGCGAGTACTACCTTAGCGAGCAGCTCAAGGCCATCAACAAGGAGATGGGCCGCGAGGACGATCCCCAGGCGGAAGTGGACGAGCTGGAAAAGAAGCTCGAAGGCCGCAACATGCCGCAGGAAGCCCGTGAACGCTGCCAGTCCGAACTGCGCAAGCTGCGCAGCATGCCGCCCTCGGCCGCGGAATACACCGTGGTGCGCAATTATGTGGACTGGCTGCTGGATCTGCCCTGGAACGACCTCAAAGAGATCGATATCGACATCGAAAAGGCCCGTGCCATCCTTGAAGGCGACCACTTCGGTCTGGAAAAGCCCAAGGACCGCATCCTGGAATATCTGGCCGTGCAGAAGCTCTCCAACGGCCTGCGCGGTCCCATCCTCTGCTTCGTGGGCCCGCCAGGCGTGGGCAAGACCTCGCTGGCCAAGAGTGTGGCCCGGGCCACGGGACGCGAATACGTGCGCCTTTCCCTGGGCGGCGTGCGTGACGAGGCCGAGATCCGCGGTCACCGCCGTACCTATGTGGGCGCCCTGCCCGGCAAGATCATCCAGTCCCTGAAACGGGTAAAGAGCAGCAACCCCCTGTTCTGCCTGGACGAGATCGACAAGATGACCTCGGACTTCCGGGGCGACCCGGCCTCGGCCCTGCTGGAAGTGCTGGACCCGGAACAGAACAACACCTTCATGGACCACTATCTGGATCTGGAATACGACCTCTCCAAGGTGTTCTTCATCACCACGGCCAATTCGCTGGATACCATCCCGGCACCGCTGCTGGACCGCATGGAGATCATCGAGCTCAACAGCTATCTGGAGACGGAAAAGCGCCAGATCGCCCGCAACTTCCTGCTGCCGCGCCAGGTGAAGGAACACGGCCTGAAGCCGGAGAACATCGCGCTGTCCGACGGCGCCATCCTGGAGATCATCCGTTCCTACACCCGTGAAGCGGGCGTGCGCAATCTGGAGCGCGAGATCGCCGCCCTGTGCCGCAAGACCGCCATCCGTCTGGTGGAGGACAACGATCTGGACAAGTGCGTGAGCATCTCCCGCCAGAACCTGGCTTCCTTCCTCGGCGTCAAGAAGTATCGCCACGAGGAGCGCGAGAGCGAGTCCCAGGTGGGCGTCTGCGCCGGTCTGGCCTACAACCAGCGCGGCGGCGAGATCCTGATGGTGGAGACCAGCCTCATGTCCGGTTCCGGGCAGGTGGTCATCACCGGCCAGCTGGGCGACGTGATGACCGAGTCCGCCCGTGCGGCCCTGACCTATGTGCGTTCCCGCGCCGAGATCCTGGGCCTTGACCCGCGTTTCCATCGCAAGGTGGACATCCATGTGCATGTGCCCGACGGCGCCACGCCCAAGGACGGCCCCTCGGCCGGCATCACCCTGGCCACGTCCATCACCTCGGCCCTGCTGGGCATCCCGGTGCGCAACGATGTGGCCATGACCGGCGAGATCTCCCTGCGCGGCCGCGTGCTGCCCATCGGCGGTCTGCGGGAAAAGCTGCTGGCTGCCCGCCGCAGCGGCATCAAGAAGGTCCTTATGCCGCATGACAACGAAAAGGATCTCAAGGAAGTGCCCGCCGAGGTGCTGGAAGATCTGGAGATCGTCTTCGTGGACCATGTGGACGAAGTCCTGCCCCATGCCCTGGCCGCTTCCGTGGAAGAGATCTTCTCCGGTCGCGCCACGGCCCAGCCGCTGTATCTCAGCCTGCGCGCCGGCAAGAGCGATAAGGACAGCAGCGCCGCTGCACCGCAATAGTATGTGAGGAGGGGAGAGATGCGGGGGAAACCTTTTGTGGACAAAAGGTTCTCCCCCGCACCCCCTTCCAAAAAACTTTTTTCAGGTGGGGCCGCTGGTCCCCGCCGCTGGACGGTGGGGAGCGGACAACGGCCCGTGGACCGGGAAAACAGGAAAAGGAAGGCATTGTGCCTTCCTCTTCCTGTTTTTGGTACGTATGGCGTGCCTTGCGTGCGCAGCGTACCTTTGAACGGATGTCCGGTATAAAACAAAAACGCGGAGGGCAGAGTGCCTTCCGCGTTTTTGTTTTGGGCGCAGGCCTCTTTGTCAGAGAGCCGTGCTTGTCTTGGCCATTTTTGCCGGGGGACCGGCAATGGGGGCTGTCCGGCGTCGTACCGGGGAATCCATCCTCCTGCATAAAGCGCGTTGGGAGGAGGATGGGGGCTTGGGGGAAGGAGGGACCTTTGCGCGC
>ERZ773136.499-NODE-499-length-43722-cov-3.953306_pt1 | contig 43722 bp, 43 predicted proteins | sample MGYA00580855_ERZ773136 | MGnify/ENA primary metagenome ERZ773136 (study PRJEB29015, sample SAMEA2737860) | human gut metagenome | biome: human gut; feature: human-associated habitat; material: faeces | place: China | collected 2012 ... | reverse complement strand
TCGCCCTTTTCTAAAAGGCGACTATCTCAGCGTGTCCGCTGAACAGTTACGGGTATTTAGTAAATTTATATATAATTTTGTCTCGCCTGTTCGGGATACAGGCCATCCTATGTAATCTTTTATTAATCAATGAATAGTATGAATAAATTTTTACTTGCTTTATTTCTTCTCGGCTCTCTGCCGGTTTGGGGTGCCGATCCTTCGACTCCGGTCTACTTCGAAAACGGCGATCTGAAATATCAGTATTTCGACGGAACAGAATACTGGATCGGAGGCTTCACCAGATGGGACAACGGCGTAATGACAGAAATACCGAAAGAAGGAGATGTCTGCATTGTCTCGGTCAATCCCGACTACACGGGGACTGACCTCGTGATTCCCGAGACCGTTCAATATAACGGCAAGGACATTCGCGTTGTCGGCATCGACGCAGAGGCATTCGCAGGGAATCAGACAATTACCTCAGTATCCTTTCCTTCTACCTTTCCTCAGAAGTTCGGAGACAACTATAGTTATTACGATGAGGAGTCCAGTCCCTTTTCCAAGGGTGCCAAGCTAATGGGAGCCTCGGCTTTTGCCGGCTGCACAAACCTGACGAAAGTTGTGTTTCCCGAAGGGTTTACCGAGTTCTACAGCAGCGCCCTCTTCACCGGCTGCCCGATCTCCGAAGCTGTAATTCCCGAGACGCTCACCAAATTCAACGGTTTTCTCGAAGGGTCGGCCGTTGAGACAATCGAAATTCCGGCATGGGTGACCACTATCAGCTTCAAGGACTGCACGAAACTCAGAGAGATTCCCGCGCTCCTTGGCATGACTGAAATTCCCCAGAGCTGCTTCTCGAACTGCGATGCTCTCGTAAATGCCGTGACGCCCGTCAATGCCACAAGCGTCGGAAACTACGCCTTTAAGGGTTGCGACAATCTGGAGACACTTGTGATCGGCGACAAGGTGACATCTATCGGTCAGGAAGCGGCATCTATGTGTCCGAAGCTTGAGGAAGTGACAATCGGGAGCGGCGTAACTACATTTGCCTCGGGCTGTTTCAACAATAGCGATGCAATAAAGAAGGTGTTCTTCATGCCGACAACACCTCCTCGATTCTATCAGCTTGGAGCGCCAACGACTACAGGCGCGACAGCCCAGATTTTCAGCGAGACGACCTACGAGAACGCCACCGCATACGTTCCCGACGGCACCAGAGCCGCCTATATGGCAAAAGACTGGTTTAAATTCACCGACCACAACACCACAGGCGTCGGCAATATCGCCGCTGACAATACGGCTGCCCCCGCTGAATATTTCACAATTCAGGGCCGTCAGGTGGGCGGTGAAGCTCTGACTCCCGGAATCTACATCAAACGTCAGGGAGACACGACGACAAAAATTATCATCCGCTGACACAGCGGCACGCATCCCCACTGCGGCGCGCTCCCGACCTCGGGCAGTGCGCCGCTTCTGTTGAAGACCTACAATAAAACCATAGGGAGCGACGATATGTTAGTAGTGTGAACGAAACAGTTTTTTAAGATATGACGAAATCAGACGAACAGCGCGCTCTCGACTATCACCGCTATCCGCGCCCCGGAAAGACCGAGGTGATCCCGACCAAACCCTACGACACTCCCGACGACCTCTCGCTGGCCTATTCGCCGGGAGTGGCATATCCCTGCCTGGCAATCAAGGATGATGCCGACAGAGTTTTCGACTATACGAACCGCGGCAACCTCGTGGCCGTGATATCGAACGGCACTGCCGTGCTCGGGCTCGGCGACATCGGCGCGAAGGCCGGAAAACCTGTAATGGAAGGGAAAGCTTTGCTGTTCAAGATTTTTGCAGGTCTCGACGCTTTCGATCTCGAAATCGACGAGAAGAATCCGCAGGAGTTCATCAAAACGGTTGCCCGGCTGGCTCCGACTTTCGGCGGCATAAATCTCGAGGACATCAAGGCGCCGGAATGTTTCGAGATCGAGAAGGAGCTGCGCAGCCGGCTCGATATCCCCGTCATACACGACGACCAGCACGGCACCGCCATAATTTCGTCGGCGGCACTCATCAATGCCCTCAAGCTTCAGGAAAAGAGTATAGGTAATGTGCGTCTGGTTGTCAACGGAGCCGGAGCGGCAGCCATAGCCTGCACACGCCTGTTCTGCGAATTGGGGCTGAAGCATGAGAATATCGTCATGTGTGACAGCCACGGCGTGATAAGAAAAGACCGCGGCTCCCTGACTCCGATAAAAGCCGAGTTCGCCACCACACGCGACCTCCACACTCTGGCCGACGCCATGAAAGGGGCCGACGTATTCCTCGGGCTGTCGGTGGCCGACGTTGTCACGCCTGAGATGGTCAGGTCGATGGCCGACCGCCCCATTGTGTTCGCTCTGGCCAATCCCGAACCCGAGATTGCCTATGAATCAGCAGTCAAGGCGCGTCCCGATCTTATCTTTGCCACAGGTCGCAGTGACTATCCCAACCAGATAAACAATGTGCTCGGCTTCCCATATATTTTCCGTGGCGCACTGGACTGTCGGGCCACAGAAATCAACGAGCCTATGAAAGTCGCCGCCGCCAGAGCCATCGCCGCACTCGCGCAGGAGCCTGTGCCCGAAGATATTATAAAGGCTTACGGTGTTGACGGGCTGACGTTCGGCAAAGACTATATTCTGCCGAAACCATTCGACCGCCGGTTGCTGACGGTTGTAGCGCCGGCAGTGATCAGCGCCGCAGAAGAATCGGGAGTTGCCCGCAAAAAAATCGAGGACATGGCCCTCTATCAGGATAGGCTCCATGAGATAATCTGCTCCAACGATTCTCTGATCGCATATATGATAAAGGCTCAGGAAGTATGCTGCGTCCATTGACGCGCATACTCCTGCTCATCCTATAGAAGCCCCGACATCACTGCCGGGGCTTCCGCTTTATATGATTGGCCGTTATTGCTTTCATAAATCAATATGATATGAGATATGCAAAATTACGCAGAAAAATCTACCTGATTTTCAACAAATGTTGAAAATATTAATTAGACTGCTGATCTGTCTATATTTTTTGTAACTTTGCATTTACTAAGGCATCCCCCCATGGAAGAATCAGGTAATAAATTGGAACCATTTGACAATCGCAATAACACTTCGTTGTTGCCGATTGAAAGCCTAATTCATGTAATTCGTGGCCAACAAGTTATGATTGACAGTGACTTGGCCCGATTATATGGCGTGGAAACTAAACGACTGAAAGAACAGGTCAGGCGCAATATAAGCAGATTCCCTGAAGACTTCATGTTCGAGCTTACCAAAGAGGAATTGCAATTTTCATCATAATCTATTTTTTTGTTAATGTAATCTATCGTTGCGCTCATTAGATTTATGTCAGTCAAGGCTTCATCTCTGGGACTTTAAGAGGGCATCCTTTTACGCAATTGCCGCACTTGATACAATCGGGATGGAGGAAACCCTCTTCGTCATTCCGGCTCTCATAAGGCTTCAGTTGCATGGGGCACACTGCAGAGCACAGCTTACATCTGGTAGTACATTTTTCTCCTACCAGAATGCGACGGTAGTTGTTGGGAAGTCTGCCGCTGCGAGGAGTCACCCATGCAGATAGCGTTCCCATAGGGCAAAACGAGCACCATGTGCGCGGAGCGTAAATAAAAGAAAGAGTCACGCCTACAATAGTGGTAATCAGTATGATTGTCCAGAATACACGTCCCATGTCGTTCCAGTCTCCCCAGGCTCGGTACATCTGTATGCCGAACATGGTGAAGATGAACATCACCATGAAGATACGGAATCCTTTTGTGCGTACAAACGCCGGAATAGGTTTGTGCGGTGAGTATTTCGTCAGTACACGGTCATAGAAGTTACCACGTGGGCAGGCATTGCCGCACCACCACCGTCCTTTGCGCACGGCAAATGCGACAGGTGCTATCATGCAGATTATGGCAAGGAAACCGATAACCGGCCAGAAATAGCCAACGACAAGATATACCAACAGAATCCAGTATAACGGGAAGCCCTTTCGGGGCAGTGAACGGAAAAATTGTTTATGAGCCATGGGGTTCTTGCTTGTTTACATCATTTTACGACTGCAAAGTTACACAGTTTACTTTATTGATACAAACGATAAAATAGATAATGATATTGATAATCTCGATTACAGGGCTATCGGGAACTTTTTAATCCGTTGGTAGAGCATGGTTGCGGGGATGATGGCCTTTATTGCATCGGCAAGGATGTTGAGCAATCGTTCACGCACGAAATTGCGGTGAACCACAAAGGCTATCTCACGACTCGGTTCGGGGTTTGCGAATATGCGGACATTTGCTTGTTGGCATTTTCTGAGAAGTGGCACATGCAGTTCAGGAATGATTGCATACCCACCGTTCTCATCCACGATTTTGATGAGAGTCTCTACGTTTCCAGCTTCATATATGGCATGCTTGCCGGTGATATTGTTACAGAAAGGGAAAACACCGCGATTGGGACAATAACCTTCACGTAGCACCCAGACGCTATCTATAGGAAGGAGGTCTGCCTGCAAAACAGTGTCATTGTGGATAGACGATTCAGGGGAGACATAAGCCATGAGCCGTTCCTGAAAAATCGGGATTTCCAGCAATTCGCTGTTGTTGACAGGTGTCGCCATAAGCGCGATATCAATCTCCCCTCGCTCCAGTTTTGAGCCGAGGGTAGAAACCCTCGCTTCCTCGACATGCAGATGTATGTCAGGATGGTTGACCGACAGATATTTAAACATCTTGGGTAAGAGATATGGCGCAACCGTTGAAATAATCCCAAACGAGATATTTCCAACGGACTCTCCTTTTCTTGTAGCCACCAGTTCTTTGACCTGTGCGGCATTGAACAATACTCGCTTTACCCGGCTGATGATTTCTTCACCGACAGCCGTCGGCTTCACCGGATGACTGTTGCGATCAAATATAGTCACATCAAGTTCTGTCTCCAGTTTTTGAACAAGTGAAGACAAGGTTGACTGCGAAACGCCGCACGACTCCGCCGCCTTTGCAAAATGGCGGTATTTATCAACCGCCACTATGTATTCCATTTGTTGAAGTGTCATATAACTTTGTTTGTATTCGATAATTTCGATGCTAAGATATAAAAAATCTATTTCGTAGAACAAGGAATAATGCTTAATTTTGCAAACAAAAACAGTATCATGATACAGGTCAATAAAAATATATGCCCACACAACCATGTATGTCCACTGATTAAGATGTGTCCGGTCGGTGCCATTTTACAGGATGCCGACGGTTTTCCGGTGATAGATTACAACCTTTGCATCGAGTGTGGCAAATGCGTGAGAAAATGTCCTATGAAGGCAATGGAACAAATAGAAGGAGACAAACGATAATCGTAAAAAAATGTTTTAATTGTTATGCCACCTACTTTCATTCGATTCAAACAATGGCTTGGCAGGCTGTCGTTTCGTACAGGTATAGTAGTGGCAACACTCTGTGTAATCAGCTATATAGTTTCATTTACTCAGATATTGCTTCCCGTATCGGCAACAACGAAAGGTGTATTATGGGCGGTGTTTTTCGGACTTGCCAAAACATTTCAATATGCAGCACTGCTCATTTTAGGAACTGCTGGTTTGACTCGCATTAAAGCCATATTCAAATACCAAAAATAAATCAGACAGCCATTAATAAACACGAATCATGGTTAATTACAAAAGAAAATATTGTTATTCCATGATTTGCAAACCGACAAACTCGTTTGTATAGTAAACATTAAACTATTGTATGTGTTTTTGTATGTATATAAAATAAAAATCGCCGCAAGTTATTGGCTTGCAGCGATTTTGCTTGGTGGTTTTGCGGAGAGGACGAGATTCGAACTCGTCGCTCAATGAATACTCCATCTTCTTATTCCACAGATAATCGGCGTTGAAGTCGAAGCTGAAACTGCCGACAGCACCGTTATAATGCAATAGAATCGGGTGTGTCACCGGCCCAGAACCTGTACCAGGCAAGAGCGATGCCGCTGCGGACATCTTTCACAATATCCTTTCCGCGATAATAATTGTGGGCGAACGTAATCAGGGAATCCCCGACCATTGAACGGTGGCAGCTCATGTGGCCGTAAGCCTTAAGGTAATATAATTTTGCTTTTAAAGAGTCAGCTTTGAGATCGGAGGGGTCTATTGACTCCAGAATCGCCAATGCGCTGTCGGGATATTCGGCAGCAATTTTTTCTGCCTCCGAAAGAATCTGCGTTTGCTTTGAATGAGAACACGACACACCGATACTCGCCGCGATAAACACAACAAACACGACCATTAGCGGGCATCTATGAAAAAACTTAATTTTCATCATCTTTAAAGGCGGCCTCTACAAAGCCATCCGACCTACAAAGTTACAAAAAATGACGAAAAATAATGAATTGGCGCGCAACGCATCTGATTTCTAAACTTAAACGGGCGCCGGAGATAATCATGAAGCCTTGACACAAAAAAGCATCTCTATGTTTACTCAAAAGTAAAACATTTTTCGTAACTTTGCGGTTATTAAGGCAAAGAGACAATACAAATATGAGCGAGGCAGAACTTATACAGCTAAACAAAGACCATAACTGCACCCTTTACACCATTCAGTTCATCACTGAGGATAAAGGGGAATATCTTCGTTTCTATAACCGTTTCAAAGACGACGCTACGTATAATGAAGATTTGGCCCGTATAGCCAAGTTCGTTGAAAGCATCGCCGATCTTGGAGCTTTGGAGCGTTTCTTCCGACCCGAAGGAAAGATGAATGATCGAGTCTGTGCGCTACCGGTCGTTAAATCGAAGTTGCGTCTGTATTGCCTGCGACTTTCAGACAGCATCCTTATTCTTGGCAACGGTGGAGTCAAGAAAACGCGCACCTATGATGAAGATGATGAGTTGCGCGGATTTGTAGTCACCCTGCAAAACTTTGACAAACTTATCAAAGAGGGAGTGAAGGACGGAACCATTACTGTTTCCGAGAATGAAATTGAAACCGACAAAACATTTGATATATGAAGACTGCCTTTGAGGAATACAATCGTATAGTGTCATCTATACCGGATAATATCCGCAGAGAAGTGGACATGGAAATGGCTGTGTCCAATAGGATCTATGATTTGATGACCCAGAAAGGGTTGTCAAAGGCCGAGTTTGCCCGTTCGCTTGGTAAGCGCCCGTGTGAAATCACCAAGTGGCTAAGCGGCCAGCATAATTTCACCCTTTCCACACTCGCAATGCTATCCTCATTCTTCGGCCAGCCGATAATAACAGTCGGCTAAAACTTCGCTTTGAGAGTGTAAATTATGGTCTTCCTTTAATCCTCAATACCAGTTATGAATATCGAAGATAATCCAATCATAAAAAAGCGAATGGAACAATTTGAGCGAGATTCCATAAAGAACCATACCCGCCAACTCGAAAAATCCCGACACATAGAAGAAACCTTTCTCTATTTCAATCCTATAGAGAAATAGCGTTACTCTAATCGTAAGGCAGGCAACCCCGACAAAACTACCGGGATTGCCTGTCTTTGTTTATGCATGATTAAGCTGTTTCTTACTTACTGGATGGTCACAAACCAGCCGATTTGCCCCTATCAGTAAGTTCTGCATTTCGGTATCTGTCAGTTGTCGCATGGATGTATCATACTTTACTGAATTTATACCGTGTTCTTTCATTACACTTTTCCAAAGAGAACGACGTTATTTCGATTTTGGGGATACTTTGCACAGAACCAGACAAGGCCTTTGCAAAGTATCGTCTCCACTTCTCTTTTGAAGAGAGGCAGATGTTGCGACAGTCATTTTGGGATGATTAGCTTTTGAAGGCGGCAATTACTTTCTCGTAGTCATCACCTAATATGTCTTTAGTAAATCTTTGACCTAAATAATCTTTCGACACGATGAATCGCTCACTGTTATTTGTCCAAATTAAGCCGAGAAAGTTCTGCCAAGTCTTCACATTGCGAGGAACGATGAATATTGTGTCAGTATTGTTGTGCAGGATATACTGAATAAGTTGCTTGGTATATTTCTGTGATGGCAAAAGAGCACTGCCATTGAATGCCTTATACTTTTTGGACGAATATCCCAGATATTCTATTACAGCGAAGCGATCCAGCACATTATCTATCGTCAATTTGGTATCGTCGTTGACAAATGCCTTTTCAAGCCTACCTATCCAATACCAGCTTTGATGCAGATTGGCAAGGTCGCGATAGGTTACATCAGGCTTCCCTATATCGTCCGGCAAGAAACTATGGCAATCGAAAGTAAGCATAGAACGTAGATGAATGGCGTAGCCCTCCACTAAACCTGCCGGTAAACGCATCAGGATTTTGCCAATAATTGATTCCCGTTCTACATAGCCTGGATTGAGGCTAAGCACAATGACTTTTGCCTCAAGCGGATTGCCATACCATGGATATGCCGGGACTTTTAGACAGAACTTATGCTCCTGTTTGGCAGTGCGATTGAATGTCTCAATCATTTCTTTGTCATCCTTGCAAACGTATTCTTCTGTTTCGTTATATAGAAAACCGTTGCCAACATATTGGTCGGCTACTGCTTTCCATGGATTTGTTCTGCGAATATCCTCTTCTGTCATATCGAGCGGATCTTTAAGATAATGGGGTTGATAGTTGTCTGTCGGTTTGTGATAATATCTTGCTACGGCTGTAAACAGCTCATCAATTAAGCCATCAAGAGATTTATTCCGAAACATCTGCTCTACATATTCCGTTCTGCCGCCCCATAATTCGGCAAGCAGAATATAGATGGAATATCGAACATCGTTTTTTGAAACTGACGGATGATTCAGATATGTGTTGTGTATGTCAGCACGGATGTCGTATCCCTGCATGAGAAGGTAACCGATGTCAAGTAATTTCTGATGATTCGATATGTAGCCAAATTCATGCGCAATCCAATCGAAATACACTCGTTCAGCATGAGGAAAGCCAAGTTCTCCATACGCTCTGTATCGTCTGTCGTAGTCAATATATTCCATGTTTGTTCCTTTAACGATGCAAAATTAGTGATTTATTGCTCCATAACGTGGTACATTGACGAAATAATTATAAATTTGCAGAATAAGACAGGACACAACTTATTTATATGGCCACCAACGCTACTCAATTAAGAGACCGGATAGAGTATCTTGCTTGCCTGCAAGATAAAAAAGAAATATTAACTGAGTTCGAAGAAGCGGCAAAGCTTCTTATGAATTTGTGTTCTATCAAAAAATGTGAGAAGGAATATGAAATTGTTGATATCGAGTTCTATATGTATAATTTCCAACACCCGGATGTCATAACCTATCCTCGGGATATGAAGATGGGACGATGGTTCTTTCATCCCAGTGGTGTAGACCTAACGTTCGATAGCACTCCCGATAGATTCGGTGGCATACTGATTCGTGGCATTCGTAATGTCAATGATGACAATGATCAGATACTGGGTCCACAGAAGTGCGTGGATGCATTGTGGGATAACTTTAATGCTTTTGACAATCAATATGACACGGAATACCCTATAATCTCAAGTGTCGCGAATCCAAGATCTGAAGAAATAATGCAATGTCCTCGATGGATTTCCGTACCTAAAGGAAGAACAGAAATAGATAAAATAAAGGAGTGGAAAGAACGAACCAATATGATTACTCGTGTTCCTGATGTGTCTGATGAGGCATTGGCAGAACTCGTATTCCGTTCTCCATATAGATTCGTAAAAATCAATTCAATTGATCAATCTTTGGACAGCTGGAGAAAGTATACAGCTAAGCCCAGACTTTAATACGACCGTTTTAGGCTTCACACAAAAATTCCTTCTTGATGTTCCATGAAATGCAGTTGAGCGCACCTCCTCTTTTCACAATCTGAGGACATGATATCGGTATTATCTCTTTGTCAGGGATGAGACGACGGAATTGTTCTAAGGCCTGGGCATCTTCCTCTATTACTTTGCCGGTGACCGTCTGAGCCATACCGTCAATGATTATAGATTTTGTCATATCGAATGCTGTCGGAGCCTCGCGGTAAGCTGTCAGTTGTGGAATGAAAATTTTATTGCCTACCTGCAGAAAGTTGATATAGCACCAATTATGTGGATGCGGTTTTTCAACTTTATAATCAAGGGTTTCAATATCGAAATGAAGAGATAACTCTTTCAGGAACAGATCAGCGATGCGCCGAGAAAAGCGATGGTAATTTGTCATTAGGAGTTTGCCCGGAGCGATTTCTCTTACCACACCATCGGCATGACCATAGATTTCTGATTTATCCCAAACGATAAAGATAACTTCCGCCTCAAGCATCTTTTCAAGTCGGTTGATGAGACCGATCCGCGAGTATTGAGGATTTTCGGCAAACACTTTCTCTGTCATTATCGCCCCTTTGCTTGTCTTGACTATATTACCTCCGTCAATGATGAGTCCGAACGATTTCGGTTCAATTTCAAGTTCATGACATACTCTTGCTTGCTGGGTGATAGTACTGATATACCGTACATCGTAATACAGATAGTCTGGTGCGAATTCATAACCGGCATACCTGTCTGAATCCAGTTGTATAGGCATATAGTCTCTTGCCCAAATGTCTTTGGTATCCCTAAGCAGCGAACAGTCAACGCCATGTCGCATTATCTTTTCGATTATCTCTTTGCCTCCGGGAGTGTTTTTCCATAAAAGTTCAGAGAAATAAACGAAATTTGTGTCTTGGTCGAGTATCATAGTTTTTGTTTTTGATTGCAAAATTAGATAGGCATTGCCCCAATTTATGGTACACTAGGAGATATAATTGTTATCTTTGCAACGAGAAATGTTTTCAACGAATATGCGAGCACTTCGGGATTCCATCATAAACCTATATACACCATGCGACATAAAGAACTATTCAAAACATATGTCTGGCTCATTGAAACAATACATCGTCAAGGACCGTTAAGCCTTGAAGAGATTGGCAATCTATGGCTTAGTTCTTCGTTGTCTGAGGGACAATCAATGCCCCGTACCTCCTTTAATCGTCATCGGGAAGAGATTGAGGATTTATTCGGCATTAAGATTGTCTGTGACCGGAGCATTGGGTGGAAATACAGCATTGAGAACGCCGATAATCTGGATAAGCCGTCGGTGGAAAATTGGATGGCAAATACAATTTCTCTAAATAATATCATAGCAGAGAACCGCTCGGTTAGCAATCGTATCCTGCTTGAAAACATTCCATCGGAAGGGGTAAATCTACAACGAGTCATAGAAGCGATGAGAATCTCCAAGATGATTGAATTTGACTATCTTAAATATCATTCCACCGAGACAAAGCGCTATCTTGTCGAGCCATACTGCGTAAAGCTATATCACCGCCGCTGGTATATGCTTGCCAGATACCCCAACATCCCCAGGGAGTTCCGGGTCTTTGCCTTTGACCGAATTGTCGATACTTCAATATCAACCAAGAAATTCAAGATTGATAAGGATTTTGATGCCGCTTCTTATTTCAACGAATGCTTCGGAGTTGCACCGAACTTTGATGTCCCACTCCAAAAGGTGGTTTTAAGAGCGTATGATACCGAGCAATATTATATGCGGGATCTTCCGGTACATCCTACCCAAAGGCTGGTAGCGGAAGGTGACGGGTATTGCGATTACGAAGTTACGTTACGCACTACCGAGGACTTTCTTGGCTATCTTCTTTCCAGAGCGCATTGGGTTGAAATTATTTCTCCACAAGAGGTTAGAGACCATATCAACAGAATGGTAGACAACATCAAAAATCGCTATAAATAGGGAATTATCGCACGGGAGGCTGACCTCGTTGTCTTTGAAGAAATCATTGATAGCTTTGCGAAGCAGTGTCTGTCATGACTGCAGAATTACGAAAAATCGTCGATTCTACGACTATACTCGCCTGATTATCTTTTCCAAAGCCCTACTTATACGACTATAACTTGGCCGCTCTATCTCATATTCGTTTGGTTTGGTTCGGGCTTTATATATGCCCGACTAAACCTAAACCAATATATGGAACTGGGCAAAGAAAGAAGGAGGGGCTGGAATAATGGGTAGCCGAGCTGCACCTGAACTGGTAATGCCGTTTCTTTTTTGACCAGGCGGCACAGTTAAGAATATATAAAAACACCCAACTTTACACGAATTGGGTGTAAAATTGGGTGTAGATACAATAAAAGCCTGAAAATCAGGCTTTATTGCGGAGAGGACGAGATTCGAACTCGTGGTAGGATTACTCCTACGGCAGTTTAGCAAACTGCTGGTTTCAGCCACTCACCCACCTCTCCGGGAGTTTCTGATTCGGCGGCAAAGGTAGGCATTTTTTCTTTCCCGACAAAATTTTCGCCGACTTTTTTGCCGATTTTTTCGCCGACTGACATTTTGTCGCATAACGGCGAAACACCTAAATGCTGACATTTCTTTATTTTAAGTGCGCCGCAACTTTTTTGGCACAAGATTTGTTAAAGATATAGCGTGCGCCACCGGGGCCGTCATCGCGGGCACGACCGCACCACAGAAAGAAACAATCAGAAATATAAACATATAAACTCATTTGAATTATGGGAAAAATTATCGGTATTGACCTGGGAACAACCAATTCCTGCGTCGCAGTGCTTGAGGGTAACGACCCTGTTGTGATCCCTAACAGCGAAGGCCGCAACACTACGCCTTCGGTTGTCGCTTTTGTCGACGGTGGCGAACGTAAGGTAGGCGATCCCGCCAAACGTCAGGCCATCACTAATCCCAAGCGCACAATCTATTCGATCAAACGCTTCATGGGCGAGACCTACGATCAGGTGAAGAAAGAGATCGAGCGTGTGCCTTATAAGGTTGTGCGCTCGGCCAACGGAATGCCGCGCATCGACATCGACGGCCGCGAGTATACTCCGCAGGAGATCTCGGCCATGATTCTTCAGAAGATGAAGAAGACAGCCGAAGATTATCTCGGCACAACCATCGACGAGGCTGTCATCACCGTGCCCGCCTACTTCAACGACTCTCAGCGTCAGGCAACCAAGGAAGCCGGCGAGATCGCCGGTCTGAAAGTGCGCCGTATCGTCAACGAGCCCACCGCAGCCGCACTCGCCTACGGTCTCGACAAGACCAACAAGGATCAGAAGATCGCAGTGTTCGACCTCGGCGGCGGCACATTCGATATCTCGATTCTCGAACTCGGCGACGGCGTCTTCGAGGTTAAGTCGACCAACGGCGACACTCACCTCGGCGGCGACGACTTCGACCAGGTTATCATCGACTGGCTTGCCGACGAATTCAAGAAAGAGGAGGGCGTCGACCTTCTTCAGGATCCCATGGCAAAGCAACGTCTCAAAGAGGCAGCCGAAAAAGCCAAGATCGAACTTTCGTCGACAACATCGACCGAGATCAACCTCCCCTATATCACAGCCACAGCCAGCGGCCCGAAACACCTTGTGCGCACTCTGACACGCGCCAAATTCGAGCAGCTCGCCGACAAGCTCATTCAGGCAACCATCAAGCCCTGCGAGCAGGCCCTCAAAGACGCCGGCATGACTCCGGCCGACATCGACGAAGTTATCCTCGTCGGCGGTTCGACCCGTATCCCCGCCGTTCAGGCCGTCGTTGAGAAATTCTTCGGCAAAGCCCCGTCGAAAGGCGTCAACCCCGACGAGGTAGTGGCCATCGGCGCTGCCATTCAGGGCGGCGTGCTCTCGGGCGACGTCAAAGACGTACTGCTGCTCGACGTTGTTCCTCTGAGCGTCGGCATCGAAACCCTCGGCGGCGTGATGACAAAGCTCATCGAGGCCAACACAACCATCCCCGTGCGCAAGAGCGAGACCTTCTCGACAGCCGCCGACAACCAGCCCTCGGTTGAGATCCACGTACTTCAGGGCGAACGCCCCATGGCAAAAGACGACAAGACCCTCGGCAAATTCCATCTCGACGGAATCGCTCCCGCTCCGCGCGGAATACCTCAGATCGAAGTCACCTTCGAAATCGATGCCAACGGCATTCTGAACGTGTCGGCTAAAGATAAGGCCACCGGCAAGGAACAGAGCATCAGAATCGAAGCCTCGAGCGGCCTGAGCGAAGAAGAGATCAAGCGCATGAAGCAGGAGGCCGAAGCCAACGCAGCCGCCGACGCTAAGGAGAAAGAGCGCATCGACACCCTCAACAAGGCCGATGCCGTAATCTTCCAGACCGAGAAACAGCTTCAGGAGCTTGGCGACAAGATTCCCGCCGACAAGAAAGCAACCATCGAAGAAGCCCTCGGCCGACTCAAGGAAGCCCACAAGAACCAGAACGTCGAAGCCATCGAGCCCGCCATCAAAGACATCGAGAATGCCTTCGGCGCAGCCCAGCAGGATATTCTCAACGCCCAGCAGCAGGCAGCCAACCCCGGCGCCGGCGCAGGCCAGAGCGCACCCGGCAACGACAACCAGGGCGGCGACCACATCGACGACGTCGAATTCGAGGAAGTGAAATAATTCCCCACAACACCAACAGCACAAGGAGTGTGGCTCACACCGAGCCGCACTCCTTTTCTATTTGCACCTCTCCCAACGGATAAGCGCCAACCTCAAGCGCTCAGAAATGGAGGCGAGGACATCCGATATTTAAGGTGCTGGGCATGGCGTATATTTGACATTAATAAGTTGACTTCATCTTATTCTAAATTCTCGATTGTCTTTCAATGAATTATTATTACCTTTGCGTTAAACATCAATGTATTGTATTCAATAAGCAAGTAAATAATGAAATCACAGAAGATAAACAGGATAAAAATTGCATTAGTTGAGAACGATAAAACCGGGAAATGGCTTGCCGAGCAAGTCGGCAAAAATGAAGCCACCGTTTCCCGATGGTGTTCCAACAAAATGCAACCTTCTCTTGATACGCTTGTGAGGATTTCAGAATTACTTGACATTGATGTTAAAGATTTAATCGTAAGCAATAAAGCTTAGTCATGGATAAGAAAGAAATATTTAATAGAATTGAATATGTAGTGGCTTGTGTAGGAGCTTTCGCCCAGCGGTATCAGCTCTCCAATATGCAGGCATACGCATATTTGCGCCGTTTCACAGGCATAGACTTCCTTCTCGACTGCTATGCCGCCGAGCATACCCTCTCCATTGACGATGCGGTTTCAGACCTTCAGGTCATTTGCCAACGGGAAGGAGGTAAAATATGATACGTCTCTATCACGGCTCTAACGTAGCCATTGAACATATTGACCTCTCACGCAGCAAGCGTGGCAAGGATTTCGGGCAAGGCTTCTATCTCAATGCCAATCCCGACCAAGCCATGGAAATGGCTGCTCGTACCACTCGATTCCTCAACGAGGGAATACCTACTCTATCCTGCTTTGAGTTTGATGAAGGCGAGGCGACAAAGAACGGGCTGCACATAATGATTTTTCCTGATTACTCAGAGGAATGGGCGGAATTTGTCGTGATGAACCGCAAGAATAACTCCGATGTTCCGGCTCATCCTTACGATATTGTAATCGGCCCGATCGCCGATGATACTGTTGGCGTACAAATTCGCCGTTTCATAATGGGCTATTTGTCCGCCTCCGCATTAGTTGAAGAACTGAGATTCCGGGGCGATCATGCAGTACAATACTTTTTCGGCACTCCTCAGGCCGTACAATTCTTAAAACGCATCGAATTATGACACAAGACATACAGTTTCAAATAGAAAGCCTTGCGGCTGAACTTGCGGAAATGCTCATGGCAGAATATGGCTGGAATATACACCGTGCCCTTGATGAACTATATTCATCAGCTACTTTCGCAAAACTAAATGACCCCGAATGTGGTCTCTACTATCAAGGAGCCGTCTATATCTTCCAGTTCCTCAAATCGGAAATAGAAACCGGCAAGGTCGCATGATTATGGTATACCATAGTTAATATTCAAATAAACTTAATGTATGAATTACCGAATACTTAAATATTTTTATATTTCATTCTTAATCATTGCAATATTTTTCTCATTTGTAACTACTGCCAGAGTTTTATACCAATATGTACCCAATATGACAATGCTTGGAGAACGAGCTGAAACATTAGGATTTTACAGTTTTTGGGCAGATATACTGGGATCGATAGCTTCATTTACAATGATATTTATTACCGCTGTCTCAGTAAACTTAAACGAGAAACAATTAAAAGAGTTGAAACGGCAATGGGATGAGGAGCATTCCCCATATCTTTCATGTCAATTAATCGTTTCAGGTAATTATTTTAAGTTGCGGGTTCATAATTCTGCTTCAGTTGTTGCAGATAATGTATCAATTGGCATAGAAAATTATTTGAAAGATACTGATATCTATCGTTTTGACAAATTGAAAGATTTTCTATCAAGTCATTCTTTCGTTATTCCTCCAAACGAGAGTATATATTTTGATATTCTAATTACAGCTTATAAAGACATTGAAAATTTACCTCAAGGGCATATAGAAGTATCTATGAAATCTTCGAAAAAGGATTTCGGCAAATTCCAACTATACCCAAGCAACTATGCTTTTATATCTTTTGAGAAAGAAAACATTGGTCATGCAGTAGTCGAATCGATATCCCAAGTTAGCAAAACTATCGAAAATAAGCGATATCTTTTCAAATAACAACATAGTATATTAAATTATGACACCCCCGCAAGTCGATATACAGGAAAATGAAATCTTCGAGCTTTCGCCCGAACTGCTCAATACGCTGCTTAAAGACCATACTTTAAGCACCGATACTGAACAGGTCAACATTTTCTGGGCTAGCGACAACTATGCTGACAGAGGGAATGGTTATCAGTACGGAGACCAAATCACGATTGAAGCTATTACTGGGACCAACGGCAACGTAATCGTGCCGCGTGCCGTCAAATCACGCGAGCAGCAACAACAGCGTAGCCGTGAAATGGCGGAGGTATTCACCCCTTCATGGATATGCAACAAGCAGAATAATCTTATTGATAATGCTTGGTTTGGTCGCGATGGAGTTTTCAATACGGAGGTTGACAGTCCAAATGGCACACATTCTTGGATTGTCAATACCGAGCCTGTTGTTTTCCCGGAAGGTAAGACTTGGCGTGACTATGTAAATGAAAACCGCCTCGAAATCACTTGCGGTGAAGCCCCTTATCTTGTAAGTCGTTACGACACCGTAACAGGCGAGCCTATTCCGGTGGAGCGTCGTATCGGGCTTCTTGACCGCAAACTCCGCGTTGTCGGAGAAAACACCGAGACAAGCGGCGAATGGCTCAAAGCGGCACAAGCCGCCTATATGAGCATTTATGGTTTCGAGTGGCAGGGCGACAACCTCGTTCTCACACGCGAAGCTCTCCTCTATACGTTTGTCGACTATTACCGTGCAAAGTTCGGTAAAGAGCCACAACTGAAATCCCTGCTCTATATCGCCTACATTATCTCTTGGAATATTTGGCAGATGGACGGTCTCAAAGGTGTTGTTCCTAATTCGTGTGGCGAGCGTCGCACTGTGGTTTACGACCTTTTCGGCGAGACCGAAACCATTAGTCATTGCGAGGGTTGTAAGCTAGGAGATATAAAGAAACATAACGGCACTTACGCTCTCATCAAAGACTGGAGCGCACCGAAAGCCAAGCAAAAAATCCGATTCATCGACCTTATAAAATAATCGGCATGGAATATTTCTCTAACCTCAAAGCGAAGTTAATTTACGTGTTCCGCATACCAGATGCGGAACATACTGACTGTGTCAAGATTGGCGAAGCCACTTTTGAGGACGGCAATATCACATTACCACCTAACAGCAGCGCACTTAACAAGGCTGCTCGTGCGCGTATTGACCAATACACCAAGACCGCAGGTATCAGCTATGAACTTCTCCATACTGAGATTGCTATCTTTATACGCAACGGCAAACTCGGTGCCGTCAATGACAAAGAGGTACATGACGTTTTACTCAGAAGTGGGGTTAAACGCAAAGATTTTCAGCATGTCAGCGGAGCTAACGAATGGTTTTGTTGCGACCTCGAAACCGCTAAGAAAGCCATCTCCGCTGTCAAGGAGGGGCGTAAGGCTCTGCAAGGTTACGAGATTTTCACAGGACAATCGCCTATTGTGTTCCGCCCGGAACAGCGTGAGGCAATAGACAAGACCCTCAAACAATTCAAGAAAGGGAATCAAATGTTATGGAACGCCAAAATGCGTTTCGGCAAGACTCTTTCCGCATTGCAGGTTGTCAAGGAGCATGGTGACTTCCGCCGCGTCCTTATCCTTACTCACCGCCCTGTGGTAGATGCAGGTTGGTTTGAGGATTTCGGTAAAATCTTCTACGACTCGCCGTCGTGGTCTTATGGCTCGAAGAATAAAGGAGACAGCTTCCTTTCGCTTGAACGACGTGCGCGTCATAGCGAAGCCAATTATATCTATTTCGCCTCTATGCAAGACCTTCGTGGGTCGGAACTTGTAGGTGGCAATTTCGACAAGAACAACGATATTTTCTCAACGCCGTGGGATCTCATCATCGTTGATGAAGCCCACGAAGGTACGCAGACCGAACTTGGTAAAGCTGTTATGGCCGAGCTTACCAAAGAAAAAACAAAGGTGCTTCGCCTCAGCGGTACACCGTTCAATCTGCTTGACGATTTCAAGGAGGAGGAAATCTACACCTGGGATTATGTTATGGAGCAACGCGCAAAAGCTCAGTGGGATATAGACCACCCCGGCGACCATAACCCCTACGCAGGCCTTCCGCGATTGAATATTTACACTTACGACCTCGGTAGACTGATGAATGAGTATGCCGATGAAGATATAGCGTTTAACTTCCGCGAATTTTTCCGTACCAACGATAACGGCGAATTTGTGCATAAGGCTCATGTTGAGAATTTCCTCAATCTTCTCACGAAGAACGATGAGAAAAGTATGTACCCATTTGCCAACAAACGCTACCGCGACATCTTCCGTCACACACTTTGGATGGTGCCGGGCGTAAAATCGGCAAAGGCTCTTTCGGCAATGCTCAGGAATCATCCAGTTTTCGGTATGTTTGAGATTGTCAACGTTGCTGGAGAAGGCGACGAGGAAGAAGCCAACGACGAAGCTCTGCGCAAGGTAGAGAAAGCCATAGGCAAAGATCCCGACCAGACACGCACCATCACGCTCTCCTGCGGTCGTCTTACTACCGGCGTGAGCGTCAAGCCGTGGACCGGCGTGTTTATGCTGTCGGGCAGCTTCAACACAGCCGCTTCGGCATATATGCAGACTATCTTCCGGGTACAGACTCCGGCCACTATCAATGGACGCGTCAAGGAGGACTGTTATGTTTTCGATTTCGCGCCCGATCGCACTCTCAAAGTGCTTGCCGAAACCGCGAAGATTTCGACCAAAGCGGGCAAGCAATCCGGCTCCGACCGTCAGCAACTCGGCGAGTTTCTGAATTTCTGCCCAATCATCTCGATTGAGGGTAGTCAGATGAAGCAACTAAACACCGAGCATATGCTTCAGCAGCTCAAACGTGTTTACGTTGAGCGAGTTGTTCAGCATGGTTTTGAGGACGGATACCTCTATAACGACGAGCTGATGCGTCTCTCTGACGTTGACATAAAGGAGTTCGACGAGCTTAAAGGCATCATTGGTCAGACTAAAGCAATGGGAAAGACCAATGACATTACCGTCAACGATCAGGGGCTCACCAATGAGGAATACGAGGAAAAGGAAAAACTCGAAAAGAAAAAGAAACGCGAACTGACGGAAGAAGAAAAGGCTCGCCTCGAAGAATTAAAGAAAAAGAAGAAAGTCAAGGAGGACGCAATTTCAATTCTTCGCGGTATCTCTATCCGTATGCCGCTGATGATTTACGGCGCAAAGGTCGAGAACGAGGACGAGGAACTGACTATCGACAATTTCACTCAACTTGTCGATGCGCAGTCGTGGGAGGAATTTATGCCTAAGGGCGTTACCAAGCAACGCTTCAACGCCTTCAAGAAGTATTACGACCCCGACATCTTCACCGCCGCCGCCAAGCGCATCCGCCAGATGGCTCGCGCCGCCGACCGTCTCTCTATCGAGGAACGCATTGAGCGCATCGCCGCTATCTTCGCCACTTTCCGTAATCCTGACAAGGAAACGGTGTTGACTCCGTGGCGTGTTGTGAATATGCACATGAGCGACTGCCTCGGCGGCTATACATTCTTAAACGAGGACTTCTCGGAAACCATCGAGGAACCGCGCTTTGTTGACCGTGGAGATGTTACCGCCGAGGTATTCGCCCCTGATAGCCCGCTCCTTGAAATAAATTCAAAGTCGGGTCTATATCCCCTTTACCTTGCCTATAACATCTACCGTGCGCGACTGCGTAACGAGATGTTCTCGCCGGAATCCCTCGAACAACATCAGGCCATTTGGGATAAAGTCGTTGCAGAAAACATCTTTGTTATCTGCAAAACCCCAATGGCTAAATCAATCACTCGCCGCACACTCCTTGGCTTCCGCAAAGGAAAGACCAATATGTGGGCGCCCGAAGACTTAATCAATAAAATTAAAAATCAGCCCGAACTCTTTATCAAGAAAGTGGGCGACCTTGTCGGAAAGAACGTGAAAATAAAAGCAATAGTTGGTAATCCTCCTTATCAGGTTATGGATGGAGGCGCGGGAGTTAGTGCTAAGCCCGTATACAATCTTTTTGTTGACGCTGCTAAAGCGCTTAAACCATCATACATTTCCATGATTATGCCTTCAAGATGGTTCGCTGGTGGCAAAGGCCTTGATTCTTTCCGAGAAACAATGCTGCAAGATACACATCTGGCATGTATATATGACTTCGTAAATGCTAAAGACTGTTTCCCCAATGCAAGTATCGGTGGAGGTGTTAACTATATCCTATGGGATTCTACGCATAATGGAGATTGTCTTATTACAACAATACAAGGCAACTCTCGTCAATCAGAATCGAGACCTCTTAATGAATTCTCTGTATTTATCAGATACAACGAAGCTATCCATATTGTAAAGAAATGCAAATCAGATAGCAGTTTTGCCTCTTTGGTTAATAGTCGTAATCCATTCGGCTTATCTTCCAACATCAGAGGTCATCATTCTGGCGACATCAAACTAATTTCAAGTCAAGGCGATTCTTGGCTCCCAGCAACTTCTATCCCATCAACTCACCCCTTACTTAATAAATATAAAATATTAATGAGTAAGGTAACAGCAGAACATGCAGGTGAACCGGATAAAAACGGACAATTCAAAATCGTTTCTCGTACCGAAGTTATAGGTCCCCAAACTGTATGTACTGATTCTTATTTAATTATCGGAGAGTCAGCTGATCATAAGATTGTCGAGAATGAATTTAAATACATTTCTACTCGCTTCGCTCGTTTCCTTCTAATGTTAGCTGTTTCTTCCATAAACTTATCTTCTGATAAATTCCAGTTTATTCCCCTTCAGAACTTTTCTGATACGAGCGATATCGACTGGAGCAAGAGCATTGCTGAAATCGACGCACAGCTCTACGCCAAATACAATCTCTCCGATGAAGAAATCAAGTTCATCGAATCCATGATTAAACCGATGTAATTATGAGAGTGTCATCGCTTAAAATCTCACATTTCCGAGGCATACCATCAGAGTTAAATTTACAGTTTACTGATTTAACTGGTAAAGCCGTTTCTGCCATCATATATGGCGATAATGGCTCTGGGAAATCATCAATAGTTGATGCATTGGAGTTTGGTTTACAAAGCAGGATAGAACGTTCTACATCCATTAATAATCCTACCAGACCAGCTGTATTCAATCAGTCAAATTCATCTAATACCCCTGCCTATGTAGAAATTAGTTTTGACGATAACACACAAATCAGCAGAGAGGCTCATACTGAATTTGATGAAAAAAAGCAACGAGTGAAGTTTGTACTTTCATCTGACTCTCCTCATTCGAACTTCCAAAGATGTCCAGTTGTACTTAGAAGGAATGATATATTATCGTATTCTTCCGTAGCAACTGCGCAAAAGCAAGTCTATCTTATGAAGTGCATCTATTCTTATGGAACTACCGTCCGAGTAAAATCAGACCCAGAGATTATTAAGATGCAGGAAAATTGCATTTTTTTAAAGAAAAAAAGACGAGAAGCAATTCAGGAATTAGCCATACATCTTGAGGTAGAGCCCGATGATATAATGTTAAATATCCCTAATCTTGAAGGATATGTAAGGAATAGGGTTGTACCCAATAACGAGAGACGTTATTATTCAAAGAAAAATAATCGTAGACTTAAACGCGTACCGCCTTCGGTATATAAACAGATTACGAATTTAATTGATGATATCGTTTCGTTAAAAGAAGAAGTTACCAAATTTCAATCTTTAATTTCTGAACTCACGAATCCTTTTCATGAATGTAATGATGGCAAATTTGAAATCCTTAGAAAACTACTTAACGAAGCCGGAGAATACCTTTATTCAGGTTTTGTACAAATATCTAATGTGGACTATATAAAGAACATCGAAATTGTTTTAGGAGACAAATCAGAAGTTTCTTTAGAAATCATAGTAGAATTAAATACTGGTCGGAAAATTGCACCTCAAAGAATATTCAGTGAGGCGAATTACGATTTAATCATACTTCTTTTGCACATATCACTTTTTAGAGCATGTGCATCCTCTGGTCAAGCTAAATTTTTAATATTGGATGATGTTCTTCAAAGTGTTGATTCTGTTATTCGCACACGTTTCGTTGAATATCTTTTGAAGGAGTTGAACGATTGGCAGTTTGTGATAACTTGCCATGACCGTCTTTGGCTTAATCAACTGAAATATATGTTTCAGCGAGCTTCGCATCAATTCAAAGAATTTAATATATCTCGTTGGAATTTCATTAAAGGCCCTACTATTGTCAGTCGGAACCATGAACTTAAAGAGGATATGATAAGTAAGGCCTTAGATACTAATAATTCACGGCTGATAGCGGCTGCTTGTGGTGTGACCTTAGAAATGATATGTCAAAAGTTAAGCGTATCCTTAGAAATATCAATCCACCGCAAACCAGATGATAAATACACTATCGGAGACTTATGGCCAGGTATTAAAAAAGCGCTTAAAAAAAGTCCAATTTCAACTCTTTGTGATAAAATTGACTCGTTACTTGTAATCAGAAATATTCTCGGTTGTCATTACAATGAATGGGCTAATTCATTGAGTGACTCGGAAGTCCTTGAATTTGCAAATTCCATCCAAGAGTTATATGATAGGTGTTTTTGTGAAAAATGCGGTTGTTGGATATCGACTTCAGATGAAAAAGAGGTCATTGCTGATTGCAAATGTCAATCGTTACAACTACAGAAAGTCTAATTCCAATCTTGCCTATAATATTTGAGCTATGACCATATTTAGATACATCGGTGAGTTTTTCCTGTTTCGTTGGCTGTTTGATAAGTTCAGGAAGCCCGCAACAGAGCATGATTCGCGCACTGAGGTTTCAGGAGCTTCAATTAACGGGAACAGTGAATATCAGAACGGCAATCTCGATAAGGGAATAGCCACTGATGATGCAGTTACAGATGTCGGTGATAATTTAATTGATGATTCCAATAATTCCGAGGAGCTTGATGATTTGGATATATTCATGCGGAACAATAATGGCAATAATCGTTCCTATCCACAATATCGAGACTTTGACTGTGATTATCATAGCGGCGGTCATCGTAGCTCCCATAATGATTGGAGCTCCGGAAGTTATTCACAATCGTATGATGATTTCCATGACGAGCAGGACGACTACGACATGATTGACGATGATTTTTAGGAATCCACAATTAAGCTATGAGCGAAGTGCAGAAAATATCGATACGATTCTTTGACGACCGCGAAGTGAGGGCTGTCTGGGACGAGGCGGGAGCCAAATGGTGGTTCTCGGTGCTTGATATTGTCGGGGTGCTCAACGCACAGGATGATTATGCCAAGAACCGCAATTACTGGAAATACCTGAAAGCCAAGCTCCGCAACGAAGGCAATGAAGTGGTTAGCAGCACTAACCAGTTGAAGCTTCTTGCTCCGGACGGGAAACGCCGTCTAACCGATGTGCTTGACAATAACGGGGTGATAGCTTTGGCGAAGAGTTTCCCGAACAATAAGGCTTCCAGATTCATTGAATGGTTCACCAACAGCGACGAGAGCATTGACGGAAAAAGCCGGTCGAAGGCATACGCTTTGTTTGAGAGTAGCCTTATCGACAGTATCGAGGTCGGCACGGTGAAAGGATTGCAGCAGATTCATGCTTACCTTTTCGGAGGTCTTTATGATTTCGCCGGACAGATCAGAACTGTCAATATAGCTAAGGCCGGTTTTCAGTTCGCGATGGCTCAATATCTGGGTCAGACCTTGGCTGATGTTGAACGTATGCCGGAAGATTCGTTCGAGAATATCATTGACAAGTATGTTGAAATGAATGTCGCCCATCCGTTCAGAGAAGGCAATGGTCGCGCAACCCGCATCTGGCTCGACCTCATGTTGAAGAAAAATCTTCAACTCTGCATAGACTGGAGCCAGGTCGACAAACGTAAATACCTCAAAGCTATGACCCGTAGCGTTGCCGACGCCACTGCTATAACCGATTTGCTTCGGTCAGCACTTACTGACAAGATAAACGACCGCGACACCTTTATGAAAGGTATCGACTATTCATATTATTATGAACAGGAGGACTGACCGTAATTCACAAAAGCAGACTTCGCAATGGCGACAAGTGAACATCGCCCTACCCGCGGTGAACAAAATCCGGGTCTCAACCTTTATATTATAAAAAACTATGATAAGACTTAACTGTGGTCTCATCGCCGAGACCGAAGAAAACCGCAAGAAAGCAATCGAGTTGGCAACGGAACTTGTCGAGTTATCGCTCCACGACAAGGGATGCATTGACTATGACCTTCTCGGCTCGCTGACCAACACCGACCGTCTGGTGATTTACGAGACATGGAAAGACCGGGCTTCGCTGAAGGCTCACATGTCGTCGGCCCACTTCAAGCGTCTCGTGCCCGAGATCGAAAAGGTCACCACTCTGACTCTCGAAGAGTTCGAATTCTGACGTCGGACGGTTATTGCAGGATGCCCGACGAGGTTCCCATCTGCTGCGACGCTTCGTTGCCGCGCTGTATTTTCTTGCCGAAGCCGAACGTGTAGGTGGCCGAAACAAGGACATAGCAGTGGTAGCTTACGTTGTAGAATGTCTTGCTGACATCGTAGCTCTGACTTGTGGTTTCCGACGTTCCGGCGTTCCAGTTCCAGCGGAACGGGTTCGTCAGCCGGGCCTGGAGGCTCCACGATGAGTTCCCCCACCCAACGATTGCCGTATAGGCGCTTTTGTTTTTAATCCATGCGCCGTTGACATATCCGTCGCAATATTCCTGAGGCGACTGATATTGCAAACCGAAGTTCCAGTCTCCGACATACCAGAAGGCCTGAAGATACCAGAGCACGCGCTGCCGCGTCCAGTCGAAAGGCGCTCCGTTGCGCACAATGCGATGGGCAACCTGTCCGTTGATCATCAGGCTGTTGCCGAGCAGCCTCGCCGTGCCTTGAACTCCGTAAAGCAGCTCATAGAAGTTTCCGACGCCCTTCTGCCTGATTGTGCGCAGAACGCCATCGGGGGATGCCATATAGACGTAGGCATAGCGGTCGGTGATAAGCCCGCTGTTGGCGAATGCCGCGAAATTGAACCGGTTGTCGGGCATATAGACATATCTCAGACTGAGGTCGTAACTCTTATACGGGCTGACGTCGGGATTGCCTGTATAGCTGAAAAGAGGGTTCGACTGAATGACGGCCGTGCTTCTGTATGACGAAGCGAGCGTCCATGTGGCATGATGGAAATCGGCGCTGATGGAGTTCCGGCCGTTAAAGGCATACTGCACCGAGGCATCCATCCAGGGCTAGGTAGAGTGGTCCGACGTATCTCCGAATTTTGACCGGTCATAATTGAAGCCCCCTCCGATAAGTCCGTTGAATTTATCGTTCTTGAAATTATTTGACATACGAAATCTCGCCCGGCTATCAGTCGCCGAAGATTATCTTGGCGAAGCCGCGGTTCTGATAGCCACGGCCGAAGTTGACATCGACACCGCGGAACTGCCGGTTTTTGAGAATGACGAGGCGGTCGGGAGCGAGACTGACGTCGTAGACGTTTTCAAGCCCGAAAATATTGTCTGTGGCAATTCGCTCTTCTTCATTGAGGAATGTCACTGTGAGCTGCTTGCCGTCGAAACGGTATTTGGTTTTGCCTGACTCTTCCTCGGTGGGAAAGCCGCCTGACCACGTGCATTTGACCGTGCAGTTTTCACTGTCGGCGATGTTGATTTCCATCAGAATTGTCAATTCATTCTGGGGAATATCAATCTGGGCGAACCAGTCGCCGATGATGCTGTCGGCTGCCGTCGCGGCCCGGAGGGAAGCGGTTGTCGACATGATGAGGATGCCAATAAGGGCTATTATCGTCTTCATAATGCGAAAGGATTTTTACACTTCTCTGTGATTCACCTACAAAGGTATGAAGAATCCGCCATTCAGCCAAGCTTTTATATGACTTATATGCAATTCAAACAATCTAATTTTCGGAAGTGAAAACTGTGTCGGACAGGTTTTACTTCCGATTTTTTCGCTACCTTTGAGCTGGATTAAAAACAGAACACTATGAATATCGGAGACAAAGCGCCCGAACTGCTGGGCGTCGACCAGAACGGCAACGAAGTGAAGCTGTCGGATTTCGCCGGACAGAACCTCGTGCTCTATTTCTACCCTAAAGACAACACGTCGGGCTGCACGGCCGAGGCCTGCTCGCTGCGCGACAATATCGGCGCGCTCGCCGCCAAAGGTTACAGAATCGTCGGAGTCAGCAGCGACTCCGAAGCCTCCCACAAGAAGTTCATCGCGGCCCACGACCTCCCATTCCCCCTCATCGCCGACACCGACCATCGCCTTCAGGAACAGATGGGCGTATGGGGCGAGAAATCGATGTATGGCCGCAAGTATATGGGCACGTTCCGCACTACATTCCTCATCGGCCCCGACGGCCGGATAACGCGCATATTCGGGCCGAAAGAGATCAAGACGAAGATCCACGCCGACCAGATTCTCGCCGTCCTCTGAGAGCAGAATATCCCCCATAAGGAAAGCCCCGGCATCGCTGTCGAGGCTTTTCCGTGTATGACAAGCTGTTGTTAAAGTCGTTTCATTTCGGCTTCGGCAGCCGACGAGCCTTTATATCTGCTCTTGCGCGGCTGAAAGTTATAGGTAACAGCGAGGGAAACACCTCTGCGGTCGTAGCTCTGGCGTTTGTCGACAAAAACTCCGAACGTGTCCATTGTCCAGCCGTTGTTCGAGGTATTGAATATATCTGTAGCCGACAGCTTGACGGTCAGCGATCTGTCAAGAAATGTCTTGCCGACCGACGCATCCATTGTGAACCATGAGGCAGCGAATCGGTTGGTATGCATATCGCCCTGCGAACTGCCGTTTATGTTGGCCGTAATGAGCCATCCGTGAGGCAAAGAAACGGTATTGTCGAAATAATAAGAGAATATCGGTTTGTCGTACCAGTGATTATCAAGCTGTAACCACTGCCTATACATGCCGACCGTAACATTCGGAGTCCATCGGCGTATGGGTTGGCTCCAGACGAGATAGAGATTCAATGCCGAAACGTCGATATTGACAGGATGCATGAGAAGCTGGAGATTATCGGCGGGATATACCTGCTTGACAAAAGCATACGTATCCAGCGAACGGGTGTAATCAGCCTGCACCATGAAGCCTTTCCACATGGCGAACAGCTGAATGTCGTGCATCCTCTCGTCGTGGAGCACCGGATTGCCACCCTCGATCTGGTGCAAGCCCGTGTAACTGAGCGATCCTGTAAGCTGTGAATATGATGGCTTCACGGTCGCCATTTTATAACTGAGGCTTATTTGTGTTTCCTCGTTAAACGAATATCCGAGCGAAAGGTCAGGCGTCAACAGATTGTCGCGACGGCTGACATCTTCATCTGGTTTGCCATTAACCTTAAAGTCATAATCGACATACTCGTATCTCGCACCAGCCGCGAGCGAAAATTTACCGAACAGGCGCGACCATGAAGCGAACAGAGCGGCAGAAGTTTGCCGTGCATCGGTCAGTGAAGAGGGGATATATTCACTGACGGCATCGTTCAGCATGCGGTAATCAAGCGAAGTATGGGTATAGCTGTCTTGCGTTCCGACGGTAAAATCTCCTTTCCAGACAGGGAATTTCAGATACAGCTTCCCCGCCCAGAGAGTCGATGCCCTTTCATCTGTTGAGTTCACTGCCGGATTCGACGAATCAGTATAGGTCGTCGCCACGGAATTGTTTTCATTTGACCGGCGGAAATCGCCGTCGAAGTGAAGAAGATATTTTTCGGCAAAAGTGTTTTCATAATAGAGAGAAGCGAGGTGGCTGTGCGCCCTGATATGCTTGTCTATATTACTGCCGATTGGCGGGCTGTCGTCGAGCCATTCGCTGCCTGCGTTTTTGAAATCGCCGCGCTCCGGGTTATATCGGTAATACGCACCAAACGATTGTGGCCCATTGGCATAGTTGAATCCTGCCTTTATCACGCCGACCGTGGTGGGGAAAGAATTGCTTTGACTGCTGCCAACGACAGTTTCCTTTCCGTTATAGACGAGCGTATTGGTTGTCACCCCCTTTGTGAGTGAGTTATAGTGTTTTATCGTACCATTGGCAAAGAACTCCCAGTTACCGGCCCGATAGCTTAGGGCGAGGTAATCCATAACCGACCATTTGCGCCGGCATTCAAGTAGAAACTGGTCGGTAAGCGACAACCCCTTCACGAAATTACGCCGTGTCGTGATTTTAAGCACCGCTCCGGTTGTACTGGCATAAGCGGCTCCGGGCGCCATGAGCAATTCCACTCTTTTCAGATTGGAAGAAAGCAGCTGTCGTAACTCCTGTTCGTCGCGCATAGGCCGTCCGTCGATATAGATTTCGATATTGCTCTTGCCGATAACGCTGACGGTATTGTCTTCAACCTTGATCATCGGCAACTGGGCGAGCACATCAAGTGCATTGCCGAGTCCGGCGAGATTCGTGCCGGGGATAGTTGACACAAGTGTGGAGCCGACTAATTTTGTCGCCGGTTGCTTTGCTGTGACAACTACCTCCTGCAGCTCACGCGAGAGACTGTCTGAAGCCTCCTGATTCTGCGCCTGACCGGTTCCTGAAATAATGACAGCAGTCAGAATTACAATAAATAGCCTTGTGTTCATGTGAATGGATTTTGCCGACCTTCGGTTCTCCGAAAGTCTGATGCAAAATTACTTCCCATCACATTGAAACGCCAAAGCAAAAGTCTGACACACGCCTTGACAAAGCACTGGCCAACAGAGACATACGCCGGACAACACGAAAAAAGTCTGACCGGAAGGAAAGCCGATCAGAAAACAGCCATAATTTCGGGACACACAGGCTCGACCGATTCCCTGAGCCGCGATTTGAGCCTCGACTTCCGTTTATAGACGACCTCGACCGATTCGCCGATGAGCAGGCTCAGTGTCCGCGTCGAGAGGCCGCTTGCGAGATAAACCAGAAGCCGGTAATCCTCAGGGCGGATGTCGGCGTAAGCCTCTTTGACCCTGACGAGAAGATTGTCGCGGCAATCGTTCACGGCACGTTCCATTTCAGGAAAAGAGTCGGTTCTGACCGATTCGATTTCGCTTTTCACCTTGTCGATAATAGCCTTTCGCTCGGTTTTCGTGCCCTGAGACTCGTAATAGGTCTGACAAAGCGAGTCTATCAGCGAAAAGCGGTTTTCAAGCAGTCCGTGCAGCTTCGTCTCCAGGCGGCTGACATCGCCCCGGATAGCGTCGGCCTGTCGTCTGAAGCCCGAGGCTTCGGCCATAAGCGCCTCATTCTGCAAAGACTGTATCTTCATCCGCTGACGCAGCCATATAATAATTCCTGCCGCCACAAGAAGAATAGCCAGTCCGATAAACATATATAATTCCCGTCTGGCCCGTTCCTTATAGAGCAGAAACTCCTTTTCTTTCTGAATATAACGGTAGGTGGCGAGCAGATTGTCGGCTTTGCCGGATGTAATCAATGATTTCAGGCGCGAAGCCTTTTGATACTCGTTCTGCTGCCGGTGGCGCCCGTAATAATCAATGGCGATATTGACGATAGTGTCAGCCGGAGCCGACAGCCGGTTGATGACCATAGCCTCGCTGTATAAGAGAGCCCACCGGGCCATGGTCGCCGAATCCCTTATCTCCGAAATGTCGATGTCGTCGAGCTTCGACAGCGCTGCCGCCGGATCATCATCCATAAGCAGCTGCGCCTCGTCGAGCGCCTCTTGTTGGACACTCGAATAACTGCATCCGGTAATAACCAGCAGAATGACTATATAGAAAAGGACGCGCATAATGATTTCCCGGCTATCCGAAAATGAATAAGCTGCCGCAAAAGTAACAATACTTATCCATAAATTCAGTCTCCGGCTCGGAATGTCTGCCGTTTTTCGTAACTTTGCACTGTCAATCAGAACTATACCCCGATGAAAAAAATCCTGTCAATAATTATTTCAAGTATCATAGCCATGGGAACAACCGCATCAGCCCAGTCACAGCCCGTTCCGGGAAAAGACGGAAACAAGTATGTGCCTTACGAAGAGCGCACCGGCAACGAATCGATAGTTTATTTCACCCGCCAGCTCGGCCCCGAGGGTCTGATAAAGGCTTTCGAACAGGTCAGAGGCAATATCGAAGGCCGGACAGCCGTGAAACTCCACACCGGCGAGCAACACGGCCCGAACATAATCCCCCACGACTGGGTCAAGGCTCTGATTTCTAAAGATCTGCCCGAAGCCACTATCGTCGAGACAAACACCTACTACGACGGTGACCGCTACACTACCCCGCAGCATCGCGAGACGCTCAAAGTCAACGGCTGGACTTTCTGCCCCGTCGACATCCTCGATGAAGACGGCACGGCGATGTTCCCCGTCAAAGACGGAAAATGGTTTAAGGAGATGTCGGTCGGCGGACATCTTCCCGACTACAACTCTCTGGTCGTTCTGACCCACTTCAAGGGCCACACACAGGGCGGTTTCGGCGGAAGCAACAAGAATATCGGAATCGGGTGCGCCGACGGCCGCGTAGGCAAGGCCTGGATCCACACCACGCCCGGTCAGGACGACCAGTGGGACATCAAAGAAGAGGAATTCATGGAGCGCATGACCGAGTCGACAAAATCTGTCGTCGACCATTTCGGAAAAAACATCACCTACGTCAACGTAATGCGCAACATGTCAGTGTCGTGCGACTGCGAGGGAATCAACGCCGCTCCTGTCGTGACCCCCAATGTCGGCATTCTCTCGTCGACCGACATCCTCGCCCTCGATCAGGCCTGTGTAGACCTCATCTACGCCATGACCGAAGCCGAACACCACGACATGGTCGAACGCATCGAGAGCCGCCACGGCCTGCGCCAGCTCTCCTACATGAAAGAGCTCGGCATGGGCAACAACCGCTATGTGCTCGTCGACCTCGACAACGGCGGCCGCCGCATAACCGCAGCCGAAGCCGTCGAAGGCCTGAAGCCCTTCATTGCCGAATAAGAACACCGTGCGTAAATTGCCGTGATCCGGGACGCGCGTTCCGCGCTTGACGGCGAATGATCTGTTTGGGTTCTTCCGAGCAAATGGCCTGTCCGAGCGTAGGGACGCGATTCATCGCGTCCGCCAAACAATTAGCAATCAATCGATTGACCACAAACCGAACAATCCTGCAACATCGCGGCAAGCCACGGCAGTGCGCGCCGCCGCGAAACGCGACAGCGCAGGTCGCGGACCTTGGCTAACGCCATTTGCGTGACTGCGCGCGCTCCGCGGCTTGCACGCACATATTGTTGGTTCTCAAGCCCACAGCTATCGCAGTGGGATGAAGAAAATCCGCGCCTCACGGCGCTTGACGCGAATAGGCTGTTTGATGTGGTTATTCTGCAAAATTGTCAGATACTGTAGCCGAAGGTACGTTCCTACGGCAGGGTGATTTCAAACTTTGATTAAACTTTTTAAGCCAGTTTTTGTCATTATTAATAGAAACAGACAATAACTCTTAAAAATTTTTATTTATGAGCAGTATGCGTAAATACATCGCCGAGTTTGTCGGCACGATGTTTCTTGTTCTGCTGGCCTGCGGCAGCGCCGTTCTGGCCGGCCCGTCGATCGGCGGCCTCGGTATCGGTCTTTGCTTCGGTCTCGTGCTGATATGCCTCTGTTATTCAATCGGCAACATATCGGGATGCCACGTCAACCCGGCCGTATCGTTCGCCGTATGGATCAAAGGCGGTCTCAGCGGCCGCGACTTCTGCGGATATGTCATCGCCCAGCTTCTCGGAGCCGCTCTCGGCGCCTGCTTCCTCTTCTGGCTGTCGGGGCTCGGACTCGAAGGCATCTATAACTTCGGCGGAATAACCGACAACGACGGAATGGTCAACACTATAGCCTCCAACGTCCTTCAGCCCGGCGCTACCCCCGGCATGGCCATCGCCGCCGAAGTGCTCCTGACCTTCTTCTTCGTCTTCGTTGTGCTGGCCGCCACCGATCCCAAAAGCGGATTCGGCAAATTCTCAGGTCTCGCCATCGGCATAGCTCTCGGCCTGGTGAACATCGTCGGAATCCCCGTCGACAACTGCTCTGTCAACCCGGCCCGTTCCTTCGGCCCCGCCCTGTTCTCCCCCGAAGCATGGGGCGACTTCTGGATCATGGTCGTCGGCCCGCTCTGCGGCGCCGGTCTGGCTGTCGCAGTCTGGCTCATCATAGCCGAGGCCCGCAAGTCGCGCAAAGCCTGATTCTCATTCTCTTCCTCTCTCAAAAGAGATCGGCGGCCATCTTTAAGGCTGCCGATTCTTTTTCGTCTGATCAGCAACCCATTACAGGCGTTTCCACCAACAATAGGAGCCGAAATAAGGCTATGTCAGAAAAAAATTGTAATTTTGCAGACAATTCAGGAGCGTATTCACGATAATATGACAGTGCCAAAACCAACAGATGCCTCTATCATCTTGACCTACCGCTGCCCTATGCAGTGCAAGATGTGTAACATCTGGAAATACCCTACTCGCAAGGAAGAAGAGATCAAAGCCTCTGATCTGGCGACGCTTCCGCCCCTCAAGTTCATCAACCTGACAGGTGGCGAGCCTTTTGTGCGCACCGATCTGGCCGAAATTGTCGAGGAATGTTACCGCCACGCTCCGCGCATTGTCATCTCTACATCGGGATGGTTCGAAGACCGCGTCATCGAGCTCGCCCGCCGGTTCCCGAAAATCGGCATCAGAATCTCTATCGAAGGTCTCAGCCAGACCAACGACCATCTTCGCGGCCGCGAGGGAGGATTCGACAAGGGGCTTCGCACACTGCTGACGCTCAAGGAGATGGGGCTGAAAGACATCGGGTTCGGATGCACGGTCAGCAACAACAACTCCCGCGACATGCTGGCTCTCTACGACCTTGCCAAGAGCCTCGGGCTTGAGTTTGCCACAGCTGCGTTCCATAACTCCTACTACTTCCATAAGGACGACAACGAGATAACGAACCGCAACGCCGTCACCGCCGACTTCGCCGAACTGATTCGCCGCCAACTCTCCGAGAAACACCCCAAATCGTGGTTCCGCGCCTATTTCAACATGGGCCTCATCAACTATATCGAAGGCGGACGCCGTATGCTCCCCTGCGAGGCCGGAACAACCAATTTCTTCATCGACCCCTGGGGCGAAGTCTTTCCCTGCAACGGTCTCGAAGAACGGTTCTGGAAGGAATCGATGGGCAATATCCACAATGCTCCGTTCTCCGAGATATGGAGCAGCGAACAGGCCGAACGCGTGCGCGCAAAGGTGCGCAACTGTCCGAAAAACTGCTGGATGGTCGGCACGGCATCGCCTGTAATGCACAAATATATCAGCCGCCCCATGAAATGGGCTCTGACAAACAAGTTGCGCGTAATGCGCGGACTCGAGCCCTGTCTCGACAAAAAATGGGAAGATGTCGGCCAGGATCCCACTCAGGGCGACCTCAAGCCGCGTAAATAACCGTCATGAAGATCGCAGTTGTCGGCACCCGCGGAATCCCCGACATCCAGGGCGGTGTCGAGACCCACTGTCAGGAACTCTACCCGCGTCTGGCCGCTATGGGTCATGATGTCACCGTCGTCTGCCGCACGCCGTATCTCGCTCCCGGTCATCCCGACTCTTATAAGGGCGTCAGTCTGCTCCCGGTCTACGCGCCACGCCGCAAGAGCCTCGAAGCCACTGTCCACACCTTCCTCGCCCTTCTGAAAGTCCGGCGACTGCATCCCGACATTGTCCATATCCACGCTATCGGCCCGGCTCTTCTGACTCCTATGGCGCGCCTTCTCGGAATGAAGGTCGTCACCACCAACCACGGGCCCGATTACGACCGTGCCAAATGGGGGCGTCTGGCGCGTTTCGTGCTCCGCAGCGGCGAATGCATGGGAGCGCGTTACTCCAACGCTGTCATCGTTATCTCGCGAGTCATCGCCGACATCGAGGCGCGACTCTACGGTCGCACCGACACACGCCTCATCTTCAACGGCGTCAACGTCCCCGTTCACGACACAGCGACCGACTATATCGAAGACCTCGGGCTTGCCCCCGGGCGCTACGCAGTCGCTCTGGGCCGATTCGTCAAGGAAAAGGGATTCCACGATCTTATCGAAGCCTGGCAGCGCGCCGCCATACCGGGCTATCGCCTCGCCATAGCCGGCGACGCCGACCATCCCGACTCCTATTCGGCCGATCTCAAGCGGCGAGCCTCGGAAGCCGGTGTCGTACTGACAGGTTTCATCCGCGGCCGGCGTCTGAACCAGCTGATGAGCCACGCCGCCCTCTTCGCCATGCCGAGCTACCACGAAGGCCTTCCCATAGCGCTTCTCGAAGCGATGAGCTACGGCCTCGATGTCGCCGTCAGCTCGATTCCCGCCAACCGCCTCGACGCGCTCGACAACGGCGACTTCTTCCCGGCGGGCGATGTCGATGCCCTGTCGGAGATTCTGAAGCGCAAGCTTGCGGAACCGCGCCGCCGCGCCTACGACCTCACCCCTTATAACTGGGACACGATAGCCGGGCAGACCCTCGAAGTCTACATCGACGTCCTGAAAGCCGAAAAATAGCCGGTCAATTGCCGAGGTCGGCAGGCAGACGGCGCGAGGCTTCGGCCGCAATGACAAGAATCACGGTCAGAACCGCATAAACAATGGCTGTCGAATGGAGCATATCGCCGACCCCGACAAGCGGAGCGACAATAGCGCCGAAGACATATCCCGACACGCCCAATACCGCCGACGCCTCTCCGGCCGATGTGCGCCCCTCGTTCATAGCCAGAGTATTGCTCATGGTGAAAATCATGCCCAAGGCTACCATCATAGGCAGCATCAGCAGCTCGTAGACCCAGAAATTCTTAACCAGCCAGAGCGAGACACATGTTGCCGTCATGACAACAACCAGCATCCAGGCTCCGACTACGCCGGCGTTCTTAAGAAGCCTGAACCGGAGCGCCGCCATCGAACCGGCGGCACAAAACAGGGCATTGCCGCCAATAATAAGGCCGTAGCCTGTCGCCGAGAAGCCGTAGACTGTCTGCACTATGAACGACGATGATGATATATAGGCGAACAGCAGCCCTAACGCCGCGCCTTTAAGCGTCACATGAACCATAAACGGCTTGTTGCGCAGCAAAACGAGATAGCGACCTAACTCCTGGCTCCACGGCCCCTTGAACCGGCGGTCTTTCGGCAGCGACTCCCGCGAAAGAGGCGACAGCGCTATGAGAACCAGCGCGAAAGCAGCCAGAACCCAGAAAACACCTTTCCACGACCATGCGTCGGTTATGATGCCGCCGATGACGGGCGACGCCGCCGGGGCCAGTCCATTGATGGCTCCAACAATGGCCATCAGCTTCGCCAGCGCGCGGCCTCCGTAGAGGTCGGCAGGAATAGTGCGGGCCAGAAAATAAGCACCCGCCGCGCCTATCCCCTGAAACACGCGACAACCCAGAAAAAAGTGGATCGTCGGAGAGAAAACACTGATTACCGCGGCCACGATAAACACCGCCATTGAACCGACCAACACCGGCTTACGCCCCACCCTGTCGCTGACAGGCCCAAGTATAAGCTGCCCCAGAGCCAGACCGATCATGCCCATCGTCAGCCCCATCTGCGCCGTCGACACCGAACAGCCGAAAAGCCGCGCCATCGACGGCAGCGCCGGCGCATACATATCGTTGACAAACGAGCCCAGCGCGCTAAGCACCACCAGATAAAAGACTAAAAACGAATAGTTGCGTATCGCTACGGAAGGCTGTTGGGAAGATGTCGGCTGGTTGTTCATTTTTTGTTATAGACGTGGCGGTGAATAAGGCTTGCGGCACGCCCGGGATCTACATCATCGCGCGTAGCCATAAGCATCAGAACCACCTCATTCAATCCCGGAGCGTATGGCGGCTGAACATAGTCGAAATCCTCGAACGCCGTGAATCCGTGACGCCGGTAGAAGTCGACCCGTCGGGCAGCCATCGGCCCATAGGCGGGATCGCCGGGAGGCTCTACTTCTATAACAATCGGAACAGGCATTTCGGCTTTGACAACCCGCGACAAAACTTTCGATCCGAGACCCGAGCCGCGCCGGCCGCTATCGACAGCGAAATGCTCTATGTAGCTCAGTCCGTCGAAACGCCATATCGTCAGCAGTCCTGCCGCATGTCCCTCGCCGTCGATAATTTTCAGCATCGTCATCGGCGAGGACGGGTCGTCGGCAAGCCGCTCGACAAGCGCCCACTCGCGGCGTTCATCGGCCGGAAACGAAGTCATATAGATCTCTTCGAGCTTCGGGCGGTCGCTGTCGCCATGTAGGCTCTCTTCAATTCTGAATTTGTCGTCCATAATCTTTTCAATAATTTCCCTCAAAGATAACAAATCCGCGCCTGATTCCGTTCTCCCGGCCCCCAAGAAACCAACGGCCGGGCAATCGTTGTCCGGCCGTTGTCTTATGTATGCTTTTCAGGATCAGCGCCTTCTCGAGCCGCTTCTTTTCTTCGTGGCGGATTTCTTTCCGGAGGAAGCGGCGGGGCCTGATTTCTTCACGAGGGTGCCCCAGGTGTTGTCGTAGTCGGAGGTCAGGCGTGAATTTTTGACATCCATCTGCGAATCAGACTTCATCTTGAAAACATGGCCATCGCTCGCCGAGACATCATCCCTCAGGAATTTGCTGTATTCGCCCGGAGTCATCGCCGCCATTACCGAGGGATATTTCTTCTGCTGCCAGTTTGCCATAGACGAAACTTTTACTGTAGGGCGGCTGAAGGTTTTGGGTGTCGGAGTTACCAGACCTTTGTCCAGGCTCCATGTTCCTGTCTCGGTAAATGTCCAATAGCAGCCTGACGGACTGTGCAGGTAGTTCGTGTATTTGGCCGTGTAGGTATGATCTTTATTGAAGGTATAGACGGCTACGGTGCGGCCGTTCACCGACAGAGTCCATGTCGAACCGGGGAACTCCATTTCGTTCTTCAGCTCCATATATCGGTCTTTTACAAACTTTCTGTCATTGCCGTTATTTATGGCTTTTTCATACCATTTGTAAGCTTCATTCTTATCAGCGGTAACACCGTTTCCTTTTTCATAACATTCGGCCAGATTGCCCATGGCAGCTGAATTGCCAAGTTCTGCGCCTTTGCGATACAATTCGAAGGCCTTTTGCAGGTCTTTTGTAACTCCGGTTCCGCACTCGTAGCACACCCCTAAATTATTCATGGCAGATGAATTGCCATGTTCGACAGCCTTAGTATACCAATATATGGCCCTTCCCAAATTCATGAGAACACCGTCGCCATTTTTCAAGCAAATGGCTAAGCTATTCATTGAACTCGGATCTCCGAGATCAGCTCCTTTGGAATAAAGCTCAACAGCTTTTTCCATATTCTTATCAGTCCCGTAGCCATATTCATAACAGCATCCCAACCAATAGAATGCTTTGGGACAATTGGCATCAACAGCCTTACTCAGCCACATGAAAGCCTTGTCGTTGTCTTCTTTGACACCTTTACCAAAATAATAGCAGTATCCTAACTCGGTCATTGCCTCGGCGTCGCCATTCTCAGCAGATCGCTGCAATTGAGCGATATTCTGCGATGAAGTTCCTACGCAACAGATTGTCGCGATTGCCACAATAGTTACAAATGTCAGAATTCGTTTTAACATAATGTTTGATTTAAAGTTAGATTGATAGTGATTCAGAGTATAACATACGACCGCCGGCGGTTCGGGAATCCGAGCCGCCGGCGGTCGTATGAAATGGAGCGTCTCGAATTACATTATCGCTGCCTGTTGCAACAAGCAGTGACTTTATAATTCTGCAAGACGGGACGCAGATATGTGTCGGTTTTATTACGGAAGAAGAGCCGTCCCACCACTTTCAGCCTTTCACGGCCGAATCGCTCCGGGAGCTTCAGCTGAAACTCCCACGGTGATGTAATCTCCCCAGAGAATCGAAATTCCCTGTCAGCACCGCGAAATTAGCCATTAATCTGCTTTGCCAATCTACAGCAGCAAAAATTTAACATCAAATTAACATTTCGCGTTCCCCCAATATTCCCATTGCTCCCATGATTCCCATTACTCCCGTTTTCGATTTTTTCCGTATCTTTGCAATCTGAATAAACAGGACGAAAATGGACAATCTCGACATCGCACCGAAGCCCGATGTGCTTGACATGAAAGAGGTGCAGGACATCATAAAGCCGCTGCAGGGCCACGACAGGCTGACGCGCCGCCTGATGAAGTTCTTTGCGCTCGACAAAGTCAACTGGCTTCACTCCCGCAACTATCGCAACGGCGGCGGCGACGCGGGCGCAATCTCCGAAGGAATGTTGCGTGACCTCAACGTCAGGCTCGAGATCCGGGGCCGCGACGTTCTCGACAATCTTCCGCAGGGCCCGTTTATAACTGTCAGCAATCATCCCTTCGGAGCCATGGAGGGAATCATGCTGCTGAACCTGATCGCCACACGGCGCCCGAAATTCAAAGTCATGGTCAACATGATTCTGAAACATATAAGTGGCTTCGGCGCGAATTTCATAGCAGTCGACGCTCTGGCCAGCGACGACCCGAAAAAGAAAGCCGTGTCGATGCGCGGAATCAAGGAAGCTTTCGCCCAGATCCGCTCGGGCGAGCCACTCGGCTTCTTCCCCGCCGGCGCCGTCAGCAAGATCAACGGCCGGCTGCGCATCGAAGACCGCCAGTGGCAGCCGAACGTCATGCGCATAATCGCCCAGTGTAAAGTGCCTGTCATACCGATATATTTCCACGGCCACAACTCAGTCTGGTTCAACATTCTGGGGCTTATAAGCTGGAAACTGCGCACACTGCGGCTTCCGGCCGAGGTCTTCCGCGTCCACGACACCGTGCGCCGCATAACCGTCGGCCGACCTATCTCTGTCGAAGAACAGCAGAAACACCAGCAGAGCCCCGAAGAATTCGGCCGTTGGCTAAAACAACAGACCTACAGTCTTCGCAAATGGAACTGAATCTCGACGAAAACCTGACTCCCGAAGTGCAGCAGGCCAAACTGCGGCTCGGCATTGTCGGCAACGCTCCGGCGCTGACCGCCGCCGTAGCCCGTGCGCTGCGCGTCGCTCCCATCGACCTGAGCGTGCTCGTTGTCGGCGAAAGCGGTTCGGGCAAGGAGTTTTTTCCGAAAATAATCCACAGCAACAGTCCGCGCAAACATTCGACCTACATTGCCGTCAACTGCGGCGCCATCCCCGAAGGCACGATCGACAGCGAGCTCTTCGGCCACGAGAAAGGCGCGTTCACCGGCGCCGTGGCCGCCCGCAAGGGATATTTCGAAGAAGCCGACGGAGGCACTATTTTCCTCGACGAAGTGGCCGAGCTGCCGCTGACCACACAAGCGCGCCTGCTGCGCGTGCTTGAGACCGGTGAGTTTATCCGTGTCGGGTCGAGCAACGTCCAGAAGAGCAACGTGCGCATCGTCGCCGCCACCAATGTCGACATGGCCAAGGCCGTCGCCGAGGGGCGCTTCCGCGAGGACCTATACTATCGCCTGTCGACGGTTCAGATCAATGTGCCCCCGCTGCGCGAACGCGGCAACGACGTTCTCCTGCTGGCGCGCAAATTTGCCGGCGACTTTGCCGAGCGCTACCACACCCATCCCGTAACCTTCAGCGACGGCGCACGACGTGCACTGCTGCGCTACCGCTGGCCCGGAAATGTGCGTCAGCTCAAGAATGTCGTCGACCAGCTGTCGCTGTTCGGCGCCGGCAACGACATAACTGCCGAGGATGTAGTGGCATATCTGCCTGCAGCATCGTCGAGTGTGGCTACCGTCGGCGACAGTTTCAGCCATCACGACTACGACCACGAGCGCGAAGCCCTTTTCGGAATGCTGATGAGTCTTCAGCGCGAGATTGCCTCTCTGCGCGAGCGCCTCGACAGCTACGAACGCGGCGGAAAGCCGGGTAAGCCCGACGACACCGCGCCGATAGCCCGCGCTCTGGTACCATACACTCCCGCTATCGAACCGGAGAATATTCCCGACGAGCCGCGCGAGGAATCGGCCGCCACGCCGGCGCCTACCCTCGAACAGACCGAACGCGAGACCATTCGCCGCGCCCTCGAGCGCCACGACGGACGCCGCAAGGAAGCGGCACGCGAACTCCAGATAAGCGAACGCACTCTCTACCGCAAAATAAAAGACTATGGCCTCGAATAAATCGCGACTCTGGCTGCTGCCGTCGACAATGAGCGACGCCCCTGTCGGCGACGTTCTGCCGCCGCGCAACATCGCCGTGGCCTCCGAGCTACGCTACTTTATCGTGGAGAACGTGCGCACAGCGCGCCGTTTCCTCAAGCGATGCAATCCCGCCATAGTCATCGACGATCTTACATTCTTCACCCTCAACACCCACACGACCGCAGCCGAGCTGCCCGCAATGATCGCGCCGCTCGACGAAGGCCACGATATGGGACTCATCTCCGAAGCCGGCTGTCCGGCTATAGCCGACCCGGGCGCCGACGCTGTCGACATGGCGCGCCGCCACGGCCACACGATTGTTCCGATGGTCGGGCCGTCGAGCATAATTCTCGGACTGATGGCCTCGGGATTCAACGGCCAGAGCTTTGCCTTCAACGGCTACCTCCCTATCGACAAAGGCGCGCGTGCCGAAACACTCCGGCGTCTCGAAAGCCGCATCCGGCGCGAACGGCAAACCCAGATATTCATCGAGACCCCCTACCGCAACAACAAGCTGATAGCCGAACTCGCCGCCTCGCTCCCCGGCTCGCTCCGGCTCGCCGCCGCCTGCGACCTGACAGGGCCGGGCGCCGACGTCAGAGTGATGACGCTCGCAGAATGGGGCCGGGCGAATTATAACTACGACAAACGACCAACAATATTCCTGCTCTTCAGCTGACCCGATGAAACGCCGCCCCTCATTCTTCAACGACCTGCAGCCCGGTCTCTTCGACGACATCGACCTCTCGGAAGAAGCCGAGCGCATAGCGCGCCGACGTCGGCAGGTCACGCGTCTGGGCGACGGCGACAACACCATGCTTTTCATGGGACTCGGCAGCGGGTCGAGCGGAAACTGCTCCTATCTGGGCGATAGCGACGGCGGCTTTCTGATCGACACCGGCGTCGACGCCGGTATGGTTGTCGACGTGCTGCGCCGCAACGCCGTCGACATGGCCATGGTGAAAGGAATTCTTGTCACCCACGACCATACCGACCATATCCGCTCGATATATTCGCTGGTCAGGGAACACCGGCATATCGGAATATACTGCACTCCGCGCTGCCTTCAGGGAATTCTCAGGCGCCACAACGTCTCGCGCCGCTTCAAGGATTACCACCGGCCGATCTATAAGGAAATACCGTTCACCATCGGAAATTTCACCGTCACGGCCTTCGACGTCAGCCACGACGGCACCGACAATGTCGGCTTTTTCATCGAGCGCGGCCCGTCGGGCCACGCTTTCGCCATCGCCACCGATCTGGGCGTCGTGACCGACCGCGTGGAATACTATATGCGCAAAGCCAACCATATAGTGATCGAAAGCAACTACGACGCCGACATGCTGCTCCACGGCACCTATCCCGAATATCTCAAACACCGCATTATGAACGTGCGCGGCCACCTCGACAACGCCGACACGGCGCGCTTCATTGCCAGAATCTACACTCCGCAGCTCGCCCACGTATTCCTCTGCCACCTCAGCGCCGACAACAACACTCCCGAGATTGCGGTGCGCACAATGCTCGACGCTCTGCGCGACGGCCCCGGACTGACAGCCGTCGGCGACGGCAGCGAGCGCCCCGAAGTGCGCGATCTTCCCCTTCAGGTAATGGCGCTCCCGCGATTCGAGCCGACGCCGATGTTCGTGTTGCGCAAGCCCGAAAACTGAACTGACGGCCTTGCGGGAATGTTACTGCTATGAACAATTATTCCCCGGTTTTATGGCAAATGAATCGACATGCCGGAACCTGGTCGACAGACTCGTCGCGCCCGGCTTCCGCAACGAGAACACTCTCGGCGACGGCAATGTGGCAATATTGGCCGCCCATTCCGAGCGCACGGCCCTGACAACGGCTTCTTTTACTTCTCCCGACGGCGCCGATGCCGTCAACACCGTCGCAAACCGCCTTCTGAGCGTCGGCGCTTTCCCGCGCTGGCTGGCCATTTCGCTGCGCATCGGCGGCAACGCCGACGATGCTCTTCCGGCTGAGCTGACGGCCCGTATCGGCGAAGCCGCCCGACTGGCCGAGACCGAAATTGTCAGCGCCGACATGAATCGGGAGCGGCTGTGATGAATACACCCTGCCGGGGAATAATGATTATCGTTGTCGACAGCGAAAAAGCGCCCGAAGCCCTCGCAGCATGTCGCCGGAGCGCCCACGGAAGCTCAGCCACCGTAATAGACCGCGTAGGCTGAGGAAGACTACAGATTCAGCCCCTCCCAGTCGTAGGGATTGACCTTCGCCTCGACTGCGTTCTCGAGCGTGTCGGGCAATTCCGAAAAGAAGTCATAGCCTGTCAGCCGCTCGACCTCATCGACACTCACGTAGCATTTCGACGCATACTGCCTGTCATCGCTGTTGCGCATGACAAAGCCTATGGCACGTGCCGGCCTGACATAAGGCGACAGAACGACCTTGAAAAAGCGCCTCGGAACGTTGACCCTCGATTCCCCGATACGCTCTATCGGTGTCTCTCCCGGAACAGGGCCGCACACAATTATGATGGCTGAATCGCTGACTGCCCACTTCCGGCACAGTTCCTCGACCGTCTTCCACGAACCGCCGTTGAGAGCATGACACTGCGGAGCCACATTCGTAAGCAGAAAAGACTCGCGCATGGCCTCGCGATCCCACTTCATATCTCCGGCGGGGGCCATGTGGCCGCGGTCGTAGCCGCTGTTGACATAGTCTTCGCGCCAGGCACATCCGTCAACATTGTCGTCGTGGCTGAAAGAGCGTGCGCGCGGAATCTCGCCGTCGGTCTCCGAGCCGAGAAGCTCCCACGCGACCCAGTTCGGGATATGGTCGTCGGCGTTGAACGATATGTCCATAGCCTTATATTTCAGCCGGGTGTCGGGACGGTTGAAGGTGTCGACAACCTTCAGCAGGTCGCCATAGGCGCCCGATT
>ERZ773136.495-NODE-495-length-43840-cov-10.284138_pt1 | contig 43840 bp, 38 predicted proteins | sample MGYA00580855_ERZ773136 | MGnify/ENA primary metagenome ERZ773136 (study PRJEB29015, sample SAMEA2737860) | human gut metagenome | biome: human gut; feature: human-associated habitat; material: faeces | place: China | collected 2012 ... | reverse complement strand
GGACACATGACCGTTGAGGGCGAGGACGCTTTCTGCGTGGATATTAACACCAACTTCAAGAACGGCTACAAGACCAGAGCCGACGCAAGCACACGCATGAGCTACGACCAGATTTCAGATGTTGCCCTCTCAATCGAGTATGTTAATCAGTATGTGCAGAGCCACAGCGGATTGAGCAGTCAGCATATTTACCTTTTGAAACAGTGCGTCGTATGGCAGAGATTAAGCGTTCATCTTGGCTGGCAATGCGACAACGTTAGAGCTTCCTATGATGAAATCCCTAAAGCTACACAGGACGAGGTTTACGCTGGGGCGAAAGCCTTTGCCAGTGAGAATAAAGGACGTTATGAATGTGGCGGTTATATCTACTCTGGCGAGGGGCAGGACATTGGACAGTTCTGGGCGAAACTTGCCGTAGGAAATGCCACACTGAAAAAGACTTCCAGTAATGCCAGCATTACCGACGGAAACGGGCTTTACTCTATCGCTGGTGCGACATATGGTGTCTATTCTGATAAGGACTGTACGAAACAGCTTGCCACCCTTACGACTGATAACAGCGGAAATACGGATACCGTGGAAGTAAAGGCTGGCACAGTCTACATCAAAGAGCTTTCTGCTCCTGCTGGCTATAAGGTAGACAGCACAGTCTATTCCTTAAATGTGGAAGCTGGCAAGACAGCGACACTCAATGTATCAGATACGCCAAAGGTCACAGATACCCTTATCGAGCTTTTCAAGATTGACATGGAAACACAGAAAGACGCTCCACAGGGCGACGCTTCTTTAGAGGGTGCGGAGTTTACATGGAAATTCTATGCGGGACACTATACCGCTGACAATCTTCCTAGCGAGCCTACAAAGACATGGGTAACAAAGACAATCGCTGAAAAGGACAGCGACGGTACTATCCATTACGTTTCCCGTCTTTCTGATGAATACAAGGTATCTGGGGACAGCTTCTATACACAGGACGGAAAGAACGTGCTTCCTTTAGGAACGCTGACCGTTGAGGAAACAAAAGCTCCTAATGGCTATCTTCTTGACGGTGCATATATGCAGGCAAACGGTAGCGAGGAACAGATTAAGGGAATGTACCTTACACAGATTACCGAGGACGGCGACATTGCCGTACTGTCTGGAAGCAATCAGTATCATGTATCAGACAAGGTTATCCGTGGCGGTGTGAAAATCCAGAAACGAGATTTAGAAACCAGCGATACCAAAGGTCAAGGAAGTGCGACCTTGAAAGACGCTGAATTTGAAATCATTTCCCTTAATGACAACGCCGTACTTGTTGAAGGCAAGCTCTACAATAAAGGCGAAGTGATAAAGACAATCCTTACCGACATTGAGGGCGTGGCTTCTACTTCTGCTGATTTACTCCCTTACGGGAAATACCGTATCGAGGAAAGCAAAGCACCAGAGGGTTATCTGACTGACGGTGCAAAACCGATTGAATTTGAAATCACAGAGGACGGGAAAATCGTTGACCTTACGGGTGCGGACACTTCCATTTACAATCAAGTGAAGCGTGGTGACCTAGAGGGTGTCAAGATTGGGGCTGGCACACACCAGCGTCTTGCGGGAGTTCCGTTTAGGATCACAAGCAAGACCACAGGTGAGAGCCACATTATCGTAACTGATGATAACGGACAGTTCTCCACTTCTTCTGACTGGGCTTCCCATAAGAACAACACCAACGCAGGAAAGACCAGCGAGGACGGTATCTGGTTTGGAACAAGCGAGCCAGACGACAGCAAAGGTGCTTTGATTTACGATACCTATATCATTGAAGAATTACGCTGTGACAGCAACAAGGGCTTTGAGCTTATCCCTGCCTTTGAAATCGTGGTGTCCAGAAACAATGTGACCGTTGACTTAGGGACACTTACTGATGAATACGAGAAAGAAATCTCTATCCATACCACAGCCACAGGCAAGGACGGTGAAAAGTCTATCGTGGCTGGCAAAGAGGTAACAATCGTTGACACGGTTACGCTTGACGGGCTGGAAAAAGGAACAAAATATCAGTTGAAGGGCTGGCAGATGTTGAAAGAGGAAAATGCAGAGCTTCTTATCGACGGACAGCGTGTGGAAAGTGATTACACATTCACAGCCGACAGCGAGGAAATGAAGATTGAAATAGAATACACGTTCAATGCTTCTTCTCTTGGCGGTCAGAACCTTGTAACTTTTGAGGAACTTTACGACCTTTCCAATGAGGACGAGCCTGTAAAGGTGGCTGAACACAAGGATATTGACGACGAGGGACAGACGGTGCTTATCACAGAGCGTATCATCTCTATCCATACCACAGCGACCAGCGAGGACGGAAAGAAAGAGATTGAAGCTGGAAAAGACGTGACAATCATTGATACCGTTACTCTTGACGGCTTGGAAATCGGCACAAAGTATCAGCTCAAAGGCTGGCAGATGATTAAGGACGAAAATGCAGAACTTATCATCAATGGTGAGCGTGTCGAGAATGACTATACCTTTACTGCCGACAGTGAAAGTATGGAAGTACAGATTGCCTTTACATTCGACGCTTCCGAGCTTGGCGGGAAAGAGCTTGTGACCTTTGAGGAATTATACGATTTGAGCAATCCAGACGAACCGACTAAGGTTACAGAGCATAAGGACATTGAGGACGACGGGCAGACGGTGACAATCACAGAAGTACCAGAAATGCCGGAAGAATCAACAGAGCCGGAACAGCCGACCACACCAGATACACCGAGCAAGACAACAGACGCTCCAAAGACAGGCGATAACACAAACATTGCCTTATTCTTAGGGCTTCTTATTCTCTCTGGTGCAGGCGTGGCAGGAACATACTTCATCAAGCGTAGACGTTCATAATCGGACGGTCTGCTTATGATGATGAAGAAATCACGTTCCCCGCCGATACATGGAAACGGCGGAGCTTCCCTTTATTCTGGCTTGTCCGCCACCCACCTGTAAGCACACAGACAGTCAAGGGTGCTTTTAAGCATTTACCTGCCCTTGACGGTCTGGGGGCTTACGGGTATCACACCACCAGCCAGAATAAAAGCATTGATAATCAACAGATTTTATAGAAATGAGGTATGAACACATGAAATTGAAATATATCGTGCCTGACATGGCACAGACTTTTGGTAACTTGGAGTTTGCAGGAGAAAATGAGGTAGAGCAACAGCGTGTCAATGGTCGCTTTGTCCCCGTGACGAGAAGCTATAACCTGTATTCCGACATTCAGAGAGCCGACGACATTATCGTGGTGCTTCCCGCAAAGGCTGGGGAGAAGCGTTTCAAGTATGAGCAGAAAGTAAAGCTCATCAATCCTAAGATTACCGCCGAGGGAAAGAACGTGCGAGGTCGTGGCTACACTAACTATATCTTAACGGCTGATGATATGCTTCCAGCCGAGGAAAGCAAGTAAAGGGGGTATCAGATTATGAGATTAGCGAATGGAATTGTGTTAGATAAGGAAAAGACGTTTGGAGTGCTGAAATTCTCCGCATTAAGACATGAAGTGCGAGTAGAGAATGAGGACGGGACAACCAGCGAGGAAATCAAGCGTAGAACTTACGATTTGAAGTGCAGTCAGCAGGAACGCACGATACAGGTATCTATCCCAGCGGAAATCCCTGTCAAGGATTATCCGTACAATGCAGAGGTGGAGCTTATCAATCCTGTTGCCGATACGGTGGCAAACGCCAACTACCGAGGGGCAGACGTGGAATGGTACATCAAGGCAGACGACATTGTACTGAAAAATAAAGGCGGTCAGCCCGCAGGAAATCCACAGAACCATGCTCCGCATGGACAGCAGAAAAAATAAACAGATAAAAGCTGATATGTATTGCCTGCCTTTTCAAGCTCCTATATAATGAGAACGAAGCAATATAGGAGTGATGATAATTAGTGGAAACTTTCGCAAAAATCATAAAAAAGATGTATTGGCTAGGATTGATAGGTTTTCTTGGAACATTTCTTGATATTCCAGTATTGAGGTTATTCTATCTGTTTTTTCTGCTGGCGATTGTAGATTTTGTTCTATCTTTTATTATTGTGATACGGACAGAAAGCACAGATGAAACAGCAATCGCCTTGAAATTCTTGTCTCAGAATATAGGTATGCTGATTGGAATACCCGTGATATATGTACGAAACTTGTTTTTTCTGCCTAATATCCGTAATTATAAACCACAGACTTTATATAGTCTCCCATTTTCGGGGTGCTGGACTGTGGCAAACGGCGGAATAAACAGAGAAACTTCCCATTCTTGGTCTATCTGCAATCAACGATATGCGTATGATTTTTTTGTTGAGGAAAATGGAAAAACATTTCATGGGGACGGGAAATCCGTATCTGATTATTTCTGCTACGGAAAACCTGTTTTATCTCCTGCTGACGGCATAGTGGTTGAAATCAAAAATCTTTTTGAAGATACTCCTATCCCAGAGGAGCAAGAGGTATTATGTAGTGCTTCTGACGTAAGAGGAAATTATATTGTTATTCAGCACACAAAGCATGAATATAGTACCATAGCACATATCAAAAAAGACAGCTTTTGTGTAAATGTAGGCGATAAAGTATGTCGGGGACAGCAGATAGCCTGCTGTGGCAATAGCGGTAACACAAGCGAACCGCATATACATTTTCAAGTACAGCAGGGAAAGAGTTTTCTTTTTTCCGCAAGCCTGCCGATTTGGTTCACAAAGATAATCAATTACACAACCTCAAAAGCAGACTCACATATCAGCAGGGGACAAATAGTAGAAAATCAGAAATAAGTAATCAAGCGGTTGGTCTTTACGATTGACCGCTTTTTCCATATCCAGAAAGGGGTGTTTATGAACCTATACAAATACAAGGGAAAGCGTATCAGAGCCAGCGACAAGAACCTTGTGTACCGCTTCTGTACGGGTACGCTCCTGCTCCTGTTCGTGGCGGTTCTCCTGCTACTGAACATGGGACAGCTCCTGCGTACTGATTGGGAGCATTTCAGCCTGCTTGATAATGGCGTGACGCTTTCCACATACAACTTCATAACCATAGGGATAGCGACTGGTGTTTGTGCATTGGTCGCTTTTCTTTATTACCGCTTCTTCCATGACAGCTTCAAGAAGCTATTACACCGTCAAAAGCTGGCACGCATGATACTGGACAATAAGTGGTATGAAGCCCAGACCGTACAGGACAGCGGTTTTTTCACTGACCTGCAGAGCAGATCAAGGGAAAAAATCGTCTGGTTTCCTAAAATCTATTATCAAATGGACAAGGGACTGCTCCATATCCGCTGTGAAATCTCTTTGGGAAAGTATCAAGACCAGCTCCTTAGACTGGAAGATAAGCTGGAAAGCGGGCTTTACTGCGAGCTGACCGACAAGACGCTCCATGACGGCTATATCGAGTACACCCTGCTCTATGACATGATAGCGAACCGTATCACGATTGACGAGGTAAAGGCAGAAAACGGGGGCTTGCGTTTGATGAAGAACCTCACATGGGAATACGACGCACTCCCTCACGCCCTTATCTGTGGCGGTACTGGCGGTGGAAAGACCTATTTCCTGCTGACAATCATTGAAGCCCTCTTGCAGACCAACGCCCAGCTTTTCATCTTAGACCCTAAGAACGCTGACCTTGCGGACTTGGGTACGGTCATGGATAACGTGTACCACACCAAAGAAGATATGATTGAATGTGTCAATGCGTTCTATGAGGGAATGGTACAGCGAAGCGAGGAAATGAAACGCCACCCAGACTACAAGACAGGCGAGAACTATGCCTATCTGGGCTTACCGCCCTGCTTCCTTATCTTTGACGAGTATGTGGCGTTCTTGGAAATGCTGGGGACAAAGGAAAGCATGAGCCTACTTAGCCAGCTAAAGAAAATCGTCATGCTTGGCAGACAGGCAGGCTATTTCCTCATTGTCGCCTGCCAGCGTCCCGACGCAAAGTATTTCAGCGACGGTATCAGAGATAACTTCAACTTCCGTGTGGGCTTGGGACGTATCAGCGAGCTTGGCTACGGTATGCTTTTCGGAAGCGACGTAAAGAAACAGTTCTTCCAGAAGCGTATCAAAGGGCGTGGCTATTGTGACGTGGGTACGAGCGTTATATCGGAGTTTTACACTCCCCTTGTTCCAAAGGGGCATGATTTTTTACAGACTATCGGCTCTCTTGCACTGGCAAGGCAAGCCGTATCAGATGAACGAAAGGAGAATTGAAAAATATATGGGACTTTTAGAAATGGGTTACAGCGACCCTACTGCAGATTTGCACGTTGAGGGTGTCTGCGTAGACTTTGACCGCTTCCTTGCGGATTTGGAAAGTGTCGCTGGCACGACTGACGATAAATGTGAGGAATTTCCGACAGAAGCCTATCATGCACATATGGAAGATATTCTGACAGAAGCGGGACTTGGGAGATTGAAACTTCCGTTGCTCTTTTCCGTGGTGCTGGACGAATGGCTTTCCATTCATGGCTTCAACTACCGTTTTACGTTTCTTGTGGTGGATAAGGATTTTTTCAGACAGATATACCATGAATATGAGATTGACAAGGATATTGTCAGAAAATGCCTTTCTGCCGATACAGACGTTATCGTAGTTTATACGGGCATGACAAGGATAGGCTGAACCACTGACGGCTGGAACGGTCAGCGAAGCGACCCAGACCGTGTAAGCCGTCCTGTGGAGCAGGGCTTGCCCTGCTCCACGAAAGAAGCCCCTCGGTATCTAACAGAGGGGCACAATTCCGCTGGAAACTACGGTCAAAAAGTCTGGAAATCCCGCTTGGTATAAGGATTTTCAGTCACTCATAGCTGACTGTGACAATCGGCGGAAAATATCACACTTTTACGATTGGGGGTATGCAGGCTGAATGAAAGCACCTTTATAACCGCCTTGAAAGAGAAACGCTTATCTTACGGCGTGTCCCAGACAAGGCTTGCAATCATGGCTGGTATCAGCCGTGAACACTTGAACCGTATCGAAGCGGGCAAGGTAACGCTCACGGACGATATGCAAGAAAAGCTCATGGAAGCGGTTGAGAAATTCAATCCCGACGCTCCCATGTTCCTGCTGTTCGACTATGTGCGTATCCGTTTCCCCACGCTGGATATACAGCACGTTATCAAAGATATATTGAAGCTCAACATTGACTATATGCTCCATGAGGACTACGGACACTACAAATACACCGAGCATTACTATCTGGGTGATGTGTTCGTCTACACTTCGCAGGACGAGGAAAAAGGCACGCTTCTGGAACTGAAAGGAAAAGGCTGTCGCCAGTTTGAAAGCTATCTGCTGGCACAGGAGCGAAGCTGGTATGACTTCCTCATGGACGCTCTGGTTGAGGGCGGTGTGATGAAACGCCTTGACCTTGCGATTAACGACAGGGCGGGCATACTGGATATTCCAGATCTGACCGCCAAATGCAACCGTGAGGAATGTGTTTCCCTGTTCCGTTCTTTCAAGTCCTATGCTTCTGGCGAGCTGGTGAAGCACAACGAGCAGGACAAGGCGGGCATGGGACACACGCTGTATATCGGTTCTCTGAAATCGGAAGTCTACTTCTGCTGTTATGAGAAGAACTACGAACAGTACGCAAAGCTGGGCGTGCCGATTGAGGAAGCACCGATTAAGAACCGCTTCGAGATACGATTGAAAGATGAAAGAGCTTATTATGCCGTCCGTGAACTGCTGACCCATTATGACGCAGAACAGACGGCATTTTCTATCATCAATCACTATATCCGCTTTGTGGACAAAGAGCCGGAGAAGCGAAAGACAGACTGGAAGCTCAATGACCGCTGGGCGTGGTTTATCGGAAAAGACCGACCACCTATCAAGCTGACAACAGACCCAGAGCCGTATACTCTGGAAAGGACGCTGGGCTGGATAAGCAGGCAGGTCGCCCCTACGCTGAAAATGCTGAAAAAGATAGACGCTGGCAACAGCACAAGCTATCTGAAAGAGATTGAGGACAACGCAAAGCTGACGGAAAAGCATTTGCAGATAATCAGACAGCAGACAGCGGACACAGAGGAACTTGTCACAGAGTAAAGGAGAATTTTGACTATGGCAGAACTTGTCAAGGACTTGGTGCTGGTATCGCTGGGAATGGGTATCGGTGTCGTCCTTATGTGTATCGCACAGGTCAGCAAAATGGCTGACGAGCAAATGGAAGAAATCAAAAAAGAAAGGATTGATAAAGAATGAATTTCGGACAGAACTTATACAACTGGTTTTTAAGCAACGCCCAGAGCTTAGTGCTTATGGCAATCGTGGTAATCGGTATCTACTTAGGATTTAAGAGAGAGTTTTCTAAGTTAATCGGCTTCCTTGTGATTGCTTTAATCGCTGTCGGGCTGGTATTCAATGCCGGCGGTGTCAAGGACGTGCTGTTAGAGCTGTTCAACCGTATCATTGGGGCGTAACAATCAGCAGTTTGCGGTCACGCAAACTTACCTGTCCCCCTATGGGAGTTCGGGCATAGGGGGAATGAAAGGGGGTGACGGAATGGTACAAAAAGACATTTTTACAGATATGCAGGCAAAAATCGGGTGTCCGTATCTCTCTGACCTGCCCTATTACAAGCGTACAGTCTGGTTTGAGATGAAACGCCTTTGCCTGTCTGACTACCCTAAGAAACAGTTAGAAGATTTTTCACGCTATGTATTCGGTGTGCCTTATGCCGTCATACAGGAAGCGTTGACAAGAGAGGACGTGATGAAACATGGAAGAAATGCGTGTGCAGATTGAAGCCAGAGAACCGACAGACGGAGAAATCCGAGCCTTTTGGTTCACCCTGCCTATCGACACAGAACAAGTGGAAGAACTGCTGGGAATTGATGTAGACACAGACTATTACTATATCACAGGCAAGGAGCTTCCCTTTGCTGATGAAGTGCAGGAAGATACCACCGTGGAAAAGCTCAATGACCTGTATTCTACTTATGAAAATTTACCCTCTGACTTGAAAGAGGATTATGCGGAGCTTATGTGCTATTACTCTAATCTTGATGAATTGCACAGATACAGAAATGACATTATTCATTATTCGTGGTGTAAGAACATGACGGACGTTGCCCGCCACATACTGAACAACGACCCAGCGTTCACTTCCCTTAGTGAGAGCGTTATCCGCTATTTCGATTTTGAAGCCTACGGGCAGTACCTTGACGACAACGGACGCTTTGTGGAAACCGACCACGGTATCTATGAGCTTCCGTAGAAAAGAGGTGTGTGCCTGTGGTTGACGACATGAGGGTGTATATCGCTAATCTTGGCAAGTACAACGAGGGCGAACTTGTAGGGGATTGGTTCTCTTTCCCTATCGACGAGGAAGATGTTGCGGAGCGTATCGGGCTGAACAGCTATTATGAGGAATATGCTGTCCATGATACCGACAACTTTCCTATTGAAATCGGGGAGTATATCTCCATTCAAGAACTCAATGAGATGTACGAGATGATTTGTGAGCTTCCCGACTATATCACCGACGCTCTGGACGAGTTTGTTTCCCATTATGGAAGTCTGGAAGAAGTATACGAACACAAGGACGACATTTATTTCTATCCAGACTGTGAGGACATGACCGATATTGCCTATTACTTCATTGACGAGTTACAGGTATTGGGTGAAATTCCGCTACCGTTGCAGAACTATATCGACTATGAAGCATACGGCAGGGACTTATCCATAGAGGGGACATTCATTGAAACAAGCCGAGGGATATGCGAGATACCATATTAGAGCTGGCAGATCAGCGACAGTAAAGGTCGCTACTGACAGCTTTTTGTATTTTACGGGGACGGCCAGAAGCGGGCTGTCCCTTAATCATTGAAAGAAATCCCACAAGGGGATACCTCTATGCCGTGAGGAATACGGCAGGGATAATGAAAGGAGCTGAAACGAATTGAAGAAGATTAAGAGCTACACGGGTATCTGGAACGTGGAGAAAGTCTTATACGCAATCAATGACTTTACTCTCCCGTTTCCCGTTACCTTTACCCAGATAACGTGGTTTGTCATCACGGAGTTTGCCGTCATTCTCTTAGGGGACTTACCGCCGTTATCGCTTATCGAGGGGGCGTTTCTGAAATACTTCGGTATTCCCGTCGCCCTCACATGGTTCATGAGCCAAAAGACCTTTGACGGCAAGAAGCCTTACAGCTTCTTGAAATCGCAGATTACATTTGCCCTGCGACCAAAAGTGACCTATGCAGGAAAAGCCGTGAAGCTGGAAAAGGAAGTTTTCAGTGAACCTGTCTCGGCGGTTAGGAGTGTGATGTATGTTCCCGATTAAATATATCGACAACAACCTTGTCTGGAACAAGGACAATGAGGTATTCGCCTACTATGAGCTGATACCGTATAACTATTCTTTTCTGTCAGCGGAACAGAAATTTATCGTCCATGACAGCTTCCGTCAGCTTATCGCACAGTCCCGTGAGGGAAAGATACACGCCTTGCAGATAGCGACGGAAAGCTCCGTAAGAAGCATACAGGAACAGTCAAAAAAGCTGGTGACGGGGCGACTTCGTGATGTGGCGATACAGAAGATAGATGAACAGACAGAAGCGTTAGTAAGCATGATTGGGGACAATCAAGTGGACTACCGCTTTTTTATCGGCTTCAAGCTCATTGTGACAGAGGAAAAAGTGAGCCTTGACAGCATGAAGAAATCGGCATTTCTGACATTCAAGGAATTTCTAAATGAGGTCAACCATACGCTGATGAACGACTTTATCTCCATGCCAGATGATGAAATCAACCGCTACATGAAAATGGAAAAACTGCTGGAAAATAAAATCTCCCGCCGTTTCAAGTTCCGACGCTTGGATAAGAACGACTTCGGGTATCTTATCGAGCATATCTACGGCAGGGACGGCGTGGCGTATGAGGACTACGAATATTCGCTTCCAAAGAAGAAGCTGAAAAAGGCAACGCTCATCAAGCAGTACGACCTTATCCGTCCGACCCGCTGTCTGATAGAGGAAAGCCAGCGATACTTGCGACTGGAACATGAGGACAGCGAGAGCTTCGTATCCTACTTTACCGTCAATGCCATTGTGGGCGAGCTGGATTTTCCGTCCAGTGAGATATTTTACTTCCAGCAACAGCAGTTCACCTTTCCCGTGGACACTTCTATGAATGTAGAAATCGTCGGCAACCGCAAGGCACTTTCCACGGTGAGAAATAAAAAGAAAGAGCTGAAAGACTTGGACAATCACGCCTATCAGTCTGGAAGCGAAACAAGCTCAAACGTGGTGGACGCATTAGACAGCGTGGACGAGCTGGAAACCGACCTCGACCAGAGCAAGGAAAGTATGTATAAACTTTCTTACGTTATCCGTGTGTCTGCTCCCGACCTCGACGAGCTGAAACGACGCTGTGATGAGGTCAAGGACTTCTACGACGACCTCAATGTAAAGTTAGTCCGTCCTGCTGGGGATATGCTGGGGCTTCACTCTGAATTTCTCCCCGCCAGCAAGCGTTATATCAATGACTATGTGCAGTATGTGAAATCGGACTTTCTGGCGGGGCTTGGCTTTGGGGCGACACAACAGCTTGGCGAGAATACAGGTATCTATATCGGCTATTCCGTGGACACGGGAAGAAACGTCTATTTACAGCCCTCTCTTGCTTCACAGGGTATCAAGGGGACAGTCACCAATGCTTTAGCTTCTGCCTTTGTCGGTTCGCTGGGCGGTGGAAAGTCATTCTGCAACAATCTGATTGTCTATTATTCCGTTCTCTTTGGGGGACAGGCTGTCATTCTCGACCCTAAAAGCGAGCGTGGCAACTGGAAAGAAACGCTCCCAGAGATAGCCCATGAAATCAATATCGTCAATCTTACCAGCGATAAGGAAAATGCTGGGCTTCTTGACCCGTTCGTCATTATGAAGAATGTAAAAGACGCTGAAAGTCTGGCGATAGACATTCTCACATTCCTTACGGGGATTTCCTCTAGGGACGGCGAGAAGTTCCCTGTCCTTAGAAAAGCGGTGCGAGCCGTGACCCAGAGCGATCAGCGAGGCTTGCTCCATGTGATAGACGAGCTACGCAGAGAGGACACGGCGATAGCCCGCAATATTGCCGACCATATCGACAGCTTTACGGACTATGACTTTGCACATCTGCTGTTCTCGGACGGTTCAGTGTCTAACGCTATCAGCTTGGACAATCAGCTCAATATCATACAGGTGGCAGATTTGGTACTTCCCGACAAGGACACGACCTTTGAGGAATACACGACCATAGAACTGCTGTCCGTGGCTATGTTGATTGTTATTTCCACCTTTGCCTTAGACTTCATTCATTCAGACCGCAGTATCTTTAAAATCGTGGATTTAGATGAAGCGTGGGCGTTCCTCAACGTGGCACAGGGAGAAACGCTCTCAAATAAGCTGGTGCGTGCGGGACGTGCTATGCAGGCGGGCGTGTACTTTGTCACGCAATCCTCTGGCGACGTGTCAAAGGAAAGTTTGAAAAACAATATCGGCTTGAAGTTTGCCTTTAGAAGTACCGACATCAACGAGATAAAGCAGACCCTTGAATTTTTCGGTATCGACAAGGACGACGAGAACAACCAGAAAAGGCTTCGTGATTTGGAGAACGGACAATGCCTGCTTCAAGACTTGTACGGGCGTGTGGGCGTGGTGCAGATACACCCTGTCTTTGAAGAATTACTGCACGCCTTTGATACCAGACCGCCCGTAAAAAGCGAGGTGGAGTGATGAAAGATAGGATAAAGGGGCTTCTGACAAAAAAGAAGCTCTTTCGTTTTTTCAAGATAACTCTGATTGTGGTACTGACGACCATTGCCCTGCTCTCCCTTTTAGGGACGGTGGCACACGCTTCTGGGCTGGTAGATGATACCGTCAATGCGGACAACCTGTATTCACAGTACCCGCTGGAGAACTACCAGCTTGACTTCTATGTGGACAATAGCTGGGGCTGGCTTCCGTGGAACTGGCTGGACGGTATCGGAAAGAGCGTGCAGTATGGGCTTTACTGTATCACCAACTTTATCTGGACTATCAGCCTGTATCTAAGCAACGCCACGGGGTACGTCGTCCAGCAGGCGTATAAGCTGGACTTCATCAACGACATGGCAGACAGTATCGGGAAAAGCATACAGACCCTAGCGGGCGTAACGGAAAATGGCTTTGGAAGTACGGGCTTCTATGTGGGCTTCCTGCTTCTCATTATCCTTATCGTGGGTATCTATGTTGCCTACACGGGACTTATCAAGCGAGAAACCAGCAAGGCACTCCACGCTGTTATCAACTTCGTTGTGGTGTTTATCGTGTCCGCTTCCTTTATCGCCTACGCTCCCGACTATATCAAGAAGATAAACGATTTTTCCAGTGATATAAGCACCGCTTCTCTGGATTTGGGAACAAAAATCATGCTCCCCGACAGCGACAGTCAAGGAAAAGACAGCGTGGACTTGATAAGGGACAGCCTGTTCTCCATACAGGTACAACAGCCGTGGCTACTTCTGCAATTTGGCAACAGCGATATAGAGGAAATCGGGGCTGACCGTGTGGAAGCTCTGGTATCGGTCAGTCCGTCAGCAGACGACGGGGCGACCCGTGAGGACGTGGTGAAAACGGAAATCGAGGATAACGACAATGACAATCTGACGATACCGCAGGTCATCAACCGTCTGGGAATGGTGTTCTTCCTGCTCATCTTCAATCTGGGGATAACGATATTCGTATTCCTGCTCACAGGCATGATGATATTCTCCCAGATACTATTTATCATTTTTGCTATGTTCCTGCCTATCAGCTTCCTGCTCTCCATGATACCCAGCTATGAGAATATGGCGAAACAGGCAATCGTGCGAGTGTTCAATACGATTATGACAAGGGCGGGGATAACGCTCATTGTCACGGTGGCTTTCAGTATTTCCAGTATGTTCTACAACATATCCACCGATTACCCGTTTTTTATGATTGCGTTCTTACAGATAGTCTGCTTTGCGGGTATCTACATGAAGCTGGGCGACCTTATGAGTATGTTCTCTCTTAACGCTGGGGACAGCCAGAGCATGGGACGCAGGATATTCCGTCGCCCGTATCTGTTCATGCGACACAGGGCTAGGCGTATGGAAAACAGATTGGTAAGAGCTGTCGGAAAAGGAAGTATGGTAGGTGCTGGAACGGGAGCAATGGCTGGTTCTGTCTTGTCCAGTGCAGGCAGTAAACAGTCCCATGCCAATACGACCCGTAAGCGTGACAATACGTCCTTTGGAAGCCGAGCTGGTTCAGCGGTAGGTGCGGTGCTTGATACGAAAAACAAGGTCAAAGACAAGGCAACGGCTGTCAAGGAGAATATCAAGGATATGCCGACCCAGACTGCCTATGCTGTACACTCCGCAAAGGAAAAGGCAAAATCCAGTGTTTCCGACTTCAAGCGTGGCATTGTGCAGGGGCAGGAAACCAGACAAAGCGAGCGTGCCGACAAGCTCCAACAGCATAGACAGAATATCGCTGATAAGCGTATGGAACTTCAAAAGGCACAGGAAGCAAAGCAGGCTGGAAGAAAAACGGACGGATCAGCGACAACAGGAGCTACCCGTCCCCATGATAGACCTGTCACCGCTTCTCCTGCTTCAAAGACAGACACAGGAAAAGCACAGGAAATCAAGCGTTCTGTCACGACCGACAAGGTACATACCGAGCCGACCACGCCACAGCCTGTCAAGGAGCGTCCGCTTGCTTCTGGTACAGAAAAGAAAACTTCTGTCCCTGTATCACAGCCACAGGGACAGCGACAGACCGTAAGACGTACCGTGGAGCAGACAAGCAAGACAGAGCGTACTCTTTCCAGCCAGCAGAAACAGACGAATTACCAGAAAAATCAACAGACCGTGAAGAAAACTACCACAAAGAAAGGACGTAGGAAATGAAACTAAGACATCTCGCCATTATCGGCAGTCTGTTTCCATTCCTCATTGCGATAGTGCTTTTCTTTGGCGTGCTTATTAGTGCCGAGGACGACGACGGGGGCGGTGGTTCTTCCTCATGGGTAACGGGCATGAACCTGTCCGCAGAGGTCTTGAAACATCAGCCTATGGTGGAGAAATACGCAAAGGAATACGGCATATCCGAGTACGTCCCCTATCTGCTGGCAATCATACAGGTGGAAAGTGGCGGGACAGCCGAGGATGTTATGCAGAGTTCCGAGAGCATGGGCTTACCGCCCAACTCCCTTGATACGGAAAGCTCAATCAAGCAGGGGTGCAAGTATTTTGCGTCCCTGCTTTCTTCAGCAGAAAATCAAGGCATAGAGGATATAAACGTCGTGGTGCAGTCCTATAACTATGGCGGTGGCTATATCGACTATGTGGCTAAGAACGGAAAAAAGCACAGCTTCACGCTGGCAGAGAATTTCGCCCGTGATAAATCTGGCGGGAAGAAAGTCACCTACACAAACCCTATCGCTGTCGCACGCAATGGTGGCTGGCGTTACGGGTACGGGAATATGTTCTATGTGGAGCTTGTCAGCCAGTATCTTACTGTCAGTCAAGTATCGGGCGAGCTGGCACAGAAGATAATGAATGAAGCTCTGAAATATCAAGGCTGGGACTATGTGTACGGCGGGAGCAATCCTAACACTTCTTTTGACTGTTCGGGGCTGGTTCAATGGTGCTATGGCAAGGCGGGTATCAATCTGCCGAGAACGGCACAGGCACAGTATGACGCTACCCAGCATATCCCGCTTTCACAGGCACAGGCTGGGGATTTGGTGTTCTTCCACAGTACCTACAATGCGGGAACGTATGTAACCCACGTCGGTATCTATGTGGGAAATAACCAGATGTACCACGCTGGCGACCCGATAGGCTACGCTGACCTTACAAGCTCCTACTGGCAACAGCACCTTATCGGAGCTGGCAGAATTAAGCAATAGAAAGGAATGGAAATCATGTTCAAGAAGAAAGAAAAACCGATAAAGGAAAAGAAAGTCCGTACTATGAAAGTGGGGACGCATAAGAAGTCCGTCATTGCCCTCTGGGTGGTGCTTATCGCAAGCGTGAGCTTTGGTGTGTATAAGAATTTTACGGCTATCGACCAGCACACCACCCATGAAGTAGAAACCATACAGCTCCGCTTGAATGACACCAACGGCATAGAAAACTTTGTCAAGAACTTTGCGAAGTCCTATTACACATGGAGCAACACCAAAGAAGCAATCGAAGCAAGGGCACAGGCTATCAGTGCTTATCTGACACAAGAATTGCAGGATTTGAATGTTGATACTGTGAGAACAGATATACCGACCAGCTCCACGGTCACGGACGTACTTATCTGGGACGTGGAACAGTCTGGGGAGAACACTTTTACTGTTGCCTACGAAGTAGATCAGCAGATAAAAGAGGGCGACCAGACAAGGAATGTATCAGAAACCTATACCGTGACCGTTCATGTAGACGCTGACGGGGATATGGTGATTATCCAGAACCCGACCCTCGCTCCTGCTATGGAAAAATCCGATTATGAACCAAAGGCACAGGAAGCCGACAACAGTGTGGACGCTGGCACGATAAATGACGCTACGGCATTTCTGGAAACATTCTTCAAGCTGTACCCTACCGCAACGGACAAGGAGCTTGCCTACTATGTAGAGGGAAATGCCCTTGAACCGATAACCGGGGACTACCTCTATTCCGAGCTTGTCAATCCTGTATTCACGGCAGACGGCGACAATGTGAAAGTGAGCGTTGCGGTGAAATTCATTGACAATCAGACAAAAGCGACACAGGTATCACAGTATGAGCTGACGCTTCATAAGGATAGCAACTGGAAGATTATAGAGTGACGATAAGTAAAGACTCGCTAATTTCATATCTTTTGGCGAGTCTTTACCTGATAAACTTGACATATATATGTCAGGCTTATATTATGAAAAAGAAATGGAGTGATTTAAATGCAAGAGAGTAGATTATTTAGAATTATTTATCATTTAATGGAAAACGGAAAATCTACCGCTCCAGAGTTGGCAGAAAAATTAGAAGTATCAGTAAGAACAATTTATAGGGATATTGATATTATTAGTAGTGCGGGTGTGCCTATATATGTGACAACGGGAAGAAACGGTGGCATACAGATAGCAGATAGTTTTGTTTTAGATAGGTTGCTTTTATCTGATAAAGAAAAAGAAGATATAATAACGGCATTAAAAAGTGTATCTATTGTGGATAATCATAACAGTGATACATTGTCAAAACTATCAGCGATTTTTAATACAAAAAGTGAAAACTGGCTTGAGGTTGACTTTTCACGCTGGGGGAATAAATCGCAAGATAATGCTATGTTTCAAAAGGTAAAGGAAGCAATCATATCACACAAAATGCTTTGTATTGTTTATGTGAATACTCGTGGAGAAGTGATTGAAAGAGTTATCTGTCCACTTAAAATGGTGTATAAAGCGAAAAGCTGGTATATAAAAGCCTTTTGTATGAATAAGTCCGATTTCCGTATCTTTAAATTGACACGTATTATACAAGCAAGGAATATGGGGAAAATTTTTAATCCTATGGAATTTCCACAAGAAGAAAAAAAGGAAATAAAAGCAAATTGTGAAAATGTTATACTGCGTTTTCCTCAAGAAATGGCTTATCGGATTTATGATGAATTTGAAGTTGATGAAATCAATCAAGACGATAATGGTGATTTTATAATTTCTGCTACAATGCCTATAGATGAATGGCTGATTGGTTATCTGCTTTCTTTTGGTTCAAAGGTTTGTATCATAGAACCAAAGTATTTAAAAAAAATTGTCTACAATGAAGCAAAAAAAATATGCGAACAAAATAAACCATGACATATGTTGTCAAGGTTATTGTGATATAATACAGATGAAAAAGTATTAAAGGGGTGAACTATTTATGAATGAAACATTTATGAATTTAACGCTGAATAATCTGGACACAGAACATATATGTTGTGCAATTTCGAATAAAAAACATCAAATTGGAGTATCAGTAAAAAAACAATGGCTTAAGGAACGAATTGAAGAAGGTCATGTTTTCCGTAAACTTGATAAAAAAGGAAAAGTATTTATTGAATATGCTCCGATAGAAACAGCATGGGTTCCTGTTTCTGGAGAAAACTATCTGTATATTTACTGCCTTTGGGTATCTGGCTCTTTTAAGGGAAAAGGATATGCAAAATCTTTACTTGAATATTGTATTCATGACGCAAAGGAAACTGGGAAATCTGGTGTATGCGTTCTCAGCTCAAAAAAGAAAAAGCCTTTTTTATCTGATAAGAAGTTTTTTCTGAAATATGGTTTTGAAGTGGCAGATACGGCTGGGAATGATTATGAGTTATTATCATTGTCTTTTGATGGGAATAAGCCTTGTTTTTCTGAAAACGCAAAAAAAATGACAATAGACCAAAAGGAGCTGACAATCTATTATGGATTACAGTGTCCATATATTCCTAATTGCATTGAACAAGTACAGGAATACTGTAATAAAAATAATATACCATTAAATTTAATTGCTGTAGATACTTTAGAAAAAGCTAAAAATGTTCCTTGCATTTTCAATAATTGGGCGGTATTTTATAACGGTGATTTTGTGACTAATCATCTTTTGAACGAAACTTTTTTGAAAAAGAAATTTCAATTATAAAGGTATAGTTTATGCACTTAAAAAAGGTGAAAGGGATTTTATCTTCATCAAATGGAATGAACTTATATCGAGGTTGTACTCACGGCTGTATATATTGTGACTCAAGGAGCAAATGTTACCACATGGAACATGCTTTTGAAGATGTTGAAGTCAAAGAAAATGCTATTGTCCTTTTAGAAAATGCTTTAAAAAGGAAACGATTAAAATGTATGTTGAGCACTGGTTCTATGACAGATCCTTATATTCCGCTTGAAGATGAATTTAGTAGTGTCAGAAAAGCATTATCGTTAGCATATAAGTACGGTTTTGGCTTTACTCTGATAACAAAATCTAATCGTGTATTAAAGGATTTAGATTTATTAAAGGCTATCAATGATAAAACAAAATGTGTAGTACAAATGACATTGACGACTTATGATGAGGATTTATGCAAAAAAATTGAACCAAATGTCAGCACAACAAAAGAAAGAGTTGAAGCTCTAAAAAAACTACATGATGCTGGTATTCCCACAGTTGTCTGGCTTTGCCCTATTCTTCCTTTCATCAATGATACGGAAGAAAATATCAAAGGAATTTTAAATTATTGTATTGAAGCAAAAGTTTATGGTGTTATCTGTTTTGGAATGGGACTAACGCTTCGTGAGGGAAATAGAGAATATTTTTATAGCCAGTTAGACAGATTGTTTCCGTATTTGAAAGATAAATATATACAAACTTATGGTATGCAGTATCAGATAAACAGTCCAAATAATGCGACATTGATGAAGCTTTTTCATCAAATATGTGAAGATAACGGGATAGTACATGATAACAAAATTATCTTTGAATATTTAAGCAAATTTGAAGAGAAAAGCAAAGGTATTCAGTTAAAGTTATTTGATGACATATTATAGAATAATTGTTCTTATGAAATTTATTTATGAAAGTTGTTGATATTATGGGAAAATATTAGTTGCTGAATTTACAGATAAAGAAGAACATCTTTTTAATCAGTTAGTAGAATGGCTGTCTAATACTTTGTGTACTGCACCTGTTTCTCTAAGCAAGAAATATAACGGTTTAGACGTAAATTATTTTACTCGTACCGTTACTGACGATAAAGGAGATAAAATACATCTGACTGCCAAAGAATTTGACCTGCTATATTTCCTTTCCAGCCACAAAGGACAGGTATTTACAAAAGAACAGATTTACGAAAATGTGTGGGGATATGACAATGTACCAGACGCAAGCAACCTTTCCTCATTCATCAGAAAGTTAAGACTGAAAATAGAACCATACCCAGACAATCCACGATATATCATCACTGTCTGGGGCGTGGGATATAAATTCAGCGGAGAAGAAAAACCGTAGCTGTATTTCACAATTCATTGTGATCTGCACGCTACGGTTTTATCTATTGAACTGATTTCTTACGTTCTTATCCCTACGCATGGCTGTTTTGGCACATTTCAGCAGGTCAACTAAAAATCGGGTTTCGTATTCGTCGCAATCCTCAAAAATCTCTTTTGCTTCTCCCTTGAAAATATTCTGTGAAGCAAGTACATTATCACATAGGAGAACATCAACTGATACGGAAAGGGCATTGGCAATTTCAATCAATGTCGGCAGGCTGACTTTCGTTTTCCCTGTCTCCACGTTGCTCATGTGGGCTGGGGTAATATCTATAAGGTCTGCGACGGTTTCCTGTGTTATGCCTTTCTTAATTCGTGCTATCTTGATACGCTGTCCGATTGCTTTATAGTCTATTTCCACAGTTTCCCTCTCCTTTCTTGCTTTTCATTATTGTAACTATTCACAGAGTGTAATATAATAGTCTGTATAGATGAAACATTTATGTACTATATTTTTGGCGAATTTTTTGAAATATATCATCAATTTTGAGAAAAGAGGTGTTCTGACCGTATGATGAAATTCAGTAAAAGGGATAGCAGGAAAATGATAAAAGAAATGGCTCGTCTGCATGGACTTTCTGTTTCAGAAGTCCGTGAACAGATACAGGGGAAAATCATAGACGTAATGAACAGTGACGACCCAGAACAGCAGGCAGAGTTTAAACGACTGTTCGGCAACAGTACGCCTACACCAGAGGAATTTATCTGTGTTACCAGCAGGCAGTTAAAATTTTAATGATTTAGGAGTGGCTATTATGGGACAAGTGGAGAAGCAAAAGGAAGTATTTCTGTCTGTATGCGGACAGCATGACTACGACTTACTGACGGGCAAGGAAGCAATGACACAGACGGATTTTGAACGTATCACTTATATTACTATGGTTCTGGGCTATACTACCTATACGCAGGAATTGATTAGTGAACATTTAGACTTGGCGTGCAATGAAGCGGAACGGACTGACAGGGAAATTGATATTCTTCAAGACTATCCAGCCTATTATGATGATGAAAACGTCTATGAACAGAGAGATAAATGGCTGGCAGACTTCATCGGTCAAGTACCGCCAGCAAAGCAGGACGATATTCGCCAGCTCATTAAAGAAAATACAGAGATTATCTGATACACAGGGTTATCGCAATCACGGCATTTATGCTGGGTGTGATAGCCTTTTTTAGTTCCTGCTAAAAAACAAGAACTTGGACGGAATTAGGACGGATTTATCTTTTATGCTTATTCTGTTGAAATTTGCCTTATTTTGGCAAGGCGGTTTCTTCACGGGAGGATTACGAATGACAGGAGTGCATAAAAGAAAATCATCAAAAAAATTTTAATCCGTGTTAAGGGAGTTTACAGCTATTTCCGTGTAGAATTTCCTCAATATTTGTCGATTATATTCGCTAAAGCTCAACGAGGTTATCAAAACTTCTTGGGCTTTTTTGCTTTTTCTGGATTTCTTTTTCAAACTTTGCCAGTTCATATCCTCTCATTTGTATTAATGACGGAAAGGGGGAAGGAACGGTTACAATCACCGCCTTTTGACAAGCGAAAGGAGGTGAAAATGTGAAAAGACCCACTTCTCCGGAAGATGTTCAGAAAGTCTTTGACTGTTACTGCAAGAAGATTTTGAAGAATGAAGCAATCAATATTCAGAAGCACTACCAGCGTATGAACGATTTGCAGATTTCCTTTTCAGAACTCACGCCAGAACAACTTGCGGAACTCTCGACTTATGATGATTATTCCACGGACTATGACCTTTACAAAGTCATGGGCTACGACGTGAAAATCAAGAATGAGCTGTTAAGTGAAGCATTGCAGGAACTTTCTGAGGAAGAACGCTTTATCTTGTTGCTCTACGGTTTAGGCTTCAACGACGGCGAGATTGCCGACCTGCTGAAAATTGTACGCCGTACAGTGAACTATAAGCGTCAAAGAGGATTTGAAAAAGTCAGAAAAAGAATGGAGGAAAAACAGCATGAAGAAGAATAAAGCGGTACATAAAGGCAATGGCTTATTGCCTTACCCTGTTATCGTTTCCGCTTCACAGGGCGATATTCTGGCTATGAATGTTGTGTTATGCCATTACGAGCCATACATTGCCCGCTTGTCCATGCGAACAAGCATTGACGAATACGGCAATCCTCACACCAGCGTTGACGAGGATATGCGTAGCCGTCTGGAAGCAAAACTGATTGAGCAGGTGCTTAATTTCAAAGTAGCATAAACCAACGTCCTATTACAGAGTGACGCATTATCCCCTTTCCTGCGTCCTCTCTGGGGCTTGTATATCTATCAAAGTCTATATGACCTCATATGGGCTTTGACAGGCGTATAAGCCGTTGCGGTCTTTGACAACTGAATAAAGCAGACAGATACGTTTGTGATACAGCGAGCCACGGGAACTGTACGCCATGACCTTTCCAAAAGGAAGCGAGCGACCCACGCAGTGATCCGAGAGCGACCTTTGGAAAAGTCGCCCCGCCATGACCTGTATTCACAGGATAATGATACGTCCCAGAGGTGGTTTTGCTCATAGGAATGAGATTGGTTGAGATACCAGCGGAGCTTTTCCAGAGCCGTCTGTCTGCTTCCCAAAATACAGGAAAGGGGGTGTTGCAAAATAAGTGATACTGATATGCTTATTTTGCTGATATATGAACAAGACAAAAGAGCGAAAAACCAGCCAGCCGATTACTGTTGATATAGAGGGACTTTCTGCTATGCTCTCATGCGGTCATGCTACGGCAAGGAAAATCGGTGAGCAGGCAGAAGCAAAAATTGTCATAGGTCGCAGGGTTCTTTACTCCGTGGAAAGGGTCAAAAAATATCTGCTTTACCTTGCAGAATAGTACAGTCTTCTATTTATGTTCTTGCGGAAATATGGTATAATTATTTATAGGCAAACCACGCTGTGAGAACATGAAAAGAGGGCTACAAGAAAGGAATGGTTCTCATGGCAGTTAGCAGAAAAGACCCGAAAGGGAGAAAATTAAGAGAGGGCGAAAGCTGGCGTAATGACGGCAGATACAGTTATCGCTTCACAGATATAAGAACAGGAAAACGTCGCACAATCTATGCACAGGATTTACCAGAGCTTAGAGAGAAAGAAAAAAAGATTGCAAAGGATATGGACGACAACATTCTGACAGACAGTGCAATCAAGAAAATGACGTTAAACACCTTGTTCGAGCGATACATGGCGACCCGTGAACTGAAAGAGCCTACACGAGTGAATTACATTCGTGTATGGAATAATCGGGTGAAAGATGAAATCGGCAACATTAAAGTTGTCCAGATGTTACCCTCTCACATTAAAGCCTACTATTCAAAATTATCCAAAGCTGGATATGCTCATTCTACTATCAAGTATATTAACAACATGATTTTTCCTGCGTTGGAAATGGCGGTTGATGATGATATTATCCGTAAAAATCCAGCAAAAGGTTCTATCAGCGATTATGGCAGACCAGCAGAGGAACGTGTGGCGTTGACAATCTCACAACAGGAAAAGCTCATTGATTTTGTGAAGCAGAGCAATGTCTACAATACCTATTATCCTATGCTTACGATTATGATAGGCACAGGGTTAAGGTGTGGAGAGCTGATCGGTCTTACATGGAAAGACGTGGACACGAGAGCAAGACGCTTGAATGTAGACCACCAGCTCATTTACAAGAACTATGGAGACGGCTGTCGTTTCCATATCTCTACTCCAAAGACGGACTCTGGTATTCGTGTGATACCTATGACGCAGGAAGTACAGAAAGCATTTGAAGAGCAGAGAAAAATCAACTTCATGCTGGCAAAAGATAAGTCTTATGAGGTGGACGGATATTCTGGTTTTGTTTTCACTGCTAAATCCGGCAGACCGCTTATGCCTTATGGTGTAAACAGTGTATTGTATAACATTGTAGACGCTTATAACAAAGCGGAAGTCCAAAAAGCAAAGAAAGAACACAGGAAAGCAGAACTGCTTCCAAAGGTTTCCGCTCATGTTATGCGACACACAGCCTGCACGAGAATGGCAGAGTGCCGTATGGACATTAAGGTATTACAGTACATCATGGGACACGCTCATTTTGATGTGACTATGGAAGTGTATAACCACTTGGGCGACAGAGCAAGGATTGAAAACGAGATAGCAAAGCTGGATAGTATGGCAGTGAACTTCTGACACCAGAAAAGAAAAAATTGGTGTCAAATTGGTGTCAAACCTAAGAAAAATGACAATTTCAAGAGTAGAAAATGCTTGCAAACCATTGATTTTACTGGGTTTGCAAAAAAATATAAAAATTATTAGCACTCACCTCTTGACAGTACTAATAATAGGTGCTATAGTACAGATAGAACAAAAGAGAAAGCAAAGTAAGTTGAAAACAGCAGATGTTTTACAATTAAAGGCTGATACAGTTTCATATGAGGCTGCTCAACATAAATGAATGAATATGAAAGGAAGCGATTGTTATGGATAAGAATCCAAAACATCCATTAAAAAAGAAGAAAGTTGTACAGAAGGTGAATGCAACTGCAAACCATATGGAAGGTGAGCAGGAAGTTTCATCAAAGCATAAAAAACACACATATTAGTTGAGTGAAAAATCCCACAGGCTGCGAAATGACGACCTGTGGGATTTTCTTTATTAAATTCAGACTGGTACAGAGTCTTGCGCTGATGGCGATTGTTGTATTCAATGCGTCCGGCGTAAAAGAAGTATTGTTACAGTTATTCAATAAGATTATTGAAACGTAAAAACGGTATTGCTATTGTACGGACATTTGCATATAATAAAGATAGATGGAAACACTACTCACGAAAGGAGATGCTTTATATGGCTGCAAAATCAGCAAATTTATATGCAAGGATTGAACCGGATGTCAAAGAAAAAGCTGAAAGTATCCTGTCTACACTTGGTATCCCTGCTTCCAGTGCTATTAATATGTTTTATAAACAGATTATCTTACAGAGAGGACTTCCGTTTGAAGTAAAAATACCATCTGCCAGACCTGTTGACATCGGCACATTATCAGAAGCAGAGTTCAATGAAGAATTGGAGAAAGGATATGCGGATATGCAGGCTGGACGGACAAAAAATGCGAAGAAAGCTTTTGCGGACATTCGCAAGGATTATGGTTTATGATGTATGAAGTAGAAGTATCCGAACAGGCTGACAGTGATTTGAGAGGGATTTTTGAATATATTGCTTTTGAATTACAATCGCCGGAAAATGCAAGCGGACAACTTGATCGTCTGGAAGAACAGATATTAAGTCTGGATACGATGCCGGAGCGTTATCGAAAATATGAAAAAGAACCGTGGAAAAGCCGTGGACTTTGTGTATTACCAGTAGATAATTATGTAGTACTTTATATTCCGGACAGCGATAAAAAAGTTGTAACAATACTTAGAGTAATGTATGTCGGACGGGACATAGACAATCAGTTAAATTTCTACACAAAGCAATAAAGGATATGATTTAAAGCAGTTTTTCATTTATGATTGACTGCTTTTTTCATACACAAAAGAGATTAAAATTGTTATCAAAGATATCTGTTCACATTATGCGACATACCAATAATATCATTGGGGGGTACAGGATAATATATCACACAGCGTTTCCAATGTTGCGGTTGTGATGTTCTTATTGTGCTTTAAATTGAAATGTTATATTATTAAAATAAAGATAATACATAAACTGGGTATTCAAATCGCAAAAAAATTTTTTTGAAAATTTTTAAAAAATATAAAACTTTTTCCAGACCCTGCGTGTCTGATATATAGATAACTCAATAAGACGTTGAAAAAAAGGAGTGCACTTATGAAAAAAGAAGAAATTACAACACTTGTACAGAAAATAAGTGAATAATCTGCGCCCAAATGAGCCGCCTGTCCGTTGCAAGTGAGCCACGATTCCATTTTGCCGTGAGCCATCATTCCGGTCACAATGAGCCACTTGTTTTATAATAGAATGGTATGCAGTAATTAGAGATTACGACACCACAGATTTTTATGGAAACGTATCCAATCACCATGAGATATTTACTAAAGCTAATGGTTGGCAATCAGTGGTACAACTCCCGCTTCTAAGACAGGAACGTATTTGGACGGTTACCCGATAAGTGAAACGCAGGGATTTTCAAAAAATTAGCACTCACCTATTGTTTTCATGATGTGAAATTTATCTAGTTGCATGGAGTGCCGTGAATGCCCATTTTGACTGGGATGGCGGGATTTTAAGATTTCATCTGATTTTATTAAAAATCGACAAAAATCAAAAAAATGGTGTCAAAATTGGTGTCAAATTACACATAAAGGGTTGATGTTTTTATAAAAAGGGATATACTTAATATGTAAGGAAAGTAAGGAATACATTACTGTTGAAAGGAGTTTTTATATGGAATTAGCAAAAGTTACATCAAAAGGTCAGGTTACTATACCTATAGAAATTCGTAAAAAATTGGGAATTAAAAATGGAGATAAGGTACTGTTTATTGAAGAATCCGGCAGAATCTATATAATGAACTCTTCCATGGACGCTCTTCGTGAAGCGCAGCAAGAATTTGCGGGAGAAGCAGAAAGACTTGGGTTAAAAAATGATGAAGATGTTATGGATATGATAAAGGAGTTTCGGGAAGAAAGTGTGGTGAAGTAAATGAGAATTATGCTTGATACAAATGTATTAATATCCGCATTACTGTTTCCCGGTGCAAAGATGAATGCAATGATGAATTGCATATTTACACAGCATGAACTTGTGTTATCATCTTATGTTGTAAATGAGTTAAAGAGTGTTATAAAAAGAAAATTTCCTCAAAAAGAATTGGTAATTGATAAGTTATTAATGGTTATGAGCTTTGAATATGTCTATACTCCAGATACCTTAGAAGAAGGTCTTTTTAATATCAGGGATATAAAAGACTATCCCGTATTATATACGGCTATTATAGAAAATGTGGATATTCTTATTACCGGTGATAAGGATAAGGGGCAGTCTTGAAATAGAAATGTCAAACTTAAAGGGACTGGCGAAGCTCACCAGAAAAGGTGATTTACAGAGAAAGATTGACGAAAAGACGGATTATATCAACCGATTAAAGGTAGGACTCTCAAACATGGTTTGTAATAGCGGTTTTGAAAACATGAACGAGTTCCTGCTGACATTCAGAGAATGCAGGAATGCTTATACGGATTATCAGAGACAATACGAAAGCTGGAAGAATGCCTGCAGAAAACCGGATACACCTACGCATAAGGATGAAAAACTGTCGGATAAACTTGCAAGACTACAAAGGGAAGCCGCTGAAAACCAGAACAGTATCAGCAGGCAGACAAAGAACAGAGGGGCAAGATAATATGCCCTTTGTTTTATATTCTTTTGACGGAATTACGATAGAATATTGGAACTTAGCATGATATAATAATAGAAAATTTTTAGGAAGAGATGAGAACGATATGAAAATTATCCGAGATAACTACTCAGTACAGTTGATGTAAACTGTTGGCAGATTGTGCTGAGGTTAAAAGAAACTTGCTAGCAGTCGTTGACTGTACTGTCCTAATGCTTGAAATACAATCTATAAAGGAGTACAGTTATGCGTTATATAAAAGAAATATTAAAGAAAAACAGAATATGGGTATTAGTCTACATTGGGCTAGGTATATTTAATGCATTTATGGCTAATTACAAGGCTGACTATTTCCAAAAGGTCATTGATGGATTGGCTGATAGAACACTTGCATTTGCGGGAGTTGCAACATATGGCTTTATTTTGCTGGTAAATTATTGTATGAATTATCTGGATAATTACCCTAAAAAGAAGTTGGAACATGGTATTTATCTGGATTTTAAGGTTTTGTCACTTAGAAAAATAAGTACAATCGATTATACGGAATATCAGAAAATAGGTACGGGCAAACTTGTTCAAAGGATTGAGAATGGTTCAGCAGCAGGAAGAAATGTATTATTCAATTTCTGGTTGTGTTTAATTCGTGACTTACTTCCTACCATTGGTTTTAGTATATACTTTATTTGGAAAATAGATGAAAAAGTCACTTATGTACTGTTTGTAGGCTATGCGTTTATTTTTATAATAACCAACATTCTATTAAAGTTTCTTTACAAAATAAAAGAAAAGATTTTGAATAGTGAAGAACTATTAAATCACTATTTGGTGAGAGGCTATATGGAAATGTTGGTATTTCGTATGAGTAAACAGTTCCCGAGTGAAATAAAGAAGACTTGTAATGCAAAAGAGGATATTGTTTCATCAAAAGTAAAAATGAATATGATTCATGAAGCATTCTTCACGATATTTGCACTACTTGTGGCAATGTTAGATATTGGTATTCTTTTTTATGCATGGAAAACGAAAAACCTTACAGTAGGTTCTGTGGTTGCACTAATTGCACTGATTGAAAATGCTTATACACCAATTGCCATTTTTAATGTACTTTATGTCCAATATAAATTGGACAAGGCATCATATAAGAGATTTGAGGAATTTTTAGGCTTAAAAGACGATGTTCAATTAAGAAACGGTAACGCAATAAATATAAATGTTGGAAAAATTGCAATAAGAAATTTATCATTCCAATATGAGAAACGAAAAATTATTGATGGCTTGAGCCTGTCAATACAAAAGGGAGAAAAAATAGCTTTTGTAGGAGAAAGTGGTTCCGGAAAATCGACCTTGATTAAGATTTTATTAGGGTTGCTAAAATATAATCAGGGAGAAGTTCACTTAGGAGACATGGAGTTAAAAGAAATTTGTCTTAATAATCTGTATGATAGAGTTAGTTATCTATCACAGGATGCCCCTGTTTTTGACGGAACAATAAAAGAAAATCTGGTATTTGGGAAACAAGTGTCAGAAGAACAAATGCTAGGGGCATTGAGTGAAGTGCAACTATCTCATTTAGTTGAAAATCTTGCGGAAGGTTTAAATACTGAAATTGGTGAGAAAGGTACTTGTTTATCAGGTGGAGAAAAACAAAGACTTGCATTAGCTCGCTTGTGGTTTGAAGACTCTGAACTTGTCATTTTGGATGAAGCAACATCTGCAATGGATAATTTAACAGAAGAAAATGTAATGAAATCAGTTATGCAAAAAATGAAAGATAAAACTGTCATTGCCATTGCACATAGATTAAATTCCATTGCAGGTTTTGACAGAATTATTCTCTTTAAAGAAGGGAGGATTGTTGGACAAGGTACTTTTGAAGAACTACTACATACAGATTCTTATTTTATGGACTTGTATAATGCGAATGTGAAATAATTGTTTTTTAGGTCGAAACTTGTAAAAATACAAAGGGGCTGTTGCTCTTGCACTTTTTTAATTGTTAGAGTAGCAGTCCCTTAGTGTAAGTTTCATGTATGTTTACCTAAGACAGATTCAGGTATACGCACTATTCCCATGACAAATGAAGTAAAATCGGCTTTTCAGAAACAGAGACAGATTAATTTTATGATGGGAATTGACAGAAATATTACAGTGGAAGGATATGACGGATTTATATTTACGGCAAAGACTGGAAGACCATTACAGCCGTCAGCAGTTAACAATATTTTGTATAATATTGTAAAAGCATATAATAAGGATGAATTGAAGAAAGCGAAAAAAGAACACCGTAAGGCAGAACTGCTTCCAAAGTTTTCAGCCCATGTTTTAAGACACACAGCCTGTACAAGAATGGCTGAAAAGGGAATGGATATAAAGGTGCTTCAATATTTGATGGGACATTCTTCCATTGATATTACAATGCAGGTGTATAACCACATTACGGATATGTCACGTGTTAAAAATGAAGTTGTGAAGATGGATGAAGCAGTAAACGCATGAAAAAAAATAAAAATTGGTGTCAAATTGGTGTCAAACAGCAAAAATGACAGATTTTCAAAAAATTAAATGCACGCAACCCCAGTAAAATCAAGGGTTGCAAAAATTAAATAAAAAAATTAGCACTCACCTATTGACAGTGCTAACAACATGTGATATAACACAATTAAGCCTTGGGTGTTACATAACAAATAGAACAATAAATCAGCAATCATAAAAACAAAAATCCTGCATGAATCGAAGAAGAAAAAGGCTGGCAGGAATGGTTTCAAAGTGATTGTATACAATAGAGAATGAGAAAAAGGAGGCAGAAACTATGAACATTAACAAGTTTACACAGAAGTCCATTGAAGCGGTGAACCAGTGTGAAAAGATTGCTTACGATTATGGCAATCAGGAAATTGACCAGGAACATTTTCTTTACAGCTTAATGACAATAGACGATAGTCTGATTGCAAACCTGATTGAAAAAATGCAGATTAATAAAGAAGCATTTATTTCCAATATTGAAACACTGCTTTCACAAAAAACAAAAGTATCCGGCAACGTACAGCTTTACGTGAGCAATGACTTAAACAAAGTATTAATCAATGCCGAAGACGAAGCAAAGCGCATGGGAGATGCGTATGTATCTGTTGAACATCTGATGCTGGCAATGATTGCATCACCCAATAAGCAGATTAAGCAGCTCTTTAAGACATACGGTATTACAAGAGATTCGTTCCTTTCCGTACTGGCAACGGTCCGTGGTAATCAGTCCGTAACAAGTGATAACCCGGAAGCAACGTATGACACATTGGCAAAATACGGACAGGATTTAGTTGAAAAGGCAAAGTCCGGTAAGTTAGACCCGGTTATCGGCAGGGATAATGAAATCCGTAATGTTATCCGGATTCTTTCAAGAAAAACAAAAAACAATCCGGTGCTGATTGGTGAACCGGGTGTTGGTAAAACAGCCGTTGTCGAAGGTCTGGCAGAACGGATTGTCCGTGGCGATGTACCGGAGGGCTTAAAGGATAAGAAAATCTTTGCACTGGATATGGGAGCACTGGTAGCCGGTGCGAAGTACCGTGGCGAATTTGAGGAACGTTTGAAAGCGGTACTCGATGAAGTGAAGAAAAGTGAAGGACAGATTATTCTGTTTATTGATGAAATCCATACGATTGTCGGCGCCGGTAAGACAGAAGGCTCTATGGATGCAGGCAATATGTTAAAGCCAATGCTTGCGCGTGGTGAACTCCACTGTATCGGTGCAACAACACTGGATGAACACCGTCAGTACATTGAAAAAGATGCGGCACTGGAAAGACGGTTCCAGCCGGTTATGGTTGATGAACCGACCGTTGAAGATACCATTTCTATCTTACGTGGTTTAAAAGACCGTTATGAAGTATATCACGGTGTAAAAATTACAGACGGCGCACTGGTATCTGCGGCAACCCTTTCAGACCGTTACATTTCCGACAGATTCCTGCCGGATAAAGCAATCGACCTTGTCGATGAAGCCTGCGCAATGATTAAGACCGAACTGGATTCTATGCCGGCTGAGCTTGATGAATTACAGCGTAAGGTCATGCAGTTAGAAATTGAAGAAGCTGCATTGAAGAAAGAAACCGACAATCTCAGTAAGGAACGTTTGGAAGCCTTGCAGAAGGAATTATCGGAAATGCGTTCTGAATTTAAACAGCAGAAGGCAAAGTGGGACAATGAAAAGTCCAGTGTTGACCAGATTAGCAAGATCAAAGAAGAGTTAGAACAGGTCAACCATGAGATTGACGAAGCTAAGAGAAATTACGATTTGGAAAAGGCGGCACAGTTACAGTACGGCAGACTGCCGGAGGTTCAGAAACGTCTGGAAGAGGCCGAAAAGAAGGTACAGAATAAAAATCTGGATTTGGTACATGAGAGTGTTACCGAAGAAGAAATTGCAAAGATTATTTCCAGATGGACAGGAATCCCGGTTGCCAAGTTAAGCGAATCTGAACGGGAAAAGACACTGAATCTGGACACACTTCTGCATAAGAGAGTTGTTGGACAGGACGAGGCTGTTACGAAAGTAACAGAGGCAATTATCCGTTCAAAGGCAGGCATTAAAGACCCGACCAAACCGATTGGTTCATTTCTGTTCTTAGGACCTACCGGTGTCGGTAAGACAGAGCTTGCAAAGACACTGGCAGAGAGCCTGTTTGATGATGAAGGCAATATTGTCCGTCTTGATATGTCAGAGTACATGGAGAAATATTCTGTTTCGAGATTAATCGGAGCGCCTCCGGGATATGTCGGATACGATGAAGGCGGTCAGCTGACTGAGGCAGTCAGAAGAAAACCGTATTCTGTTGTTCTTTTTGATGAAATTGAAAAGGCGCACCCGGATGTATTCAATGTATTGTTACAGGTACTTGATGACGGACGAATCACCGATTCGCAGGGCAGAACGGTAGACTTTAAGAATACAATTATTATTATGACAAGTAATATCGGCTCAACCTATCTGCTGGACGGTATTGATGAAAACGGCGGCATTAAGCAGGAAACAGAAGAACTCGTTATGAACGATTTGCGCGGACATTTCAGACCGGAATTTTTAAACCGTCTGGACGAGATTATTCTGTTCAAGCCGCTCACAAAAGACAATATCGGCAATATCATTCATCTGCTGATTGCAGACGTCAACAGACGTCTGGCAGACAAGGAATTGCAGGTACGTCTGACAGATGCGGCAGAAAGCTATATTACAGAACACGGCTTTGACCCGATGTACGGCGCAAGACCGTTAAAGCGTTACGTTCAAAAGACGGTAGAAACACTGGCGGCAAAGTTAATCTTAAAGGGTGACATCAATACGGGTGATGACATTGTGATTGATGTTGTAAACGGTGAACTTACGGCAAGAGCCGAGGGCAGAAAAGCCATCGAAGAAAAATAAAACAGCAGTAAAGAGCATAAGATTATAAAAAGCAAAGAAAAGGCGGGTGGTACTGTTATATTTCAGTGCCACCCGCTTTTTACGTGCGCCAAACATCAGATAAACTGATTGCGTGTAGTATCGTATTCGTAATCAATTCCTTTTAAAGTCTGTACGATTTCCGTTTCATCTACCATAAAGGCTTTGCAGAATTCTGAAAGATTCGGATAAAAGTCGCGAAGCTGTGTATTTGTAAATGAAAGCAGCATAACGGGATCTTTTGGTAACTGAGCCATAGTCATACAATCTCCTTTTGATACAAAACTGCTTTGAAAGCAGCCTGTGAATTTCTGTTGCCTAGCATACCGCAAAAATCAATCATTTTCAAGATAAATATTCACTTGTCTTTTGACTTTGTGGTATACTGACGGTAAATAGGCGAACAGATAAATGTGAATGGAGAGCGATATGATTATTTTAAAAGCGGAAGGCACACTTGCGGCAGTCTTTCATAAAACAATAAAAGTCATGGAACAGAATGTAGAGTGGAATGAAACATTTGCAATTAATAATAACACGCTGATTCTGCCCGGTACATTAAAATCGTTGTTTTTCAGTTTTGATAATAAAAAAGTGCTTGGAAATGTCATAGAAGAACCCATTAAAGAAGAACCACGGTTAATGCTTGGAAATGCCCTGCTTGAAAATACCATTAATTTAGTTCTTTACATATTTGGTAAGTGGGGGAAAATTAAAGGGCTAACCGTTGAAAAGGATTACAGACAGTTAGAACAACAGATGAATGACATCCTGCGGGAAGTAGAAGTACAGGCATCCTTAGATGCCACGCAGTGCCGTTTCTATCATGAGGGAATACGCATTACCTATGAAGAAGTGATTGAGCGGATTTTAGAATACATGAAGCCGGATTATCTAAATGAGGAGGAAGAAGAACAAGACGATACGGAGATTCACGATGTTTCCGACTGGGAGAAAAAGTATCAGCTCGGATTGTGGCATAAAATTGTCTGGAAATCCTACGAAACCGGTATTAGCAAAAAGAAGTTATCCGCCAAAGAGCGGGCGGCAGGGCGAATTGGAAATGACTTTTACATCACGGGCTATCAGTGCCCGGAATGTAAAAAGCCAATGTACATGGTGGTTTATCCGAAAAATAAAGAGTTTCATATCGACACGGACGAGGGCAGGGTTATTCTTGCAAGGGCATATACCTGTATGGACTGTCATCGTTTTTATACGCCAAAGCCCTACAAACTGCTGATGGAAGGCAGTATTTATATGATGGATTTTGAGGACGATAACACGGCGTATGAGGATTATCAGGAACTGCTCGGCGCAGACGGACAGCGTATATCCAACAGCCGGTTTAACCGTTATGAGAGCAGTGCGCCACAGTCCGATTTTGAAAATGAAGCGGATGACCGTCTGGAAGAACTCTATAACAATATGCCTGAAATGTCTGTAGAAGAAATTTTTGATATTGCCGACATGCTGGATTCGGAATTCTATCCGCAGTCCCGGCGGGAAGCAATTGAAGAACAGGTAGACAAAGCGGCGGCAGATAAAGGCATGGACCGTAACGTTCCGCCGAAAAACTGGCAGAAGCACCGGGAAAAAGTGCAGAAAGAAAAACAAAAGAACGAAAAGGCACAAAAGGAAAAAGAGCGGTCAGAATCTGCGCAGGGACGGTCTGATGAGAAAGAACCGTCAGCAAGATACAGTACGCAGAATCCGCAGGAACAGTGGGATGGCGGACAAGTCAAAGACAGGACATTTACAGACAGTCAGTCTGCGCCGCAAGACGGAACAAACCGACCGGACAGAACAGCAGACGATTACGTGACATCACAGGACAAAGCTGCACCGTCTACAGCCGACACCCGGACACAAAAGCAGGGTACACATGTACAGCTGCAGACCAGCGGGGCAGACGCACCGCAGTCACGCAGAACTTCCGAAGAAGAAATTGCGGCTTCCCAGAAGGAAGTGTTGTCTATCGCACTGGCAGCAAAAAACAAAAGCTATGCGGAATTAAAAAAGGCCTATCATACGATTCTTGAAAAAGACTGTCCGCAGTCGGTCAAAGATAGTGTGGCAGAAAATGTCAAAGACTGGATGCAGAAGCGCGGTGAGAAAGAACTGCAGGTGCTGGCAGAGCATTTTCCACAGCAGTATCAAAAGAAAGTCTATCAGCAGTTTCGTCAAAAATTTGAGGAATATAACGATATTGATAATACAAAATATATGAAGCAGCTTGAGGAAAAGCGTGATTTGGCAGAGCAGAGCGCGTTGAAAGCATTTGTCAACCAGCAGAAAATCCGCCCGGGGGATAGAAAAAAGCTGTTGTCACTGGCAGAAGCAATCCGTCCTATGGAATATGAAGAAAAGAATAAACAAATCATCATTGACCAGCTAAAAGACCGCGTAAAAGATATTGACAGGAAAGCAATCGAACAAATCTGTCCGGACATTTTTGAGATGTCCTTTGACGAGGGGAAAGAAGCCTATCAAAGAATTGCGACAGGAGATTTTCTGCCGGAGCTAAAGACGGATATGTTAGGCAGAATCCGCAAGCGGCTTGAAGCCATGAAAAAGGATGAATGCAGAAGTCTTGTCAATAAAATGATTCGCGATACCGGTATTTCGGAGCAGACCATGGAAGGCTTTTATCCGTATGATATCCGCCGCATGAGCAATGAAGCCTGTGAAGATATCGATGCCATTATTGCAAATAATGCACTCAATACCTATGCGGGCGGAGAAGCATTTGAGTATCCGCTTCTGATATTTGATTCAACAAAAGGTGAAAACGGTAAAAAAGGCTTTGTGCTGACACCGGATCATGTCTACTACAATGGCAGTATGATGGCGGGAACGGTAAAGGTGCGTAATATCAAGGAATTTTACGCAGAGAGCGGATTGTTCCACAAGGGCATTTATATCCGTACCATGAATAACGGAGAAATGAAAATTACCGGAAACTACAAGGCAGATAAAGAAAAAATGGAACATTTTCTTGCTAAATTAAACCGCTTTATCCAGTATTTGCAGGAAAAGCCGGAGTCCCGCAGCGTGGAATACCTTGCCGAAGAAAAGCATCCGGTAAAATGCTGTTACCGCTGCGGTTATGTCTATGAGGGCGGCAATATCTGCCCGAAATGCGGCAGCCGCAATAACGATTAAAAGGAGTATACAAATGTCAGTAAAAATATATACAATGACCCACAAAAAATTCGATGTGCCAAACGACCCGATGTATGTTCCGTTACAGGTCGGCGCAGAAGGAAAAGAACCGCTCGGCTATGTAAGTGATAACACCGGGGAAAATATTTCCGCGTTAAATTGTTATTACAGCGAATTGACCGGAGTATACTGGATATGGAAAAACGATACTGAATCGGATATTGTCGGTGTCTGCCATTACAGACGGTATCTGTTAAATGAAAAAGGTGTGATGTTCCGTAAAGAGGAGATTGAAAAACTGCTTTCCGAATATGACTGTCTGACCAGCCGCCTGCTGACACTGGATTTTTCATATCATTACGGATTTTCCGACAATCACAATGTGCGGGATTTGGACGTGACAGGTGAAGTTATCCGTGAAAAATATCCGGAGGATTATCCGCTGTTTGAAAAGCTTGTCCATGAAAACCACACGTATTTTGGCAACATCTGCGTGATGAAAAAGCCGCTCTTTGATGCGTACTGTGCATGGCTGTTTGACATTTTTGCCGAGGTGCGAAAACGGATTGATATCGATTCCTATGACAGCTATCACAAGCGGGTATTTGGTTTTATTTCGGAATTTCTGCTTTATGTGTGGGTGACAAAACACAAGCTGCGCGCATATGAGTGTATGGTGGGCATGATTGGCGAAAAGGCAGAAACAAAAGAAATGAAACAGCGGCTTGCGGATTATTTTGCGGAAAAAGATATTGTAGGTGCAAAGCAGTATTTTATGGAAATGTATACGAAACGACCGGATGTTTTAATGGAAGCGTCGGACATTACGGGCGATTTGCGGATTTGTATGCAGATAATTGCAACCGCGGAACGGGAGCTTGCCACAACCGGCACAAGCATTTTGGACAGAAGCTGCACATTTGAAGATTATATGCACCTGTTTAAAACATTAAACGGCATTGTCAGAAGGTACTGCGCAGGCAGACAGACCACAAAGGATAAGGAAATGCTTGCAAAACTGCACTTATCGGAAGAAGCCGTCTATGTTTCCGTGCTTGCGTTTTGCAGGGAAAAAGAAAAAACAGCAGAAATTCTAAATCAGATAAACATGGACATTTAGGGTGTAATGTGCTAATTTTAAGATAGAAATGCGTAATACAGGCTGCGTATTGCGGCAGAAATGGAGGGAAGTATGTCAGTTCAGGATTATATGAGTGCATCTAAAATCGGAAAAAGAGCATATCATGCTTGTGTCAACAAAGGCAGGTATCCATATCTTCCGGTATTGGAAAATATTGTAGATGAATCAGACATTGAGGCAGAGGTCAGTCTGGGAATCGACCAGATTCCGCTGCGGCTGGTTGTGGGAACGTGTAATGCGGGACGGACTAATGCCTTTGCAGATAATTTTATGCCAATTCTGGATTGGGGAACGGAATTTTCAGCAAAATGGGCGAGCTTAAGTGACAGCCAGAAAAACGAAGGCATCCGTGACCCGATTAAGGTCTATGAGTATATGAACAAGTTTTATGTACTGGAAGGCAATAAAAGAGTCAGCGTTTTAAAGTATTTTAAAGCTGTGACAGTCAATGCCGAAGTAATCCGAAAAGTGCCGAAGTATTCGGAAGACCCGGATGTTAAGATTTATTATGAGTTTATGGAATTTTATAAATGTACGAAGCTTAATGACATTTATTTCAGCAACGTCGGCAGTTTTCCAACCCTGATGAAGCTGGTCGGCATCAAAAAAGGGGAAAACATGGATGAAGATGCGAAAAAGGATTTTGTATCCTGTTTTCTGTCTTTTAAAAACGCATATGATGCCAGAGGAGGCGAACGGTTTGATTATCCGGCGGGCGATGCATTTTTACGCTTTATCCATATTCACGGTTATGAACATGTAAAGGATATGCTGCCGTCGGAAATGGCAAAAAATGTGGCAAAGACGTGGGCAGAGTTTGAACTGCTTTCTGAAAACAATGCCGTTGAGCTTCGTATGGATCCGACTTTAAACGAACCGAAAAAGAATATTTTAAGTTATCTGCTGCCAAAACCGGGAAATGGAAACAGAAAGCTAAAGGTCGGTTTCATTTACGAAAATACACCGCAGGATTCGGACTGGTGCTATACGCATGAGCTTGGCCGGCAGTATATTGACGATACATTTGGCGATCAGATTGAAACATTAAGCATTACGAATGTCAAACCGGATAAAGATGATGTGGCTGCCATTGAAATGATGGTTAAAAATAAGGCAGATTTAGTTTTTGTGACATCACCGTCCATGATTATGGCCTCTTTAAAAGAAGCGATTGCGCATCCGGAGGTCAAGATATTGAACTGTTCGCTGAACACGTCACACAAATATATCCGTACCTACTATGCGAGAATGTATGAAGCAAAGTTTTTGACGGGACTCATTGCAGGTGCGTTGACTGATAATGATAAAATCGGTTATGTAGCAGGGTATCCTGTGTACGGTGTGACGGCAAATATCAATGCTTTTGCGCTGGGGGCAAAATTTGTTAATCCACGGGCAAAGATTTATCTTGAATGGTCCTCTGTAAAGAATAGCAATCCGGCGGAAGCTTTTAAAAGAGAGGGTATCCGTTATGTATCGGATCAGGATATGATTACACCGACCAGTACGGCACGCCGGTTTGGATTGTACAGCATAGATGATGAAACAACCCAGCATATCGCGATGCCGATGTGGCACTGGGGTGCATTTTATGAAAAAATGATTCAGAGTATTTTAAGCGGCTCATGGAACAGGGAACAGGATGCAGATAATGTAAAAGCGCTTAATTACTGGTGGGGACTGTCTGCAGATGTGGTTGACCTGATTATGTCAACGAAGCTTCCGGTAGAAACACAGCGGATGGTTACAACCTTTAAAGAGATGATTTCAAAAGATTTATTTGAACCTTTTGCGGACGAATTAAAAGATCAGAAAGGTAAGGTACGTAATCAGAAGGGCAGGGATCTGACACCGGAACAGATTATTACCATGGACTGGCTGCTGGATAATGTGATTGGTAAAATACCGGAACTGGAGGAACTTGAAGAAGGCTGTGAGCCGATTGTAAAGGCACAGGGCATTATTCACCACGGATTATAAATGTAGAAAGTAGGAAGGCGGCAAAAAGAAGCTGCCACAATGAGAAAATATGAAGATACTGATATTAGCAGATGTGGAGTCAAAATACTTATGGGATTATTTTGACAAAAGTAAATTAGAAGGCGTTGATTTAATCCTGTCCTGCGGTGATTTAAATCCGCAGTATCTGTCTTTTCTGGCATCCTTTACGCAGTCACCGGTGCTTTACGTCAGAGGAAATCATGATGACTGCTATGAACAGACACCGCCGGAGGGCTGTATCTGCATTGAGGATAAGATTTATACGTATAAGGGGCTGCGGATTATGGGACTTGGCGGTTCAATCCGTTATAAAAAAGGTATCAACCAGTATACACAACGACAGATGCAGCATCGTGTCAGCCGTATGTGGCTCCAGTTAAAATGTAAAAAAGGCTTTGATATTTTGCTGACCCATTCGCCTGCTGCGGGCATTAATGACGGCTTTGACAGTGTACATCAGGGATTTACGGTATTTAACGAACTGCTTGACACGTATCACCCGGCTTATTTTATTCACGGTCACATACATAAGAATTATCAGGCAAACTTCGTGCGGGAACAGCAGTACAACGAAACAACGATTATTAACGGATATGAACGTTATATTATTGATGTTTAATAACAAAATAAAGTAATTTTGCAAAAAGTGTTGCATTCTGTAAGTTACTGTGATAATATCCTTTCAGAACAAAAAGACAAATGTCCGCCGTACAAAGACAAAAGCGGAAATTTGTTCTTGAAAAAAGAAAAGGGAGAAAGAACATGAGTGAGAAGTTAAGAGTTGGTATCCTTGGCGGTACAGGTATGGTAGGACAGAGATTTATTACACTGCTTGAAAATCATCCTTGGTTTGAGGTTGTATTGGTTGCAGCGAGCGGCCGTTCCGCAGGAAAGCTTTACGAAGAAGCTGTAGACGGACGATGGAAGATGACAGCACCGATGCCTGAATTCGTTAAGAAGATGACTGTTTATGATATGGATAAGGATTTCGATGAAATCGTATCAAAGGTAGATTTCGTATTCTGTGCAGTAAACATGCCAAAGGATGAAATCAAGGTATTAGAAGAAAAATATGCAAAGGCAGAAGTGCCGGTTGTATCTAACAACAGCGCAAACCGCTGGACACCGGACGTACCAATGGTGGTACCGGAAATCAACCCGGAACACTTAGAGGTTATTGAGGCACAGAGGAAGCGTCTTGGCACAACAAGAGGTTTTATCTGTGTAAAGCCAAACTGCTCAATTCAGAGCTATACACCGGCTTTAACTGCTTTAAAAGAATTCGGACCAAAGCTGGTTGTTGCAACAACTTATCAGGCAATTTCAGGCGCAGGAAAGACTTTTGAACAGTGGCCTGAAATGGTAGGAAACATCATTCCTTACATCGGCGGCGAAGAAGAAAAGAGTGAAAAAGAACCATTAAGACTCTGGGGTAAAGTAGAAGACGGAAAGATTGTTCCGGCTACAGATACTGTTATTACTTGCCAGTGTGTACGTGTTCCTGTATTAGACGGACATACAGCTGCTGTATTTGTGAACTTTGAAAAGAAGCCGACAAAGGAGCAGATTATTGAAAAGTGGAGAAGCTTCCGTGGCGAACCACAGGAATTAGACCTTCCAAGTGCACCAAAGCAGTTTATCCAGTACTTAGAGGAAGACAACAGACCGCAGGTCTCCTTAGATGTTAATTACGAGAACGGAATGGGTATCTCAGTCGGCAGATTAAGAGAGGATACCGTATACGACTGGAAATTTGTCGGACTTTCCCATAACACAGTCCGTGGTGCAGCAGGCGGTGCAGTACTTTGCGCAGAGCTGCTGAAAGCACAGGGATATATTACAAAGAAATAAATAAAACATGGATGATAGAAACGTCATCGGAGGATTTCCGATGGCGTTTTATATTGCCTAAAAAATTTAAAAATGTTATAATTTCTCTTATGCGAAATAAAGGTTAAGTAATCAGAAACGGAGAAATATTTTAGTGGCAAAGTCTTTGATAATAACGGAGAAACCAAGCGTGGCGCAGGAGTTTGCAAGGATTCTTGGCGTGAACGGGAGAAAAGACGGATACATTGAAAATGATGACTATGTCATCACATGGTGCGTCGGACATTTAGTGGAAATGGTCTATCCGGAAGCATATGATGAAAAGTACAAAAGATGGCGGTTGGAGGATCTGCCATTTCTGCCGGAAGAATATAAATATAATGTAATACCAGATGTCAGCAAGCAGTATGATACCGTGCACAGAATGCTTTTCAGAGAGGATATAGAGACCGTCTACTGGGCAGGTGATGCCGGAAAAGAAGGACAGACGATCGAGGAGAATATCAGACGTTTCGGTGGTGTCAGGGAAGGAATGAAAGAACTTCGTGTCTGGATCGATTCCCAGACCGAGGAAGAAATCCTGCGCGGAATCCGCGAGGCAAAGCCGATGTCAGAGTATGACAATCTGGCAAAATCCGGTATCATGCGTACGATTGAAGATTATGCGATGGGAATCAATTTTTCCAGAGCCATGTCGGTAAAATACGGGAAATTATTAAATGATGCCGCGGCGACAAAGAGTTACACAGCAATCGCAGTGGGACGTGTCATGACGTGTGTACTTGGGATGGTTGTGATCCGCGAGCGTGAGATACGCAATTTTACTGAGACTCCATTTTATCGTGTGGTGGGAGACTTTTTACCGGAAGGTGCTGAAAATGAGGTGTCAGTTGCTGCAGAGTGGAAAGCGGTTGAGGGTTCTGGATATTTTGAATCGCCGCTTTTATATAAGGAAAATGGATTCAAAAAGCGTGAGAGTGCAGAAAAACTGATCGGTGAACTTGACGGGAAAATGGCGTTTGTAAAATCTATGGAGCGCGGTACATCCAGAAAGAAAGCACCACTGTTATTTAATCTTGCAGAGTTGCAGGCAGAGTGCTCCAAACGATACAAGATCAGTCCGGATGAGACATTGCAGGTGGCACAGGATTTATATGAGAGAAAACTCACGACTTATCCAAGAACAGATGCGAGAGTTCTGTCAACAGCGGTAGCAAAGGAAATCGGTAAAAATTTAAACCGCCTGAAAACTTATGAGCCGACCAAAACTTATACGGAACATATTCTAAAAGAAGGCAGCTACCGGAATATTGCACGTACACAGTATACCGACGACTCAAAGATCACAGACCACTATGCGATCATTCCGACCGGGCAGCTTACGGAACTTCATTCGTTAAATGACCTGCAGCGAAGAGTATACGATCTTATCGTACGCCGCTTTTTAAGTATTTTTTATCCGGCGGCAGAGTATGAGACAGTCAAACTTGTGGTACAGGTGGAAGCAGAGCAGTTTTTTGCATCTGCAAAGGCACTTAAAAATCCGGGATTCCTTGAAATTATGGGAAGACCGGCAAATGAAGACAATAAGGAAGAAGAGAGTGCGGGACTTTTAAAACTGGCGGGACAGTTAAAGACCGGCGATCCGCTGAATGTGGATGGTTACGAGATCAAAGAGGGGAAAACGGCACCGCCAAAACGTTACACGTCCGGTTCCATGGTGCTTGCAATGGAAAATGCCGGACAGCTTATTGAGGAGGAAGAGTTAAGAGAACAGATCAAGGGATCAGGGATTGGAACGTCTGCGACAAGAGCTGAGATCATCCGTAAACTGGTGCGCATCGGGTATCTTAACCTGAATAAAAAGACACAGGTATTAAGTCCGGAAGCAATCGGTGAGATGGTGTTTGAGGTGGTAAGTATGACTGTGCCTGCGCTTTTGAATCCGAAAATGACAGCTTCCTGGGAAAAAGGACTTGACGGTATTACGCGCGGAACAGTCGTTATGGAAGATTATCGAGGGAAACTGGAGGATTTTATCCGGAAAGAAACGGTTTCCATGATCGAGCATGATCTGACCGGAAATCTTGCTGCAAGGATACATCCATTTGTCGGAAAAGGTGGAAGAGGACTTGCAGCCAGAAAAAAAATAGAGGCGGTCTGTCCGGTCTGCGGCGGGGATATGGAAACGACACCATTCGGTTATGGATGCAGTAATTATAAAAAAGATGGAAGCGGATGCAAGTTTGCCATCGGAACCATAGCAGGAAGAGACTTAGAGGAAGACGAAGTGGTGGAGCTTCTGACCAAAGGACACACAGAGGTATTGTCCGGCTTTATCTCAAAGTCCAGAAAACGCTTTTCTGCTACACTGGTACTTGAAAAAGATGAGAATGGAAAAGCATCAGTCAATTTTGACTTTTCCAAAAATGAACCTGAAATATTAGAAGGGGTGAAATGTCCGGTCTGCGGTTCTGATATGGAAATCACTTCTTTTGGTTACAGTTGTGTGAAACACCGTGAAGATCCGAAAAGCTGTTATTTCTCCATTGGAAAAATCGCGGGAAAATCCCTTAGTGTGGATGACCTGACTGATCTGCTGCAAAAAGGAGAGACGGAGGTCTTAAAAGGGTTTACCGCAAAAAATAAAAAGAAGTTTTCGGCGGCATTGCTTTTGAAAACAGGAGAGGATGGCAGAAAAACAGTCGAATTTGATTTTTCAAAGAATGAGGCAGAGATATTAGAAGATGTAGTCTGCCCGATGTGCGGCGGACAGATCCAGAAAACATCATTTGGTTATGGCTGTATGAATTACGACCAGCAAAATCCGCAGAGCTGCCGCTTCGCCATCGGTACACTTGCAGG
>ERZ773136.487-NODE-487-length-44330-cov-505.630966_pt1 | contig 44330 bp, 36 predicted proteins | sample MGYA00580855_ERZ773136 | MGnify/ENA primary metagenome ERZ773136 (study PRJEB29015, sample SAMEA2737860) | human gut metagenome | biome: human gut; feature: human-associated habitat; material: faeces | place: China | collected 2012 ... | reverse complement strand
CCAAGCCCTAAATCCCTACCATAGGGATTAGGGATGTAACCGCCCTCCGGTGCTCAGAACCGCTTCGCTCTAAGGTTGGCGGACCAATCAAAGGTCTATGCCATGGTTGTGCGGGATGGAACCGCCTTGATAAAGGTGATATCCATAAAGTGTGTTCTTGGGAAAAGTTATGGTTACAGGTTGCTAAAATGTAGCATCGTTGTCCAATTCTATAAACATTTGTGAATATGGAAAGTATCGTTAGACCTAGATTAAATGATTTTCATGGAATACCACTTCTTCAAGACAAAGTAGATTTCGCTATACCTTTCTTGGATGAAGACATTCCTCTGTATGTTGATCCATTTCTTCTATGGAAATCACCTTCTTTGATGGATAATGGATTACATGATTCAATGATTCAAAGTTTTAATTACTTGGGTTATTTGATGAATCAGGGTAAGGAAAAAGAGGCGGTGGAATTAGTCATAGCTCTTTCTGAGTGTGATGCTGTGGGGCTTGGAAGTTCAAAAACACGAAAAGGAAGCCGAATAGGTGAAAAGGTTGCAAATGATATACTTTCACTTTTTAGCAATATTCCTCAACTTAAAACAAGTGGTTTTACTCATATAGAAGAAATTCAATTGTTGGTTAATCATATTGCGAAAGATAGAGTCAGTGATATAGCATGTAATCTGATATCATCTTTCTTAATAGACTATACTATTCAAAGATGTGAGGAGAATAAGATTCCTATGGAACAAACAACCATTGATTCTGTTTATGATGTCAAATCTCATGTTTTGAAGACTGAGACAATTTTTCTTCCGGTAAATCCCAATACCAAGCAGCCTATCTTGTTTGTTCCCAAAAGATGGCTGCGTTTTTCAACATGGATTGGAATGGATGATTATTTCTCTAAATACTATTCTGAGAATGTTGATAAAGGAGCTTTCTTCAAAGATAGGATAAAAGTCATTGACTTCAACCGTAAGAATTTTGATTTTGTTGGTAGATATATAGACTTTAAGGAACGGTCATTTGTAGACTGTCATAATGATCCATTGTTTATGCAGTTGCCTTTGACATCTGCAAAAAGGAAAATGAATGCGATCATCAAATTGCCAACGGGAAAGACGGGTAATGCAGACAAAAAATATGAGGATAATGTGGTACAGTTATTGGCCTCTTTGCTGTATCCCCATTTGGATTTTGCCCAAGGTCAATGTAGAACTGATTCTGGTGTTCAAATTAGAGACCTGATTTTTTACAACAATCAGTCTATTCCATTTTTTAAGGATATATATGATACCTATCATTCAAAACAAATAGTTTTTGAATTGAAGAATGTAGAGTCGTTAAATAGAGACCATGTAAATCAATTAAATAGATATTTGAATGATAATTTAGGAAAGTTTGGTGTGTTTGTTACGCGTAATAAACCTCCAAGGAATATTCAAAAACATTTGATTGATATTTGGTCTGGTCAAAGAAAGTGTATCATTGTTCTAGATGATACAGACCTGCAATTGATGACAAATATATTTGAGAATAAACAACGACTCCCTTATGAGGTCATCACAAAGAAATATAGTGAATTTATGAGAAAATGTCCAACGTAAAAAAATGAAAATATGGATGATAAAAAGGTTTTAGATCAAATGAGAACTTTACTGCATGAATTTCGGATTTTGTCTGGAAAGAAACCGAATGATCCGATTAATGTCTTTAAGTTGAAGTATGTTAACAAAACATTAGAAGCTGCTAATGATGTGTTAGGTGATGATAAACCTTATGATGATTTTGAAAAGTTTTCAGAGGAAGATTTGCCTACTAATAGCGATGTTTTGATGATATTAAGTTTATATTTAGATAGAATGCATGTTTTATAATGAAAAGAACAGATGTTGATAAATATGATGAATTGCGTTCGAAACTTGTTTCTGTACGTGATGATATTGCACTTCTCTCAGCGAAGAAACCTCATGACCAACTCAATTCATTTAAGCTGAAGTTCATTAATAACTTATTAGCGCAAGTTAATGATTTGATAGGGGACTTTAGACCTGAAGAGGATTTTAAACAGTTCGATAAGGTTGAATTGCCTTCGAACAGTGATGTACTGATGATGCTAAATCTTTATCTGACAGGTATGATTCGTTTCAAAGAAGCAAATTCTATCAGAAAAGTAGTTGGAGGAGAATTTTCTGATCCTTTCACAAAGGAAGTATGGAATACAGAAGATTAACTTGACCTACTTTTACCCTCATGGTTATATATAATATAATGATAATGTATGAATGAAGCATTAGTATTTTTCGCTTTCCTGAAGTATTGCCTTGGATATAAGGGGAATATGAGTAGTGTGGTGGCTGGAATGGACTGGCAGATGCTGTATTCCTTTGCTTCTAACCAGGCTCTGCTGGGGCTTTGCTTTGAGGGCATAGAACGATTGGGGAAGGAGTATCCTGAGGAGTTGAAGCAGAACCCGATAGGGAGGGAACTGCTGATGACTTGGATGGGTAAAGCGCAACAGATTCGCAGGCAGAACATGAAGGTGAATGCAGTGGCGAGCAAGCTCTTTTCTATGCTCAGGAAGGATGGGATGAGGTGCTGCATTCTGAAAGGGCAGGGGAATGCCTTGATGTATCCAAATGCGTATTCTCGTAATCCTGGGGATATTGATGTTTGGATTGATGCTAGTAGGGAGAGGATTATGGAATATGCTCAAAAGAAGTTTGAACTCGGGGATGATATCAGACTGCAGCATCTGGAGACTTCCTTGGATGGTGTACCTGTTGAGTTGCATTTCTTTCCTTGCTCTATAAATAATCCTCTTTATAATGCCAGATTGCAGAAGTGGTTCAAACGGAATGCAGATTTGCAATGTTCAAATGTTGTTAGCCTGCCAGATGGTATTGGAGAAATCGCTATACCAACGACAGCATTCAATGTTGTTTATCAGCTGACGCATCTGTATCACCATTTCTTCGATGAAGGGATTGGAATGAGGCAAATCATTGACTATAACTATGTTGTTTGCGACTTTTATAAAGTCTATCAAAATTCTTCTAAAATCACCCCGTCCCTCTTTACCATTAAAGAGGGCTCCACCTCTCACCCCGACCCTCTCACCCTCAGGGGAGAGGGAGGAAACCGCCCTACTCGGTGCTCAGAACCGCTACGCTCTAAGGATGGCGGACCATCAAAGGTCTCGCCGAATTGTGCGGGATGGGACCGCTGGGGTGTTAGTGGGGATATAGCTTCTGATGCTTCTGTCAGTTCTGCTTTCACTACAGATTCTTCTGCCTCTACTGCTTTAGTTGTGGTACAGAGAGAACTGAAGTATTTGGGATTGTGGAAGTTTGCTGGGGCGGTGATGTTTGTGCTCCATGAGGCATTGGGACTATCAGAGGATAAGATGATAGTTCCGATGGATGAGAAGCGTGGGAGGTTGCTGTTGGCAGAGATACTGAATGGTGGCAACTTCGGACAGCACTTTACCAAGTATGGGCATTTCACGCAACAAGGAATGGCAAAGAAATACTTCCTGAAGATATGGAGAAATATGCACTTCGTGCGATATTATCCTGCCGAGGCTTTAAGTGAGCCAATCTTTAGAACTTGGCATTTCTTCTGGAGGATGAAGAATAAGAAATAATTACTTCTATCACCCAGAGGTTGATGGGGTATCTTTTCGAAAATCACCCCGTCCCTCTTTACCCTTAAAGAGGGCTCCACCTCTCATCTCGGTCTTCTCTCCTCAGGCGAGAAGAAGAAAACCGCTCCTCCTCGTCGCTCGGAACCGCTATGCTCTAAGGTTGGCGGACCATCAAAGGTCTTCGCCATGTTATGCGGGATGGGACCGCCGGGGGAGAAGAGAGTTTTGAGTTTAAAGTTTATAGTTTACAATTTATGGTTTACAGCTTGTATTCGGGGGATTTTGTTGATTTATTGTGAATTTCTTGGTGTTTTAGAATATGCTTATTGGCATAGCCCATTTAACGGGCTATGCTAATGAGTTTACTACCTAGAGCTGTTTCTATACGAGCAATGGTTTGAGTTGTGAAGTTATGTCTGCCTGTTAACCATTTCGAGATTTCTGAGTCTCGCTTGTTGAGTAATCGGGCAAAATCCTTTTGGGTGAGACCCTTGGCTTTCAGAATCTCACTAATGCGCTCGGCAATACCGAAAGACAAATCGAACTCTGCCTTTTGCTCGGCATCTGTGTATCAGGTGGAATAGATTATCTCTTTATTATCGTTAAATATAGCCAAGAATTTTGGCGTTTTCAAAATTAATAGGTAATTTTGTAGATATAAAATTTAATAGTCATGGCAAAAATAAATATTTATTGTGATGAGAGCTGCCATTTAGAACATGATGGGATTAAGCCGATGCTTTTAGGGTGTGTGTGGTGTGAAGAGCAAAAGAAAGATGCTATCTTTAAGAGACTTCGTGCCATTAAGGTGAAGTATGGACTTAAACCTACTTGTGAACTAAAGTGGAATGCTGTCTCTCAAGCCAAATTGACATATTATCAAGAAGTAATGGATTTCTTCTTCGATAATTCTGATTTGCATTTTAGGGTGTTGGTTGTACCAGATAAATCCGTTCTACATCATGAGCAATATGGGCAAACACATGACCAGTTTTATTATAAAATGTACTTTGACTTGTTAAAGACAATCTTGACTCCATCGAATGAGTATTGTATTTATCTAGACATAAAAGATACTAATGGTGGAAGAAAGGTGGAAAAGCTGAAAGATGTGCTGGCTAACAATGCTTATGACTATAATAAAAAAATGATTCGGAAGATACAACAAGTTCGATCTCATGAGGTGGAACTCATAGAACTTGCTGATTTCTTGATAGGTGCTGTCGCTTATGCGCATAGAGGTTTAAATACTAGTGCTGCAAAGTTAGAACTTGTGGAACAAATGAAGCGGCGTTCAAAATATTCTCTGCTGAAGTCAACATTGGTGAAAGAGGATAAGGTTAATATCTTTGTGTGGAAGGGAAGGCAGGTGTAATATGGCTGTAAGTATCAATGATATGCCCGACAAATTATTCCTGTCTGATTATGGCGACAACTATTTTGTTGTCTTAGATGTTAGAAAGACCTTCGTGCTGTTATGGACTGCTTTTTATGCCGATTATCCTCATCAAGTGAGGAAGAAAGCAAAGGAATATGAAGAATGGTTAAGGCTATCAGGAAGAGTTTTAACACCTGATGAACTTATAAAAAATATAATGCAAAGGATAAATGATTAAAGCAAAGGTCGTATAGCAACCAGCTATACGACCTCGTAACTCCTTTAACAACTTGGTTAATGAGCTGCTGCAAAGTTACGGGTATTTTTTTTCTTAAACAAATTTATCCCTTTGATTTTTACATATTTAAGACCAATTAACGAATAATTTACAATATTTATATGATATTTGTAGGCATTTTTGGCTTACAAACGTTGCATGCTGTATCTTTTTAGTTGATGCATTACTGCAGCGAGGCAATCACGGAATAATTTGTTCTATATCATAACGCTTAAATTTCAAAGGTTGCACTTTCTATGTCTGTAATCATGGCATTCTCAAAAAGAATCTATTGAAGAAATAATCTCTTTTGAATGAAGGATATAAAGTTATTTGATTACCAGGAGGATATGAAGGAACGGATTGAGAAGGCGTTGCGCCTTCATCGGTCCGTGATGGCACAAATGCCAACGGGTACGGGAAAAACGGTTCTACTCGCTTCGGTCGTAGAATCGTTTTTGAGGGAACACTCCAATTGCAATGTTTGGATTGTTGCCCATAGAAGGGAGTTGGTGTCGCAGATAAAAGACACTTTGAATAAGTTTCTTTTGAATTTCAGTTTTTCGAATCACCCCGTCCCTCTTTCCAAAGAGGGCTCCACCTCCACCCCAAGCCCCTCCTCCTCAGAAGGAGGGGATGTAACCGCCCTCCGGTGCTCGGAACCGCTTCGCTCTAAGGTTGGCGGACCATCAAAGGTCTCGCCAGATTGTGCGGGATGGGACCGCCTTACTGCTACTTGCTTGCGGCCTGCTGAGGGACTTGGGGACCGCCTGGGTAAGAGGGGTGGAGATGGGCTTGGTGCAACTTCTGCCTCTTCTGATAATCCTACTTCTGACATGATGCCGATAAAGGCTGTGTCGATACAATGGTTGTCGAAACACTATGACGAGATAGAGGAAGAACCGGGGATGATAGTGATTGACGAGGCGCACCATGCCCTTGCCAAGACCTATAAGGAGATGTGGGAGAGATTCCCGAATGCTAAGTTCCTGGGACTGACGGCTACTCCTTGCCGATTGAATGGTAAGGGATTCACTGATCTGTTTGACGTGTTGGTGCAGTCGTGGAGTGTTCCTGAGTTTATCAGCAAGGGAAGATTGGCGACATACGATTTTGTGAGCATCAAATCGGATGGTGTGACGCAACGGCTCATCGACTCCTTGCAGAAGCGAGGAGCTGATGGTGACTACCAGAACAAGGAAATGGATATGTTGCTGAATAAGAAACCGAGCATCGAAAGGCTCTATCGGAGCTTGGAGGAATATGGTAAAGATAGAAAGGGAATCGTGTATGCTATCAATATCAGTCATGCTAATGCTATTGCCGAGTTCTACAGAGAACACGGCATAGCGGCTGTTGCTATTGATAGTAAAACGCCAAGTTCTTTACGAAAAGAACTTATAGAAAGATTCAAGGCTTCTAATACTTCTCAAAATCTTCCTTTTTCGAATCACCCTGTCAATTCTTCTAAAATCACCCCGTCCCTCTTTACCATTAAAGAGGGGAATTTTTCGAAAACCCACCCGTCCTCCCTTACCCTTAAGGGAGGCTCCACCGCTTTCCCCAAGCCCCTTTCCCCTCAGGGGACAGGGGATGTAACCGCTCCTCCTCGTCGCTCGGAACCGCTACGCTCTAAGGTTGGCGGACCATCAAAGGTCTCGCCAGATTATGCGGGATGGGACCGCCTTACTGATACTTGCTTGCGGGCTGCTGATGGGGCTGCTCCTATACAAGTATTGGTGAATGTGGATATATTCTCGGAGGGATTTGATTGCCCGGATGTGGAGTTTGTGCAGTTGGCTCGACCTACGCTGTCGCTTGCCAAGTACCTGCAGATGGTGGGACGTGGATTGCGAGTAGCCAAGGGAAAGAAGAACTGCGTGATTATAGATAACGTGGGACTGTATCGGGTGTTCGGGTTGCCTTCGCAAGTATGGAACTGGAATGCTATGTTCGAGGGAAAGCTGAAAGTTGGCAAGAGAAAGGAGACTCAGAAGGATAGAGAGTTTTTCCTGATGAACGAGAAGCAAGACGATATTCAGATTCATCCTGACTCAGAAATGATGATGGTGATGAGCCATGAAGAATTGCTCCAAACGATACAGTATCGTGAGTTTGTAGATAGCAAAGGGGAGTTTGCCATCATCAAGCTGCCTGATGGAAAGATGACGGTAGTGAACCGACAAGGAGAACAGGTCTTGGAGCCAGGCGATTACTATGACATGAAGCTGCTGGATGGCAACATCCTGTTCTACCGACCTCGCAGAAAGGCGAAATGCTATTATGACCTGTTGGCAAAAGCTGTCATCGACGATGGCACTAACGTAGCAGAAACTCCCCATGTTGTCAACATAAAAGGATGGGAGTTTATAGAATATAACGACATCTTCATGTCTCGAACCCAAGAAGATTTTTCTCTGCCTTATCATCCTTCACAATATGATTTTCTGAATTATGGGTACTATATGATATTCAGATTCAGACCTTCTGCTCCCGGTTGTCAGGTATGGTACTATTGTGAGGGTGATGAAGGGAAGATGCGCATGAGCAATGAAGAGAGCAGGAATGTATGTTTCCTGCGTAATGATTACGAACATGTGTATTGGTTATGTGCGGTCCTGTATGGTGAACGTATCGTTGTCATGGACAGCAAAGAGGACTACTACCTGGTGGATTCAAATTTGAAGAAGACTTATATAGGATGCAATCATCCAAAGAATGAAAATGAAGATTTGAATTTTGTGATGCCTCGCCTTGGCAAAAAATACTATCATGAGGCGATGTTGCAAAAGAAGGAAATGGAAGCAAACGAGATGCTTCTTTTGCATGAGAAGTCGGAGGCAGGACATGTGGAATTGTATCAGGCAGGAAAGAAATGGGGCGTGAAGGTAGATGGTAAAGTTATCGTGCCACCCCTCTACTGCAGTATAGCGCAACCTGTTGGTGCCTATTGCGCCTTTGAACAGATACCCAAACATTGGGGCATTATGACATTGAAAGGAAAAGTGATTGTTGATGCCAAATATGAGAAGGTGGAGATTCGTGACAACGGAATCGCCGTGGTAACAGGCATCACGGGAAAAACACAGACAATCAATCTTTTATAAGGTAAAAGGGTAAAAAAGTAAAAAGGTAAAAAAGTAAACAGACCGATGTGAACAAGCGTTCATGTCGGTCTGTTTTTTTGTTTATGTAAATCAGGAAATAAAAAAGCGGAGCGTGATTTCACAACCACACTCCGCGCAAACTTAAACAACCAATAAAAGAAATAGATTGATCGTTCAATTGTTATATCTGATGAAGAGTAGCTCTTGTTAGAGCTTTGTTTTTTTATTTGTCAGAAATATGTCTTATCTATTTTGAAGACATTGCTGATTAGCGGATGAACAGGAGTTCACGATATTTAGGCAATGTCCAGAGCTCATCGGCTACAGTCAACTCCAACTTATCAATCTGATAACGGATTTCCTCCATCTTTGGAGCTACCGTGTCATGATAAGCTATCGCCTTATCGTGCTCATTCTCAATCTTGTTGGCAACCTTGCGGGCATTTACCAACTCCTCAACACCGGTCTCGATAATCTGAGTGCGCTCGGCAATCTTCTTGATGATATTGATGTTGCGGGCTGTCAACTTCTTGCCTTCCTCGTCGCCGAAGATATCAATCATATTCTCCACATTCTTAGCCAACTGGCTCTGATAGTGAGTAGCCACTGGGATGATGTGGTTCATGCTCAAGTCGCCCATTACACGAGCCTCAATCTGAATCTTCTTGGTGTAGGTCTCCCATTTCACCTCGTTACGGGCTTCCAACTCGTTCTTCTTCATGACGCCCATATCCTCGAACATCTTGATAGTGGCAGGGTCGAGATAACGCTCGAAAATCTTAGGACAGCTCTTCTCGCAGTCCAGACCACGCTTGGCTGCTTCCTCTACCCACTCATCTGAGTAACCATTGCCGTCGAAACGGATTGGCTTGCAGGTCTTCAAATCCTGACGAACGATATCGATGATGGCAGATGTCTTGTCCTCACCCTTGGCAATCAACTCATCCACACGCTTCTTGAAGTCGGTCAAAGCCTCGGCTACAGCTGTGTTCAATACGATCATTGCTGATGCACAGTTAGCCTCAGAACCTACGGCACGGAACTCGAAACGGTTACCGGTAAAGGCGAATGGAGAAGTACGGTTACGGTCGGTGTTATCAATCATCAACTCTGGAATCTCAGGGATATCCAACTTCATGCCCTGCTTGCCAGCTACGGTGAAGAGATCCTTCTTGTCGGCTTTCTCAATGTGCTCGAGAAGGTCGGTCAGCTGCTTGCCGAGGAATGAAGAGATGATTGCTGGAGGTGCCTCGTTGGCGCCCAGACGATGCGCATTGGTTGCACTCATGATAGATGCCTTGAGCAAACCGTTGTGCTTGTATACACCCATCAAAGTCTCTGTGATGAAGACTACGAAACGGAGGTTATCCTCTGGTGTCTTGCCAGGACCATGAAGCAGAATACCTGTATCTGTAGCGAGACTCCAGTTGTTGTGCTTACCGGAACCGTTGATGCCTGCGAATGGCTTCTCATGGAGAAGTACGCGGAAACCGTGATGGCGAGCTACCTTCTTCATCAAACTCATCAGGAGCATGTTGTGGTCAACGGCAAGGTTGGTCTCCTCGAAGATAGGTGCCAACTCAAACTGGTTTGGTGCTACCTCGTTGTGACGGGTCTTGCAAGGAATACCGAGTTCAAGAGCCTGGATTTCCAAATCCTTCATGAATGCCTGAACACGCTCTGGGATGGCGCCGAAGTAGTGGTCGTCCATCTGCTGGTTCTTGGCAGAATCATGACCCATCAGGGTGCGGCCTGTCAGCATCAGGTCAGGACGTGCTGCATACAAGCTTTCATCTACCAGGAAGTACTCCTGCTCCCAACCGAGATTGGAAATAACTTTCTTGACATCTGGGTTGAAGTAGTGGCAAACCTCTGTTGCTGCTACGTTTACAGCGTGCAATGAACGGAGCAATGGAGCTTTATAGTCGAGTGCCTCACCTGTGTAAGAGATGAAGACGGTAGGGATACAGAGTGTATCGTCGATGATAAATACAGGAGATGTTGGATCCCATGCAGAATAACCGCGAGCCTCGAAGGTTGAGCGGATACCGCCAGATGGGAAAGATGATGCATCAGGCTCCTGCTGAACGAGCAACTTGCCTGAAAATTCCTCGATCATACCACCCTTGCCATCATGCTCGATGAAGGCATCGTGCTTCTCGGCAGTACCTTCTGTCAATGGCTGGAACCAGTGAGTGTAGTGGGTTACGCCATTCTCGTCAGCCCACTGCTTGATGCCTTTGGCTACGGCGTTGGCGATGTTACGGTCGAGACGTGCTCCGTTGTCGATGACGTCTATCAGTTTCTCATAGACATCTGCAGGGAGATACTTGTACATCTTCTGTCGGTTGAATACCTTCTTTCCGAAGAATTCACTTGGTCGCTCGCTAGGAGCGGTTACCTCAACAGGCTTTCTCTTGGAAGCCTCTGAAACAGCTTCAAATCTTAAGTTGCTCATACCTTATATAATTTAAAATTTCTGATTTTCAATGTTTTTATATTCTGTTGGAATGTTTATTTTCCCAGCCATTTGGCAATTCTCTCCATGGCTTCCTTGCAGTCCTCATGCTCGCCGAAGGCGGTGAGTCGGATGTAGCCTTCGCCCGATGGACCGAAGCCGACACCTGGAGTGCAGACTACACTGGCACCATAAAGCATCTCTTCGAAGAATTTCCAGCTAGGTGTATTGTTTGGCGTCTTCACCCAGAGATAAGGTGCATTCTCGCCGCCATATACTCTCAAGCCGAGTTTCTGGAGTTCGGCTCTCATGAAGTGGGCATTCTCCATATAGTAATTGATGGTTGCCTTCACCTGTTCCTTACCCTCAGGGGTGTAGATGGCTTCGGCAGCACGCTGGCTGATATAGCTTGTACCATTAAACTTGGTGCACTGGCGGCGGTCCCAGATAGGATTCAATGCCACTTCCTCACCTGCCAATGTCTTTGCCTTCAACTCTTTAGGAACGATGGTGTAACCACAACGCACACCGGTGAATCCGGCAGTCTTCGAATAACTGTGGAATTCTATCGCTACCTTTCTGGCTCCACGAATCTCGTAGATAGAATGAGGAATTGATGGGTCGGTGATATATGCCTCGTAGGCTGCATCATAGAGGATGATGCTCTCGTTCTTGATAGCATAGTTTACCCATTTTCTGAGTTCTTCTTTCGAGATGACCGTACCCGTAGGGTTGTTTGGATAACAGAGATAAATCATGTCCACACGGTGATCTGGAATCTGAGGGATGAAGTCATCGCTCTCATCGCAAGGCATGTAGGTAACATTGCTCCACTTGCCGTTCTCGTAGATTCCCGCTCTACCTATCATCACGTTAGAGTCTATATAAACCGGATAAATCGGGTCGGTAACGCCGATGTTGTTATCCCATCTCAAAATCTCCTGGATATTTCCCGTATCGCTCTTGGCTCCATCGTTTACGAATACCTCGTTGGCGTCAAGATGAATGCCACGTGGCAGGAAGTCGTTCTTGATGATAGCCTCTCGGAGGAAGTCGTAGCCTCGTTCCGGACCATAGCCTCTGAAAGAAGCCTGCTCAGCCATCTCGTCTACAGCCTTGTGCATCGCCTTGATGACGGCAGGGCAGAGAGGCTGGGTTACGTCACCGATGCCCAGACTGATTACACGCTGCTTTGGATGTGCAATCTTGTAGGCGTTCACCTTCTTTGCGATGTCGGCAAACAAGTAGTTGTTGGCCAACTTCAGGAAATGTTCATTAACTAATGCCATATTTTGTTTCTCCTTTTATTTGTGGTCATTATCGACCATTTGTTATTTAAGTTTGCTCTTATTTATAATTCAATTTCTCCTTCGAATGAGAAGGCTGCAGGTCCCGTCATGTAAACATGATCATCAGCCTCGCTATATTCTATTTCCAGCGTTCCGCCATCCATCACGATACTGCTTTTCCTGCCAGTATGCTTGGTAAGGGCTGCGGCTACGGCTGTGGCACAGGCTCCTGTTCCGCAAGCCATTGTTATTCCGCTTCCCCTTTCCCAAACTCGTGTCCTTATGGCGTCTGTGTCAGTTACTTGTGCAAATTCTATGTTGCATCTCTGGGGAAATGCCTTGTCTTTTTCCAGAATTTTACCATAGTGGGCGATGTCGATGGTGTCGATGTCATCCACGAAGGTAACGAAATGCGGATTACCCATGCAAACATAGGTGCCTTCAAATTTTCTGCCATCAGCTTCGAGCACCGAAGGGCCTATGAATTGCTCGGGATTTTCAAGTTTGGGTTCCAGCATGTCTACTGTTACCGATTCCACAACTTCTTTATTATCCTGAAGATGAAGTTTCAATATCTTGATACCCGAAAGTGTTTCCAGTCGGATGGTGTCCTTTCGGGTCAATCCTTTTTCGTAAAGATACTTACCGATGCATCGGCTTGCATTGCCGCACATCATCGCTTCTGAACCATCGGCGTTGAAGATGCGCATCGAATAATCTGCTCTTCTGCTGTCTTGCGGCTTTCCGATGAGAACCAGTCCATCGCTTCCTATGCCCGTGTGATAAGCACTCCAGGCAATGGCCGCCTTCTCTGGGTCAGGGATGTCGTATTGTTGGGTATCTACATATATATAATCGTTACCCGCTCCCTGCATCTTTGTAAAATGAACTGTTTCTTTCATCTGCGTTGTTCTTTATGTTTGAATACTCTTCTTTTATCTCTCATGTCTTATCTCTTTTGAGATTTGACTTTTTGCTAGTCTTTCGAATATTTCGATGACTATTTGTTTGATTTCGATTGCAAAGGTACGACGATTTGTTGAAATATGCAAGAAAATAAATACAGAAATCTTGATTATTTTTCGCAATCTTACAATTTGTGTCATAAAAATACTTTCTGCCTTACAAATTGTAAGGAGAATGTGATAAGCCTCGATAAATTTAAAATATTCGATAAAAAGTAAAAGCGAAATGTTTTTATTTTCTTTAAAATTCTGACAAAATGTATTAATTTTGCAGCCGAAAACGAACATAGTGTAAAAAAAAGCTTGATTTGGATGGCAACCAATGAAGGTCCGTTTTCGAAAAGAGACAATCAATAGAAGTATTAACACATTATTAATTATTAAAGGATTATGAAGAAGATTGAGGCAATTATCCGCAAGTCTAGATTCGAGGATGTCAAGAAGGCGCTTTTAGCAGCAGACATCGAGTGGTTCTCTTATTATAATGTAAGAGGTGAGGGTAAAATGCGCCAGGCTCGCATTTACCGTGGTGTGATGTACGATACCAGCAGCATCGAGCGTGTGCTCCTGAACATCGTGGTTCGTGACAAGAATGTGGAACCAACCATCGCCGCTATCCAGGGCGCTGCACAGACAGGTGAAGTAGGAGATGGCAGAATCTTCGTGATTCCTGTACTCGATACCGTTAGAATCAGAACCGGCGAGCGAGGCGACATCGCATTGTATAACGCTGAGAAAGAGGAATAATTTAAAATGTTGAATGTTGATTTAGGCATTCTTACTTATCTTTAATAAATATTATTTAGTATTCTAATTTAACTATAAGATATAAGTATGAGCAGTTTATTATTAACTACACTTGATACGGGTAACACAGCGTGGATGATCATGGCAACCATCTTGGTGCTTTTGATGTCAATCCCGGGTATAGCACTTTTTTATGGTGGTTTGGTGCGCCAGAAGAATATTCTCAGCATCCTGATGCAGACGGTTTTCATCGTGGCAGTAGTCAGTCTGATATGGGTAGCCTTCGGTTATTCCTGGGCATTCTCTACAGAATATGCCGATTCGGGCAATCCTCTGGCTTGCGTCATCGGTGGTTTCGATAAATGTTTTCTTCACGGCATTGGCTTGGATGCCATCATGCCAACAGGCATTCCGGAGCTCACCTTTGCAATGTTCCAGTGCATGTTCGCCCTCATTACTCCAGCCCTGATTCTCGGTGCTTTTGCCGAGCGTGTGAAGTTCAGCGGTTATGTACTTTTCACCATCCTCTGGGTTATCATCGCTTATCTTCCAATGGCCCACTGGGTATGGGGAGGCGGTTTCCTGCAGGAGATGGGAGCCATCGACTTTGCAGGTGGTACCGTGGTTCATATCAATGCCGGTGTAGCCGCTCTGGTCATGGCACTCTGTGTAGGCAAGCGAGATGATTACCGTGCGGGTCATCCTATCACACCTCACAACATCACCTTCGTGTTCATGGGTATGTCATTCCTTTGGTTGGGATGGTTCGGCTTTAATGCCGGTAGCGGTCTGGCAGCAGATGGTCTGGCAGCCAATGCCTTCTTTGTAACTCATATCGCAACAGCAGCGGCAGCCACCACCTGGATGCTCATCGACTGGATTGTAAACAAGAAGCCAACTACAGTAGGTGCTTGTACCGGTGCTGTAGCCGGACTGGTAGCCATCACTCCTGCAGCCGGCAGTACCGATATTTTCGGAGCTTTCTGCATCGGTATCATTTCCACCATCGTCTGCTTCTTCATGGTAGCCGTAGTGAAGGAGAAGTTCAAGTATGATGATGCTCTCGATGCCTTTGGTGTTCATGGTATGGGTGGTATTCTGGGATCTATCCTCACCGGTGTCTTCGCCACTCAGTATGTAACAGGAGCCGAAGGTGTACAGGGTGCCCTCTATGGCGACTGGCATCAGCTCTGGATTCAGGTTGTAGCCACCGTGGTAAGCATCATCTACAGCGTTGTAGTTACCTACATTATCTTCAAGGTAGTAGATAAGAGTGTAGGTGTACGTGTTGACAAGCGAGTAGAGGAGGAAGGTCTCGACATCTACGAGCATGGTGAGAGTGCTTATAGCAACTAAGATAGAGAATGAATATATGTATAACACCTTGACTGTATGTTTTGTATGGTCAAGGTGTTTTCTATTATAATAATGTGTAAACCTGATTTTGCCTAAATTCTTCTTGTTATTTTATCATTTGCCTGCTTTTTTATGTTAAATCTTATAAACACTTAGTTACAAAATCAATTCTTTTTCTTATATTTGTCAACAAATTAAAGAGCTGACAATTATGATTAATGAATCATTTTCTATAAGATTGCGGGAAGCGCGACAGATGATGGGGCTCAGCATGGATAAACTCGTAGAGCGAACCAACGGAGCCATCACCAAGCAGAGCATCTCCCGATATGAGAAAGGCATTATGCGCCCTAAGCGTGATGCCCTGCAAGCCATAGCCAAAGCCCTCAATATCAGCGAGGAATATTTCGAAGGAACCAATCTCAAGATAGATATGCCGATGCTCCGCACCACCTCCAATGGCAAGTTGTCCGAAGACGAGTTGCAAGCCCTGGAAGCGAAACTCTCTTTTTGGGCAGAGCAGTATCTAGCCAAGGAGAAAGAAGCGGGTTTCCCTACCCGGTTCAAGAATCCGATAAAAGGCACCAAGGTATCAACCCTTGAAGATGCCATCCATGCTGCCGACCTTCTTCGTGAAAAGTGGCATTGCGGTGATGGACCTATCGCCAGTATCCTGAGACTCTTGGAAAGAAAAGGTATCATGATACTTGCTGCTACTCTCCCGGATTATGTCTTCGGAATGAGCACCTGGGCAGATAAGAAGCATCCGTTGATGATTCTCGATTTCAATCCGGAAAAGAGTAGCGTAGAGAAACTTCGTTTCACGGCAGTTCATGAACTGGCTCATCTGCTTCTCCTCTTCCCGGAAGATAGTCCGCTGAGGTTGGAGAAGCGTTGTGATCTCTTTGCCAGTTTCTTTCTTCTTCCTAAATTGGCGCTTATCGAAGAGTTGGGTTCCAAGAAACGTGAGAAGATAACGCTGGAGGAGATGATCGACATCAAGGAACTGTATGGCGCATCTCTCGCTGCTTCCATCATCGCCGCCAGAGATTACGGCATCATCACCACCGAGTATAAACGTGCATGGTATGCCGAGCATATAGAGCCTAATCCCCGTGAAATAGGTAATGGCCACTATGTATTTCCCGAGACATTGGGAAAGGAGAAGAGAGTCAATTCGATAGTAGATTCGTGAATGTTGAATGTCGGTGTAAATGTCAGCATTTGATGATATTTAAAATAGGAAATACTAATTCTTAATAGTGTTAGATATGAAGCAAAATAATAATGAACAAATCGTCTTCGAAATGTTCGAAGAGGTTGCAACCGAAAGCATCGCTGAGGCTCGGAATGCATACATCTATGAAGAAATTGATGGGTGCTATCAGGAGGCGAAAGAGATTGCTAATAAGGCAAGGATGAACTTGCTGGAGAAAATGAATAATAACAATTTAAAATAAATAATATGGCTAAGAATTTTGAAGATTTTAAAAGACTTTATCCTCTTTCAAAGACTTTGCGCTTTGAAGCGAAGCCTATTGGCGCCACTTTGGATAATATAGTTAAGAGTGGTTTGTTAGAAGAAGATGAACACAGAGCTGCAAGCTATGTGAAGGTGAAGAAATTGATTGATGAATACCACAAGGTATTTATTGATAGAGTGTTGGATAATGGATGTTTGCCTTTGGATGATAAAGGTGATAATAATTCATTGGCAGAATATTATGAGAGCTATGTATCTAAAGCGCAAGATGAGGATGCAATAAAGAAGTTTAAGGAAATTCAGCAAAATCTTCGCTCTATTATAGCTAAAAAGCTAACAGACGATAAGGCTTATGCTAATTTGTTTGGTAATAAACTTATAGAGTTATATAAGGACAAAGCTGATAAGACAAAGCTAATTGATTCAGATTTGATTCAATTCATCAATACTGCGGAATCAACTCAACTTGATTCTATGTCACAAGATGAGGCCAAAGAACTTGTGAAAGAATTCTGGGGCTTTGTTACTTATTTTTACGGCTTCTTTGATAATCGTAAAAATATGTATACGGCAGAAGATAAGTCAACAGGTATTGCTTATCGTCTAATCAATGAAAATCTCCCAAAGTTCATTGATAATATGGAGGCATTTAATACAGCCATAACCAGACCTGAGATACAAGCTAACATGGATGAGTTATACTCTAATTTTTCTGAATACTTAAATGTAGAAAGTATTCAGGAAATGTTCCAGCTTGACTATTACAATATGCTTCTTACTCAAAAGCAGATTGATGTCTATAATGCTATAATTGGTGGAAAAACTGATGATGAACACGATGTTAAGATTAAAGGTATCAACGAGTATATCAATCTCTACAATCAGAAGCATAAAGATGACAAGTTACCAAAACTTAAGGCTTTGTTTAAGCAGATTCTTAGTGATAGAAATGCAATTTCTTGGTTGCCAGAAGAATTCAATAGTGATCAGGAAGTCTTGAATGCTATCAAGGATTGCTATGAGCGATTGTCTGAAAATGTTTTGGGTGATAAGGTTCTTAAGTCTTTGCTTGGTTCTTTGGCAGATTATTCTCTTGATGGGATATTTATCCGTAATGACTTGCAGTTGACTGATATTTCTCAGAAAATGTTTGGAAATTGGGGCGTGATTCAGAATGCCATCATGCAGGATATAAAGCATGTTGCTCCTGCCAGAAAGCATAAGGAATCTGAGGAAGATTACGAAAAAAGAATTGTAGGTATATTTAAAAAGGCTGATAGCTTTAGTATCAGTTATATAAATGATTGTTTGAACGAAGCAGACCCTAATAATGCCTACTTCGTAGAGAACTATTTTGCGACATTTGGAGCGGTAAATACTCCAACAATGCAGCGTGAGAATCTGTTTGCGCTTGTTCAAAATGCGTATACAGAAGTTGCTGCATTACTTCATTCTGATTATCCTACGGTAAAGCATCTGGCACAAGACAAGGCTAATGTTTCTAAAATCAAAGCACTGTTGGATGCAATAAAGTCTTTGCAGCATTTCGTGAAGCCTCTGTTGGGCAAGGGTGATGAAAGTGATAAAGATGAACGTTTCTATGGTGAACTAGCTTCGTTGTGGGCAGAACTTGATACAGTGACACCGCTGTATAATATGATTCGTAATTATATGACTCGTAAACCATATTCTCAAAAGAAAATCAAACTTAACTTTGAGAATCCTCAATTGCTTGGTGGTTGGGATGCTAATAAGGAGAAAGACTATGCTACCATTATCTTACGTCGTAATGGGTTGTATTATCTTGCTATTATGGACAAAGACTCAAGGAAGTTATTGGGTAAGGCAATGCCGTCAGATGGGGAGTGCTATGAGAAAATGGTATATAAGTTCTTCAAAGACGTGACAACGATGATACCAAAGTGTAGTACACAATTAAAAGATGTACAAGCTTATTTTAAGGTTAATACAGATGATTACGTCTTAAATAGCAAGGCGTTTAACAGGCCATTGACGATAACAAAGGAAGTCTTTGATTTGAACAATGTATTGTATGGTAAGTATAAGAAATTCCAAAAGGGATACTTGACTGCTACTGGTGATAATGTAGGTTATACTCATGCTGTAAACGTATGGATAAAATTCTGTATGGATTTTTTGGACAGCTATGATAGCACTTGCATATATGATTTCTCTTCTTTGAAACCGGAGTCATATTTGTCACTCGACTCTTTCTATCAGGATGTTAATTTGTTGTTGTATAAATTGTCGTTTACAGATGTATCTGCATCATTTATTGATCAGCTTGTTGAGGAGGGAAAGATGTATCTGTTCCAAATCTACAATAAGGATTTCTCTGAGTATAGCAAGGGCACTCCAAATATGCATACTCTTTATTGGAAAGCATTGTTTGATGAACGTAATCTGGCAGATGTAGTTTACAAGCTTAACGGACAGGCAGAGATGTTCTATCGTAAGAAAAGTATAGAAAATACTCATCCAACTCATCCTGCTAATCATCCTATTCTTAATAAGAATAAGGATAACAAGAAAAAAGAAAGCTTGTTTGAATATGATCTTATAAAAGATCGTCGCTACACTGTTGATAAATTTATGTTCCATGTGCCAATCACAATGAACTTTAAAAGTTCTGGTTCTGAGAACATCAATCAAGATGTGAAGGCGTATTTGCGTCACGCAGATGATATGCATATTATTGGTATTGATCGTGGCGAACGTCATTTGCTGTATTTGGTTGTAATTGATTTGCAAGGTAATATCAAGGAGCAGTTCTCGCTTAATGAAATTGTGAATGATTATAATGGTAATACCTATCATACCAATTATCACGATTTGTTGGATGTTCGTGAAGACGAACGACTCAAAGCTCGTCAAAGTTGGCAGACCATCGAAAATATCAAAGAGCTGAAAGAGGGCTATTTGTCTCAGGTTATCCACAAGATTACACAGCTCATGGTTAGATATCATGCCATTGTTGTTTTGGAAGATCTGAGCAAGGGATTTATGCGTAGTCGTCAAAAGGTAGAAAAGCAAGTATATCAGAAGTTTGAAAAAATGTTGATAGATAAGCTTAACTATTTGGTAGACAAAAAAACTGATGTTTCTACTCCTGGAGGCTTGCTGAATGCATACCAACTTACCTGTAAGTCTGATAGTTCTCAAAAGTTAGGAAAACAGAGCGGATTCCTGTTCTATATCCCTGCATGGAATACATCTAAGATAGACCCAGTTACAGGATTTGTTAACTTGTTGGATACTCATTCTTTAAATTCTAAAGAGAAAATCAAAGCATTCTTCTCTAAGTTTGATGCTATCCGTTATAATAAGGATAAGAAATGGTTTGAGTTTAATCTCGACTATGACAAGTTTGGTAAAAAAGCGGAAGATACAAGGACTAAGTGGACTTTATGCACCAGAGGAATGCGTATTGATACTTTCAGAAATAAAGAAAAGAACTCGCAGTGGGATAATCAGGAAGTTGACTTGACAACAGAGATGAAATCTTTATTGGAGCATTATTATATCGACATTCATGGTAATCTCAAGGATGCTATCAGTACGCAAACAGACAAAGCGTTCTTTACTGGCTTGCTGCACATATTGAAGTTGACCTTGCAGATGCGTAATAGTATTACTGGAACCGAAACAGATTACTTAGTGTCTCCTGTTGCCGATGAGAATGGAATATTCTACGATAGCCGTTCTTGTGGTGATCAGCTTCCTGAGAATGCGGATGCTAATGGTGCTTACAACATCGCTCGCAAGGGACTGATGTTGGTTGAGCAGATAAAAGATGCTGAGGATTTGGATAATGTGAAGTTTGATATATCCAATAAGGCTTGGCTCAATTTTGCACAACAAAAGCCATATAAGAATGGATGATTATATTCAGCTTTCAACATTGAATGACTTTATCTTCTGTCCGTACTCCATATACTTGCATAGTGTGTATATGGAGTCGGACGGAGATTTATATAAAGCCGCTCCACAGACCAAAGGTACTCTAGCGCACCAAGGCGTGGATGAAAAGAAAGGGAGTACTCGAAAGAGTGATATTATGGCGCTCCCGGTTTATTGCGATGAGTTAGGCATATCTGGCAAGATTGATGTCTATAAACAGGATAAGCGTTTGTTGATAGAACGTAAGAACAATCTCAAACGCATCTTTCGTGGCAGATTTATCAACTTTGGGGACAATACTTCTGCTTGAAAGAAATGGGATATGAAGTTGAACAACTTGCTTTCTATGAAATATCTACCAATAAAATGATTCCGGTTGACTTGCCGGGAGAGCTTGGTAAACAGGAATTGATAGGATTCATAGAACAGTTTAAACGTTATAATCCTGCTTCTACTACGATACAGGTAAATCCAAATAAGTGCATCCATTGCATCTATTGCAATCTTTGCGATAAAACCAATACTGATAATGTTTACACATAAAGACATAGAAATGCGAACCATATTCGTGGTCAATTGTATTGAGCACGACCGGAGCCTTCGAGTAAATAGCGGAGAACTGATGCTAGAGGAAATAGAAGGTGATAAGAAAAAGACCTTGACTAAGTTCCCCTTCCAAAAGTTGTTGGCTCTTTTCATTATCGGTCACATCACAGTTACTACTCCGCTGATTGATAAATGCAAAAAGCATGGTGTGGCTTTAGTGGTGATGAAGCCTAATCTTCGCCCTGTTTTCTTTTGGGCAAATTCTGCCGAGGCAAACTATTTACTTCGAAAAAGGCAATTTGAATACAGTACAGAAGATTTAAGTATCGCTAAATGCATTGTATATAATAAGGTGTTGAATCAGAAAGCTGCATTGGCAAAGACTCGAAAGAAGGATAGCTATACAGAGGATGCCATCAAGCAATGTGATGCTGCATTAGTTACTTTGCCAGACGTTGATGAATACAATCAATTGATGGGATTGGAAGGTATGGTTGCCAAGACCTATTTTTCTGCATATTATCAGAATCAAAACTGGAGAGGAAGACATCCAAGGATGAAGAGCGATGTGCTGAATGTGACATTGGATATTGGTTACTCTATCCTATTCAACTTTATGGAAAGTTTCATTCGTATGTTCGGATTTGATCTGTATGTTGGTGTGTACCATCGATTATGGTTCAAGCGCAAATCATTGGTGTGTGACTTGATGGAACCTTTCAGGTGTATCATTGACCATGCTGCATTGTTGGCGTTTAACAGAAAGCAGTTTTCAGAGAAAGATTTCACTCTTATAAAGCAGGAATATCATTTGAAATATGAGAAGTGTGCTGACTATTATAGAGTGTTTTATGATGAATTGATTGCTCGTAAAATGGACATATTCAAGTTCGTTCAGCAATACTATCGTTGTTTTATGGGTTGTAAGTCTGTAAAAGAGTATCCAATATTTGAGTTTTAAATGATAATTGTTAGTTATGACATATCGGATGACAAGATGCGTACCAACTTTTCTAAAATGCTGAAAAGTAATGGTGCCATTCGGCTTCAGTATTCTGTTTATGAGATTAGTAATACGAAGAGAATTGTTGACAATCTTGTTGCGAAGATAGAGGCTTATGCCAAACATTTCACAGCAGATGATAGTGTAATCCTCTTTAATGTAGATCCTGATAAGCTTACTAAGTATGGTAATGCGATTCATAGGGACCAAGCTATAGTCTATTTTTGACTTTGCAAACCTTGGTCTTTATGCTTTTGTAATAAAGCGTGTAACTTGCTTATTTACAATGCGTTCTTTGAAATATTGTACCCAATATTATGGGAAGGGGTGGTAATACTCTTTAAAAAGATATGCAGAAGATGCCTTTATTTAAAGGATTTTTTGTATCTTTGCAATCGATAAGAGGCTAGTATGCTTCAATAATTTCTACTATTGTAGATAAATGGGCTACAGATAATAAGAATACCGGGCTAGTATGCTTCAATAATTTCTACTATTGTAGATGGGTATATCCAAAACTGAGACCCCCAAAACGGCTAGTATGCTTCAATAATTTCTACTATTGTAGATAATATCAACACCCTTTAAGCGGCAATGTTCGGCTAGTATGCTTCAATAATTTCTACTATTGTAGATTTCGGCAACTGCAACGTCTCACATTCCTGGCTAGTATGCTTCAATAATTTCTACTATTGTAGATATAAACAGAAAAGATGGACTAGCATATAGGGGCTAGTATGCTTCAATAATTTCTACTATTGTAGATCATAAGCTTTCTTTTATAACTGTTTGTAGGCTAGTATGCTTCAATAATTTCTACTATTGTAGATTTAGTCAATGTGCGGTTGAAAGTACTATCGGCTAGTATGCTTCAATAATTTCTACTATTGTAGATGCTTGGTGACAGGTTTCGAGCTGCATCCAAGGCTAGTATGCTTCAATAATTTCTACTATTGTAGATTAGATATCGTCTTCATGGTGTTATTTTTTGGCTAGTATGCTTCAATAATTTCTACTATTGTAGATACCGTTTACCGTCTGAAGAGTGAGCGGAGGCTAGTATGCTTCAATAATTTCTACTATTGTAGATCCATTGCTTCTGAATGTCAAAGGATTTGGGCTAGTATGCTTCAATAATTTCTACTATTGTAGATGGTAAAATTTACTCCTGTTCCGTTTAATGGGCTAGTATGCTTCAATAATTTCTACTATTGTAGATTGGATATTGGTGTTGGTCTGACCGGAAACGGCTAGTATGCTTCAATAATTTCTACTATTGTAGATAAGAATGCGTTTCCACCCCAACTTTCCGAGGCTAGTATGCTTCAATAATTTCTACTATTGTAGATATACTGACCTTTCTGCGTATATGTTTTGGGCTAGTATGCTTCAATAATTTCTACTATTGTAGATCGGTATTGGCGTGGCGCAAACTCCAAACTGGCTAGTATGCTTCAATAATTTCTACTATTGTAGATCAAAGAAAATACTTAAAAGATAGTGTTTTGGCTAGTATGCTTCAATAATTTCTACTATTGTAGATATGGGCACCCTATCTATGCCATGCCATCGGCTAGTATGCTTCAATAATTTCTACTATTGTAGATCGAGCTTCTTGCAAACAAGCACTTTGATTGGCTAGTATGCTTCAATAATTTCTACTATTGTAGATCTGGAAGGTACGAGACAGATTGTTAAAACGGGCTAGTATGCTTCAATAATTTCTACTATTGTAGATACTTTACCATCAGCGAATTAACAGACGGCGGCTAGTATGCTTCAATAATTTCTACTATTGTAGATTACTCTGCCATGTTCATGCTGATTCTCTGGCTAGTATGCTTCAATAATTTCTACTATTGTAGATATCGAGCACCTCTTTTTGGAGAGGTACGCAGGCTAGTATGCTTCAATAATTTCTACTATTGTAGATACCTCTATGAAAGGAGTCTTGTCCACATAAGGCTAGTATGCTTCAATAATTTCTACTATTGTAGATATGTGCTGAATGATTAAAGATGAATAATGGCTAGTATGCTTCAATAATTTCTACTATTGTAGATGCATCAGTGTATCAGAATCGATAAAGTTCTGGCTAGTATGCTTCAATAATTTCTACTATTGTAGATCAATGAGCCATCACAGGCATTTATTGGGCTAGTATGCTTCAATAATTTCTACTATTGTAGATGAAGGAATAAATACTCTTCTATAAGTTCGGCTAGTATGCTTCAATAATTTCTACTATTGTAGATCCGTTATAACCAATCTTAAAGGTCTCATGGGCTAGTATGCTTCAATAATTTCTACTATTGTAGATTGCAGAGCCTGGCGAAGCAATATAGATGATTGGCTAGTATGCTTCAATAATTTCTACTATTGTAGATTATCGAATATTTTGTGGGCTGGTATCCACTGGCTAGTATGCTTCAATAATTTCTACTATTGTAGATATATATATAAAAGCTCATCAAGATAATTGGCTAGTATGCTTCAATAATTTCTACTATTGTAGATGTGGTGGGGTGGAATTGTGCGTTTTTGTGGCTAGTATGCTTCAATAATTTCTACTATTGTAGATTTGGATGCTTCGTCCTTCAAAAGTTTGGCGGCTAGTATGCTTCAATAATTTCTACTATTGTAGATTCTGCAGGTTGCAAATTTACATCTAAGGCTAGTATGCTTCAATAATTTCTACTATTGTAGATAGTAAGATTTCGATCTGTCAGTTAGTACGGGCTAGTATGCTTCAATAATTTCTACTATTGTAGATATAAATAACTGAGCATCACGATAATAAAGGCTAGTATGCTTCAATAATTTCTACTATTGTAGATGGATGCTCCTGAGGATATGGTGGAAGGTAGGCTAGTATGCTTCAATAATTTCTACTATTGTAGATTGCGGTGTCGGCTTCTCCGTCCGCTTTGGCTAGTATGCCTCATAATTTCCACTGTTGTAGATGCATTGCCCAAAAGAGGCATAAGGCTAGGCTAGTAATTTCCCACAATTTCTACTATTGTAGATAATTCCATAAAGGTGCTATTTGGTTTATAGCCTGAAGGCAGAAGTTACATCTTGTTGAAGATGGGTAAAGAAAAAAGTGGTTGCTCGGAAATTTCGAACACCTCGCCTTTACGGTGTTGGCTATCGAGGCTTCAGCACAAAAAATGGGTATATCGCCGTCTGAAATGAAAAAGCGATTGGATAAGGTGGGGCTAATCAAGAGTCTCATTCAAGATTGCTATGACACTCTACATACCGAGAGCCGGGAAGCTGTGGCAAGTGATGTGGTCGAAGCTCTTAAAAATTGGGAAAGAAAAGAATAATGGAAAAGCAAATATTATATCATGGTTCATATTAAGCCAGGAGATAGTTGATAAGTATTTACAATTTAAATCATATGAAAGGATATAATTATGTTGGATTTTTATTATGGAATAAAATCGCTCGTATCATAAAGCAAACTCTAGTTATAAGTGTTCAGAATGTGTCTCCTCCTGCCACAGCATTCGTCTCCTCCTGCCACAGCATTCGTCTCCTCCGGTCACTGCATTCGTCTCCTCCGGTCACTGCATTCGACTCCTTCAGCTATCGCATTCGACTCTTTCGGTCACCGCATTCGACTCTTTCTGCTAACTCAGCCGTCTCATTCTGCCAACTCAGTCGACTCCTTCAGCCACCGCAGCCGTATGTGTCAACTCAATGAAGTAGATGAACTCGTGAAATGAAGTGGATGAGTTAGCATAATGAAGTTCATGATTTCTGCACAATTGTCAATACATGGAAATTGTAAAGCAAAGAGAAGTTTATTCCTACTTTTCCCAATTCTTCTTCCAACATCAGTAAAGTTTTTAGCGAAATCGGGCTATTTTTCTTTATTTAACTCCGAAATAGAGTGGAATATCAGAGAAAATCTATAAATTTGTACCCAAATACAATATTTTGTAAAGAATGGAAGATAGAGAACTGTTGCTGAAAAGTGACCCAGAGTTCGAACGCCTCGCCTTTACGGTATTGGCTATCGAGGCTTCGGCACAAAAAATGGGTATATCGCCGTCTGAAATGAGAAAGCGATTGGATAAGGTGGGACTAATCAAGAGTCTCATCCAAGATTGTTATGATACTCTACATACAGAGAGCCAGGAAGCTGTGGCAAGTGATGTGGTCGAAGCTCTTAAAAATTGGGAAAGAAAAGAATAATGGAAAAGCAAATATTATATCATGGTTCAAATGTCATTGTTGAGCATCCTTTAGTAAGCATTGGAAGAAAGGACTTGGATTTCGGTCCAGGCTTCTATCTTACGCCTTTGTTTGAACAAGCTTCCAAATGGGCTGTCCGTATCAAGACCATCAGACGAGCCAAGCAAGCTATAGTGAACACCTATGAGTTCGCTCTACCACAAGACAGCAAGGTAAAACGATTTGATGCTTACGATAAGGAATGGCTCGACTTCATTGTTGACAGCAGAAAAGGAAAGCAGCCTTGGAGTGGGTATGACATCATTGAAGGAGGAGTGGCTGACGACCGTGTGATTGATGCTGTAGAAGCCTATATCAATGGCTATGCAGATGTTGAGCATACTCTTCGCCAGTTGGTTTATCACAAGCCCAACTATCAGATTTGCATTTTAAGCCAGGAGATAGTTGATAAGTATTTACAATTCAAATCATATGAAAGGATATAATTATGTTGGATTTCTTATTATGGAATAAAATCGCTCGTATCATAAAGCAACTAGCTGATACGTTACATATATCAACCGACAGGGCATTACAGATATTCTATGACTCTGACGTTTGCCGTATGTTACATGACAAAGAACTTGGCTTGCATCTAATGAGTGATACATATATTGTAAATGACTTGATAGAAGAGCTAAGGAATAAGCAATAGCAAAACGATGGATAATTAGAGGAGGAAGATTATTTGTACTGTAGCACCTTGACTGTATGTTTAGTACGGTCAAGGTGCTATCTTTATGTAATAATGTGCAAATGTGTCTCCTTCAGCTATCGCATTCGACTCCTCCGGTCACTGCATTCGACTCCTTCAGCTATCGCATTCGTCTCCTTCGGTCACTGCATTCGTCTCCTTCAGCCACTGCATTCGACTCCTTCAGCCACCGCAGCCGTATGTGTCAACTCAATGAAGTAGATGAACTCGTGAAATGAAGTGGATGAGTTCGCATAATGAAGTTCATGATTTCTGCACAATTGCCAATACATGCGAATGGTAAAGTAAAAAGAAGTTTATTCCTACCTTTATGATTCTTATACGAAAATGTTTTTCTGTTTCTATTGCCACATCTGTCACCTTTGGTTTAACTCGCTGATTATAAGTGAATAATGCGTAGCGATAAGCGGTATTTCTGTTGCCACCTAATGCCACGCATTGCCACACTCTTTTTATGAGGGAATGAGATGGAAAATGAGTAGGTTATTTCCTAACTGCCAGATACTCAGTACCAAATCTTGTTCTTCGGTTCTTCAAACCTTCTATATTCTGAAGCTCTCTGCCCAATTTCTGTATACTCGAAACCTGGAGAGATGAGCCGAATTTCTGCTTCAAAATGTCGAAAATAGCGGCTGCCATCAGGTATTCGCCATTTTCTGGGGTACTTGCAGGCTCGAAAACCTGCAGAAAACATTGCTTGATAGGGGAAATCTGCTCAAATTGTCTGTTATGTTGCATGATGATGGCGGTTTCCTTGGCGTCGAAATAGGATTTTTCGCCACGCTCCAGAGCTTGCATCGCCTGCGCATAAAGCTGTTCATAGTTCAGTCTGCCACTCACATCGATAGGTCCCGTCAGTTCTACTCCCAGAAAACGGCGGTTGCCGGATGGGTCGGAAAGAATATCGGTCATGTTGCTCGTGGCGATGAAGGAGGCTAGACGAGGAAATTCCTGTACATGACTTCCGTATGGCGGCTTGATTTTTACCGTAGGCAACTGCAGCAGATTCTTCAGAAATCCCTGCTGCACCTGTGGCGAAATCTGATTGAACTCATCGAGATTGATGAGCAGAAATTGTGACATCGCCTGCAGAACCTGACGCTTTTCTGAGAGAATCATGTTGTCGCTGAAGCCCCATGATAATTCGGTAGGGATGAGACGGCGGCAGAAGGTGCTCTTGTTGTAACCCTGCTTGGAAATAAGCAGCGGCATGGTACTGTTGCCATATTGACGGCGATACATGCCGCGCCACTGGTCAACCATTCCCAGAAACCAGGTGTAAAACCAGTCTTCCCAATGAGGATTGTTGGTGGGTACGGTTCGTGCCAGGGCACGGATGCGGTCCTTGCCGTCCCATTTTCCCAGACAGTCATAGAGATAGGACTCTATCGGGCTGTAGTTCCTGATGCGGTCTGACTCTAGAAAATTCCTTACATCCTTGATGCTTACGTGGATGTCGGCTATCTGAACATCCAGCGTCATGCTTTTCTGCACACGGGCATCCACCGGCCTGAAATCGCCAACCCATGAGTTGTTCGGGCGGTATTCGGTATATTTCATCACGGTGTTGTAGCGGAACTGGTATCGGCTCTCCAGGTATCTGATCATCTGCAGAATGTCGGCACGGCCCTTTCTGCCTGAGGCTGATTTCTCCGTCTTCCTGTCTTTGGAATGGGTATCGTAAGCGGTGCCCACTATCTGGCGGAGTTTCTCTTCTGTCACATGTCCCCAGTTGTTGCGGCGGATATGGATGAAAGCTTCTTCTTCGCTGAGGCCCATGTTGCAGAGCTTGATTGCGATGGCTGAGAAACCGGCAAGGAACCGGTCTTCATCGTTCTGCCATGAGATGTTGGCTTTTTTCATCTCTTCCTTCGTCTCTTCTGCTGCCTTGCGGTAGAGAAATTCATAGTCATCGTATGTCTTTAAATCGTCTACATTCTTAGGGGCTGAGGCTACCCTCTTCATATTTTGTGAGATGCGCATCGCCACTGCCTTGCTGTTATAATAAGGAGAGTCATCAAGCGTAAGCATGAAGTTGGATGCCAATGATGGCTTTTCGGGTTTGATGGCTGCCTGTACCTGCGACTGGTAGAGCGTTTTTACCTGTTCGTAGGCAGACTGGTAGAGTAAGTCGGCGTCGGCTTCTTTTGTCGGGATTTTTCCTTCTTCGTTGCAGATGCTTACGAGCACAATGAGGCTTCTGCCGTCGGCTCCTTCAAAGGCAGCGAAGGTCATCGGCAGCAGACTGACCGTCTTCTTGACGGCATCTTTTTCCTGGTCCGACATGAGGTTGATGAAGTGGAGCATCACCAGCCCGTTTGATTTCTGGAAGACGAGATTGCCGCTTTCATCCTTGTTGAATTCTGCGGCTGGATAAACGTGCTGCCATTCCTTGATGCCTTTGTAGTACTGGTAGTCGGCCTCCATGAGCGGCACACTCATTCTGAAATTGGTGACACTCAGCTTGGCATCATCTTTAGCGATGCGCTCCAGAAACCGTTCTACGGTTTTCGAACTGACCATCAGCTTGTTCTGTTTGTTGATTCTTGTAATAGTAAACTTCATATTTCTGCTAATTTGTTGATAGGGTGATACTTAGGGTTGTTGATGACTTTGCCCAGCTTTGCCCGAAGCGTTGGGCAAATGTGCCCGGCTACGCCGGTCATTCGTGACCTTCGTGTCGGTCATCCGTGCTCAATTGAAGCAATAGTTCCATGAGTTGTAAACATCTCCTTTAGCGAAGTAGAGCCTGATTAAATCTGCTTGTGTCATAGGTTTTTGGAATTAAAATTATATAAAAAGTGGTTTCACAGGAGTCGTAAGCTTCTAGGTGGAATCGGCAGGAATTTTTCCTGTTGGTTGCAAAAATGCAAAAAATGTTCGAAACCGCAAGCCTTTTTCTCCACTTTTTTAATGTTTTTCTGCGAAAACAATAAGTATTCCTCTGCTTTTTCGCTGAGAATCCCCCGTTTTTCGCCCGAGTGTGGCAATAGGTGGCAATAGGTGATAATAGAAAATGCCCTTATTGCAACGCTTAAATAGCTAAAAAAACCAATTGGTTAACTTGGAGTGTGACAATGGTGACATTAGTTTTAGAAAAATTTTCTCATACATAGGCTTTCCTCTTTTACTAATAAATGTTATATTCCCGCCATTCCTTTTCCAAATCATTTGTTTTCTCCCGAATTTACAGTACTTTTGCAGAAAGTATCTAATTAAAGATTAAAAGTGCGATTTAAAATAAGGTGTAGATTATGCAATACAAGAATATCATATTCGATTTAGGTAATGTCCTGGTGAAACTCAATCCGGAAGGATGCATCGGGGCTTTCAAGGCGATAGAAATGGGGGAACTGGCGAATCCGAATCCCCAGAGTGAGGGGATGAAGCTGATGAGCAAACTGGGTGTGGGAATGATTACCACCGAAGCATTCTGCGATGCAGCCCGTGAGTTGACTGGAGCTGATGTGACGAATGAAGAGATCATCGATGCTGCCAACAAGATGCTGGTGGAGATTCCTGATGAGAAAAAGAAGCGACTCCTGCAGTTGAAGAAGGCTGGTTACCGCCTCTTCCTCTTGAGCAATACCATTGATATACACTGGAATTATTGCGTGGAGCATCTCTTCCCTTATCAGAACCATGGGGTAGAGGATTATTTCGAGCACTGTTTCCTCTCTCAGCGAATGCATTTGGCTAAGCCTGATGCCCGTATCTATGAAGAGGTAGTCAAGCAGGCGAACATCCATCCCGATGAAACCCTCTTCTTCGATGATCTGAAGGAAAACTGCGAGGCTGCCGAGAAGCTGGGCATCCATACCTTTCAGAACGTGAAGTTCGATGATTGGCTTTCACTTCGATTCTGACGGATATGTCAGAATCGAAGTGATTCGAAAAAAATATGAATTTCTTCGCTTTTTCCAATAAAATGTTATACCTTTGCCAACTCATAATAACTAACATACAATATCAAAATGAATTTTTACAAGACATTAGGATTGAAAAACAGCCGTATTGATGTGGATGATGCCTTGCGAGGATTGGCCGTAGCAGGTATTATTCTCTATCACTCCGTGGAGCATTTCAATATGTACGATGGAAACATAGCACATGTTTATACGCTGGGGTGTGATGATTGGATGGCAGATGTGCTGGCATTGCTGCTGTCGGGAAAGATGTATGGTATCTTTGCCCTGCTCTTCGGATTAAGCTTCTTTATCATGAATGATAATCAGCAGCAGCGTGGAAATTGCTTTTCGGGTAGATTCGCCTGGCGAATGTTCCTCCTGGCAATGCTCGGTATCGTGAACACCGCCTTCTTTGATGGCGACATCCTCTTCTCCTATGCCATCTATGGACTGGTTCTCATCCCATTGAGTTATCTTCCTACCAAATGGCTCTGGTGGGTGGTTGCCTTCCTCTTTATCCAACCGGTAGAAATCTACTCCCTCATTTCGGGATGGCAGGTGGATGCATCGGCATTGAGAGAAGTGTATGGAAATATGTATAATGGTCATCAGCACGGCAGTTTCCTGGAGAATGCTTATGGCAACCTGCGATACGGACAGGTGGCTACTTATTACTGGTGTATGATGAAGGGAAGACATACGCAGACTATCTGCCTCTTCATACTTGGAATGCTGGTGGGTAGAAAGCGTTGGTTCTACAATGAGAACAACAACCTGGCTTTGTGGAAGAAGGTGCTGGCGGTTTCCATCCTGGTATTGATTGTGGGAGGCATAGCTGATGTGCGCCACATGGAAACATGGAACAATTGGCTTTATCCTATCTACAACTTCTTCATCCTCTCGTTTGTAGTATCAGGATTCATATTGTTGTGGTACGGAAAGGAATGGTTCAGAAAGGGATTGTCGTTCCTGCGCCAGTTTGGCAAGATGAGTTTGACCAACTACTTTCTCCAGTCTATCATCGGTTGTGGACTGTTTGCTTATTATGGCTTCAATCTCCAGACGAAACTCGGCATCACCTATGCCTTCTTTGTGGGTATTGCCATGGTGGTAGTGCAATGCCTCTTCTCCAACCTCTGGCTCAAGTATCACTCCCATGGTCCTTTCGAGGGAATTTGGAAGAAGCTGACCTGGATTAAGTTCTAAATTTTCAAGTTTACTGTAAAACTGGAGACTCCAGTTTTACAGTCTTATCCCATATTTCCAGTTGCCTTCATTCATCATCTGCGCTGGCATAAATTCTTTCATGCTGTTGATGATGGTGTTAAGCATCCGTTCTTTGATATAGTCTTCCCTAATGTATAGGGAGATGCGTCTTTGGGAAAGATAATCTCCTTCTATCTTTCTTACATTCTTGCGTTGTGCCTCATTTAGGAATTCGAGGTGCATCTCTGGAATGATGGTGAACCCGCCGTTCTCATCCACGATGCGAATTAAAGTTTCTATGCTGCCTGACTCATAGATGTGGTGCCCTTTGCTCCTTGCTTTACAGAAGGAGAAGGCACTATCGCGAAGGCATTGTGCTTCTTTCATAATCCACATGTTCTCATGTTCCAGATTCTCTGGCTTGAACACGGGCAGCTTGCGCCAGCAGTCTTCCGATAAATATACATAAAAGCGTTCTGTGTAAAGCGGAATCTCAAGTATTCCTTTACGAGGCAGGTCTGAAATAGCAATGCCAGCATCTATTTCTCCATCTTGCAAAACATGAAACATTTCTTCTGATTTCATCTCTTGAATAGAGAGGTTTACTTCAGGATAATCTTTTCTGTAATGCTTGATGAATTTGGGAAGAATGTAAGGAGCAATGGAGGGACCTACGGAGAGAGACAGAGATTTGCCAATCTGGTTCTTTTCTTCAGCCACGAGTTCTGTGATTTTCTCTAGCTCCAAAAGTGTCTTTTTAGCTTGAAGGATGATTTTCTCTCCTGCACTCGTTGGTGTTACCTGTTTGTTGGTGCGGTCGAAGATGCGCACATCGAGTTCTTCTTCTAACTTCAGCAGCATGGCGCTGAGTGTGGGTTGGGAAATATTGCACGAGTCTGCCGCCTTCGCAAAGTTGCGAAAGCGGTTGATTGCTACGATATATTTGAGTTGTTGCAGATTCATTTTGCTTTGAGTTATCTTGCTTGAAATTATCTTGCTTTGAGTTTACATATCAGCTGTGTCATGTTGCCCATAGGACAGAACACGCACCAGGTTCTTGGACGATAGATAATGGTGAGCAGAACGCCCACAATCAGCGAGGTGAGCATGATGCCGTAGAGACCGAAGGCAAACTGCGCCTTCCATGGCTCAATCTCTACCGGGTAAGCCCAATGCCATGGCACGTTGAAGGTCCATAGCAGGTGGATGGTCTGATGGAGATCTTCTGTGCCCTTTGCCACCATTGTGGTGAGGATGATCATCTGTATGAAGAAGAACATGAAGAACAGGAGGAAGCCATGGCGGAACCATTTAGACGAGAACCATCTTGGTGCCGCCTTCTTGCGCGACCATCCCAGGGTGTTTCCTATTTGCAGGAAGAGTTGTCCTCGTCCACAATAGTTGTTGCAATATCCCTTTCCACCTCCGAATATGGCCATGAGCAGCGGAATCAGAAAACAGATGACTCCGAGCCATGCGAACACAATATTGAAGAATCCGAGGATGAAATAGGTGGCAGATATGAGCCACAGGTAATCACTCCATTTCTTATTTTTCTGTTTTGCCATGCGAATCAATTTGATGAAATTAAACGGGTTGTCTTAAAACTTTATGGATTACTCCTGCCGGACAGTTTTTCTCGCAGATGCCGCAGCCTATGCACTTCTCCTCATCTATCTGGGCATAGCATCCCTTGTAGATGCTGATGGCATCCTTAGGACATACTTTCACGCAAACACCACATGCCACGCAGCGGTTTTGCTCGTTAATTGCTTTATACTTAGCCATATTGTTACTTACTTCTGAATACCTTTCTTTTCCAGTATCTCTTCCAGAAATTCAGATGCATCAGCCACGCAGAGCGGACACTCGCGAAGCACCTTGCCTGTGCCCACACCTTTCAGCAGTTTGCATTGTGTGACACCATTGCGTTGCTTAAACTTATCCATTATCATTCTCATGCCCTTGATAGACTTCGCCTTGTCTTGTGTTGCGAGTCCAAGTACGATGCCAGCGCCAACGAGGGCTCCGCAGGTTCCCTCCATGTTACCCATACCTGCAGCAAAGGCATTGCCGGCGTTCTTGATGGTTTCCTCGTCCATACCGGTGAAGTCGTGGTAGGTGCAGAGCACAGCCTGTGTGCAATTATGTGAGCCACAACGTTTCTTTTCTGCTGCTATTTCTTTTCTTGTTTCCATTGTCATTTTTCTCTTTGTTTTTTTATTTTCTTATTTGTAATTTTGATTTCGGCTGCAAAGATAATACTTTTATTATAGATAAACGAAAGATTTTGGCTATAAGTTGATAGATGGTATCTATTGTGGCTTTTTGAAAAAAAAAGGTGTGTCATGGACTTATGACACACCTCTTTATTTTTTATTTATCCTTTCTGAATATCTTATCCACGACTATAGCAATGGCGCCATCGCCGGTTACATTGCAGGCGGTGCCGAAACTGTCCATCGCAATATAGAGGGCTATCATAAGTGCTTGCATATCAGCATTGAAACCTAAAACTGAGGCTAGCGGACCTAGCGCTGCCATGACGGCTCCTCCCGGAACTCCCGGAGCTGCTACCATGCAGATGGCAAGCACGAAGATGAAGTTGAGGAAGAGGGGGAGATTGCACGGCATACCATTGATGAGACAGATGGTGAGCGCACAACAGGTAATCTTCATCATTGATCCCGAGAGATGGATGGTGGCACAGAGCGGAATGGTGAATCCGGCAATGCCATCGGTGACGCCGTTTTTCAAGGTCTGCTTCAGAGTTACCGGAATGGTGGCTGCTGATGATGATGAGCGGTATCATAAAGCCCAGAAACTGGCTGAAGATGCCGTTGAAGGTGAGAAACGCTCTGACGGCCGCTTCATTGAAGAAATTGCCGAAGATTACACCCAACAGGATGGCAATGATGATTCTTGCCAAGAGTGGCATTTTGATTCTTTTCATATTCGTAAAATTGCTTTTTGCCTGCAAAGGTACGATATTTCTAACTTTTTTCCAAGTATTTTGCTGTTTTTTTAGAATCTGTCATGCTTACTGTACAACTTTCATGATGTTCGAAGGTGGGCGCTGCGCCATGAGTTCCTGCTTCATGTAATCCATGTAGGGCGCTACATGCTGATAATAATGGTAATAACCCGGACAGAGATAGTTGAGACCGGAATCGCCATACTTATCTTTCATGAAGCGGTTCTTTGGGCATTCTCCATGACAGGCAAACTCCATGTCACACTCCTTGCACTGGCGGGGAAGAGAACTGTGTTTCAGACGGCTGAACTCCTGTTGCTGCTCACCATAAAGCATGTCGATGAGCGAATGGTCACGGATATTGCCCAACTTATACTCCGGAAAAACAAAGTGGTCGCAGGAATAAACATCGCCATTGTGCTCCATCACTCCCGCATGACCGCATTCCTTGGAATAAGCACAGATGCCGGGAGAAACACCCATCCAGTTTGCCAGTGTGCAGTCGAAAATCTCAACGAAGATTTTGCCCACATCCTTCCGTACCCACTCATCGAAAATCGCACAGAGAAAGTTGCCCCACTGCTCCGGCGCAACCGATGCCTCGCTCAGAGAAATCTCATCCTTGTCGGCAAGACTTGCCAGGGTACGGCCATCCTCATGTCGGGTCAGTCGCTCAACGATAGGTGTGAACTGCAGAAACTGACAGCCGTTTTCCTTGAAGAAGCGGTAGAACTCCAGCGGATGATTGGCATTATAGGCATTCACCACCGCCATCGCATTCCATTCTACCCCGTGTTTCTTCAGCAGTTTGATGCCTTGCATCACCTTCTTCCACGATGGTTTTCCCGCAGCCGTCAGCCGGTAATGGTCATGATCAGGCTGCGGACCATCGATAGAGATGCCTACCAGCCAATGGTTCTGGGCGAAAAACTCGCACCATTCATCGGTCAGCAACGTGCCGTTGGTCTGAATTACGTTGTCGATGCGCCTGCCTCCAGCATACTTTTGCTGTAGGGATAAAGCCTTGCGGTAGAAGTCGATGGAGCGCAGCAGAGGCTCGCCACCATGCCAGGTGAAGAGCACCTGGTTCATGGTTTGCGCCTCAATATATTCTCGGGTAAACTGTTCCAGCATCTCATCGCTCATCAGATGTCGCTGAGCAGTGGGATAGAGCTTGTTCTTCTCCAGATAATAACAGTATTTGCATGCCAGGTTGCAATGGGCACCCGCAGGCTTCAGCATTACATACAGTGGCTTGGCAAAGGGATTTGCTATGTTGTCGTTCATCATTTTTTCTTGAATCTAGTTGTAATCTCTATCTCTCTGTAACTGGGAGAGAAAATCAGAACTTTGGCAGCGTAATTTCGAAATCCTTGCTGTCTCGATGCTCCTTTCTGATGGCAGCCAGGAGTTCGGCAAGAATCTCCGGATGTTCTGCCGCCACATTATGGTCTTCGTGGATATCGGAAGCCAGATTATAGAGCCGCGGTTCGCCTTTTACTACCACCAGTTTCCAGTCGCCCTTTCTCACGCCAATCTGGTCGGTTTCGTGAAATTCCCAGTACAGGTAATCGTGATGTTTCTGCTCTGCATCCTTGCCCAGAAGGGTAGGAGCGATAGAGATTCCGTCGAAACCATCACCAGCCAACTTTCTGTTGGTATAACGCTTGGCAAAGTTTCTGATGCCAGCCAAATCGCAGAAAGTAGGCAGCAGATCGTAAAAGGCAAACTGGGTATCGTTCACCGCTCCTGCCTTGATATGCTCAGGGCACCAGGCGATAAATGGTATGCGGATGCCGCCTTCGTAGCACTGGCGCTTCAGACCTTTTAACTTACCGTCGCGACCGAAGAACTCTGGATCAGCACCACCTTCTTCATGCGGCCCGTTATCTGAAGTAAAGATGACAACGGTATTCCTGTCGAGTCCCTTCTCCTTCAGCTTGGCGAAGATTTCGCCTACATACTGGTCCAGTCGGGTAATCATTCCGGCAAACTGTGCATGGGTATGAACCGCAGCGTTGTATCTCGAATCTTCCCATCCGCCCCAGGTTTTATCGGTAAAGAACTGTTTCTGGTAATTCTCTAGAATAGAGTCTTCCGGCTGGGTCAGTTCGGCATGCGGCAGGGTATAGGTAAGGAATCCTACGAAAGGATGTTCCTTATCCTGTCTGTCAATCCATTCCAGTGCCTTGTCGTGGATGATGCGGGCAGAATACTGTTTGCGCTTGAAATAATCCTTGCCGAACATCGGATGCTGGATGTTCTGTTCCATTACCTCTCTTACCACTGCTGTATCTCCCATTACACGACTGTAGCGATTCAGGAAGTTAGGATAATAGAGATGAGCCTGAAACTGGCAGATATAGCCATAGAATTCGTCCACGCCACGCTTGTCGGGAGTAGAAGCCGAACCTTCATATCCGCCAGCCCATTTCCCGAATACGCCGGTTCTATATCCTTCGTCCTTCATGATTTCGGGCAGAATCTTATGCTGCGGGTCGTAAGGTTCCTGTCCTACGACAGAATACTCCTCGTTGTTGCCATATTTTACCATTGGCACACCTCTCCAGTATTCCTTGTTTCCACGCACATGTGTATGTCCCGTATGCTGACCAGTCATGAGGGTAGCTCTCGACGGAGCCGAGACGGGAGAACCGGCATAAGCCTGGGTGAATCTCATTCCCTCCTGTGCCATCCGGTCTATATTAGGCGTGTGGATATAAGGTTGTCCGTAGCAAGCCAGATCGCCATATCCCATGTCGTCACACAGTATGAAGAGAATGTTGGGTGGGGTGTTTTGTTTTGCACAGAGCAGGGTAGGAAGGCACGCCAAACCTACCCCTGTAAACCATATTGTCTTGTTCATATCAATGTTATTTTGTTCGGTTCTTTTACTCATCTACCTTCAGATTCCTGCGATAGGTAGCGAGGAGCTTCTTCATTTCCTTTTCTACCTTCTGCATGCCAGGCTTGCCGTAGAGGTTGTGCAGCTCGTTCGGATCAACCTGGATATCATACAACTCGTAGTAGTCAATATCGGCATCATCGGTGATGTAGTTGATGGATTTGAGATATTCGAAACACCAGTTTTCTGAAGTTCCCGGTTGGCACTGATACTTGTTTTCTGGAACGGCTCTTTCACCACCCTTGCCGTAGAAATGAATCAGTTTGTAGCGCTCGGTTCTCACACCATCGTGCTTGCGTACCAGATGATAATTAGGGTAGTCATAATAATGGTAATACAGACTCTTACGCCATTTTCTTACAGGCTGTCCGGCAAACAATGGTTGGAGCGAAGTGCCCGGCATATAGGCAGGCTTCTTCAAGCCCGCCAGGTCGAGGAAGGTAGGAGCAAAGTCGATGTTCTGTACCATCTGGTTGCACTCGCTCTTAGGCTGGATATGCTTAGGATAGCTGATGATGAGCGGTGTATGGAATGATTCCTCATACATGAAACGCTTGTCAAACCAGCCGTGTTCGCCCATGTAGAATCCCTGGTCGGAGGTGTATACGATGATGGTATTATCCGTGAGATGATGCTCATCGAGATAAGTCAGGAGTCGGCCTACACTCTCATCCACCGAAGCAATCACTGCCATATAGTCGCGGATATAGTTCTGGTATTTCCATTCTACCAGTTCCTTACCCGTGAGATTCTTGCTCAGGAATTCTCTGTTTCTCGGCATGTAATAGGCATCAATAGCCTCGCGCTGCTGCGGTGTCATGCGGTTCATCTCTCCCATGAGTCCGGCATACGAGTCTCTGCCTTCCGGTGTAGAAGGGTCGTACATTTCGGGCACTTTCAGGTCGCGTACCATTTCCATATATTCATCGATAGTCATCTTCTGGGTGGATGCAGCCGAGCCTCGGGTCGCATAGTCGTCCCAGAAGGTTTCAGGTAGCGGAAAGTTTACTTTGCCGTATTTCCCAACATACTTGGTGCTAGGCATCCACAGACGGTGGGGTGCCTTATGATGAACCAGCAGACAGAATGGCTTGTTTCTGTCTCTTTGGTCGAGGTATTCGATGGCATGGTCTGTGATGAGGTCGGTGGCATATCCCATTTCCTGCTTGTATTCTCCGTAATGGTCTGTTGATGCGAAGGTCGGGTTGTAATATTGTCCCTGATCGTTGAGGATGTGATAGAAATCGAAACCTTTAGGGCGGCATGACATGTGCCATTTTCCCACTACTGCCGTCTCATAGCCTGCCTTCTGCAGCATTTCAGAGAAGAAGGTTTTGGTGGAATCGATGCCCTCTGCCAGCATGCGCTGTCCGTTCTGATGACTGTAGAGACCGGTCATCAGACAGGCACGGCTTGGTGTAGAAAGCGAGTTTTCAACGAAAGCCTCGTTGAATTTCATTCCCCTTTCTGCAAGTCGGTCAATATTTGGGGTAGGCGCCAGTTGGGAGATGGCACTGCCGTAGGCGCTGATAGCCTGTATGGCGTGGTCATCGCACATGATATACAGGATGTTTGGTTTTTCGCCTGTATTCTGGGCGAAGAGAGATAGCGGCAAGGCTTGAAGGGCAGCCATCGCCAGCAAAGATCGGTTGAAAGGTTGATAATTATTAGCCATAATGTTTTGTATTAAGTTATATCTTGCAAAGGTACGCTGAATATTCGTAATTACCAAAAAAATCGGGATATTTCTTAAGAGTATTTCTCTTATTCTTCATAAAGCAACAGGAGGGTGTGTCATAAGTCTGGATAATGGTTGGTGTATAACAGTTGACTACCGCATGCACAACAGGTGTTGTGCATGCGCATATCAGCTGTTATGCAAGCGCACAACAGCTGTTGTGCGACCGAAGATACTGACTGTCTCAACAACATATCCTATCTCTTCCAACAACTTATTCTATCTCTTCCAACAACATATCCTATCTCTTTCAGCGACATATCCTATCTCTTTCAGCGACATATCCTATCTCTTTCAACAAATAGAAGAGGGTGAATCATAAACTTATGACACATCCTCCACAACCTAGTCTATTCTCGTACATGACGTGTTGATATAACATAGAATAGTTGATTCACATGATAAAACTATAAGTTGTCTTTTTCTATGTCCTTGAAGTACTTGTATGTGCTGACCTTCAATTCATCGGTAGCACTCTCATCGCAAACGATGATGCCATGCTTGTGAGTCTGCAAAGCACTGATAGTCCAAGCCTGTGTAACAGGACCCTCGATAGCAGCCTGGAGAGCACGAGCCTTGCTGTGACCGTTGCAGAGAATCATTACTTCTCTGGCAGCCATCACGGTACCAACACCTACTGTGAGGGCTGTAGCCGGAACCTTGTTCATATCGCCATCGAAGAAACGTGAATTGGCGATGCGGGTGTCTGTAGTCAATGACTTGACACGGGTGCGGGAAGTGAGTGATGAGAAAGGCTCATTGAAGGCAATGTGACCATCAGGACCGATACCGCCGATAAAGAGGTCAATGCCGCCAGCTTCCTCAATCATCTGCTCGTAGTGAGCGCACTCAGCCGCCAGATTCTCTGCATTACCGTTCAGAATTTGGATATTCTCCTTAGGGCAGTCGATATGGTCGAAGAGGTTGCGGGCCATGAATGAATGATAGCTCTCAGGATGAGACTCTGGCAAGCCTACATATTCGTCCATGTTGAAAGTGAGTACGTGCTTGAAAGAGATTTCGCCAGCCTTCACAGCCTTTACGATTTCTGCATACATGCCCATAGGTGAAGAACCGGTAGGCAAACCTAATACGAATGGCTTTTCTGCAGTAGGCTGGAAAGCCTTGATTGTTTCAACAACGTGACGCGCTGCCCAGCGAGACAGTTCGTCATAGTTTTTTTCTATAATTACGCGCATAGTTATAAAATAATGTTTAAAATATTTATCAAAACAGCAAAAAGAGGGGTGCCAACTCACTTGGCACTCCCTCTTGATGTTTTTACATGAGTCATACTACCTGGAAAGTAGACAAGTCATGTGACTAGCTTATGAATTGATTACTTAAAAAGTTTACCTCTTCAAGTTTGGGTTCTTCTCAACCTCAGTTGTTGGATAAGGGCAGTAAATACTATTCTCACCCTGCCAAGTGCTGTTCTTAACAGACACACTTTCCTTAACCTTAACTTCATTGCCCTTAGCATCCTTTGCAACAACGATAGGAGCATTAGCAACGCGGTAGTCGAAGTTCTTCTTGAGTTCGTCCATACGGAGCTCGTCTGCACGGCGGGTAACCATCTGTGTCCACTGACCGGCAACCTCCCAACCATGCTCAATGTAGCAAGCATCAGCAAGCTGATCTGCACTCATAGCGTCAATCTTAACAGTTGTACCATCGCTAAGAGTTACGTTCTCGTAGTCTGTAACGGCACGTTTACGAACCTGCTTTAAGTACTTCTTTGCATCTGTCAAGTCCATACCTGCACGGGCTGCACTCTCAGCATACCAAAGTAAAACCTCAGAATAGCGGATCAGACGGTGACGGCGTCCGTTAGTCATGTTGGTATAGTTAGGCTTCGTATAGTCGTAAGGCTGCTTGAGCTCTACATTAGAATCAGAAGGGTCGCAATTGGTCGTGTAGATAGAGAACATAGGGTGGTTAGCTTCTACGAAAGGCTTGCCCTTGAAGAATTTATGGCTTTCGTAAATACCATTATCCTTTCTGATAGTTCTGTCACCTTCCTTCATGTCACCGGCAGCTATCTTGCCAGACTCTTCCTTGATTGTTGCATCAAGTTTCTTAATCTGTTCTTCTAATTTCTTGGAATCTTTTTCCATTTCGATAGCTTCCCAAACATCTTCTGGAGAAATCTCCCACCAATAAACCGACTTGTAAATCTCAGTACCTTTTTGGAAAGTTACCTTTGGTGCATAGATAGCGTCTTTACGAGGACCTTCAGGGAATTTTGTCCAGAATTTGACTTCACCCCAAGAGTCACCCCAGCCGCCATCGCCGAGACCTTCGAAACGGTTGCATGATGTCAACTCAGAATCATGATCCCAAGAACCGTTTGCCCAGTTGTTGTCGATACCAACAAGAGTTTCCTTGTTGTAGTTGTGAGCAATAGAATATACGTGGCTCCAGTTATCATCGAGATAGAAACCATATGTGCTGTTGTTATCAATCACAGCCTTAGCTTTTTGTGCTGCAAGTTGGTAATAGGCCTTACCTTTATTGAGAGGGTAACCTGCCATTGCCATATATACAGCAGAAAGGGTAGCTTGTGTAGCCTGCTTCGTAACCCATGCATCAATACCATCGTGATTACGAGGTGCTGATTCGTATTTGATAGGTAGCAACTTTTCTGCTTCCTCCAAATCCTTTACAATCTGATCATATACTTGTTCTACGCTTGATAATCCGCAGTCCTGAACAGAAAGACTAGTGGATGTAATCAATGGTAAAGGACCAAAGACACGAACGAGATAGAAGTAGCCGTAAGCACGCCAATAAAGCGCATTACCACGAGCGATGTTCTTCTCTACTTCAGATGTAGGGGTTTTGTCTGCACCTTCAAGAACGAAGTTGCAAGCCTTGATAAGACCATAGTGCTGATTCCAGGCATCTGTAACACCCTTGTTGGCACCATCAGAACTGAAACCATCGAGGGCTGCTACAGCCTGTTTGTTTGAACCAGGATTGGCGGTCATATCGTCACCCTGCCACTGTGGGTACATAGGGTTGGTCCAACTCTGTGTCTGGTTCAGTTTCTCGTATATGGTGTTGATACTATTGTCAAGGTCAGCCTGGCAGGTGAAGTAGTTGTCTGGAGCCATCTTTCCTTTAGGATCTTCATCAAGAAATCCGCTGCATGAAGTGGTTGCAGCAAGCAATGACGCTGCAAGAAAACAGCCTAAATATATCTTTGTTTTCATATTTTATTCAATATTTTAGTTATTAGAATACTTTATTTTATCATACAAGCTCCGATTAGAAGTTCATACGAACACCAAAGGTGAAAGTACGTGGGTTAGGATAAACACCCATATCAATACCATTGTTGTTGTCGACGTTCTTGTCGCTGAATGAAGCTCCTGCTGGATCCATTCCCTTATAGCTTGTGATGGTGAAGAGGTTCTGGCAAGAAAGTGTCAGACGAAGGTCTGCAAACTTAAGCACTGAACGTGGGAAAGTATAACCAATGCTGATATTCTCGCAGCGGAAATAGTCTGCATTTTCAAGCCACTTGTCTGAATTACCATAGGTCTTGTTCTCTGCACCGATTGTTGGCATTGTAATACCTACATTATCGAAGTAATCCTTATCTGTAACGAACATAGAAGCACCAACCTCGGCGTTCATTACGTAGCGAACGATATTCAGGCGCTTTGCACCAAAGGCTGCGTTACAGAACATGTTGAAGTCCCAGTTCTTGTAGGTTACGGTATTGTTCCAACCGAATGTGAAGTCTGGATTTGAGTGACCGAGGATGAAACGGTCGGTACTTGCATCAGGATCAGTTGTTATTGTACCATTGCTCTTGTAATAGGTATCTACCCACTGGCCCTTGTCGTTCTTCTGCAAACCTGCCCACTTGAAACCGTAGAATGTACCAATAGCTTCACCTTCCTGGATGATAGTACAAGGGTCAACGGTACCTAGAGCTGGTTTCTCACCATAGAGGCGTGGAGTCTGTGCAGACAACTTTGTTACCTCATTCTTCAGGTAACTGGCATTGAGGCTAGAACTCCACTGCAAGTCCTTGGTCTGGATAATCTGGGCATTAACATTAATATCAAAACCCTTGTTGCTTACTTCACCTGCGTTGGTCCAGTATGTAACTCCACCAAGGTATCCTGTAGAAGACTGCTGGAGGAGAGCATCTGTAGTCTTCTTTGAGAAGTAGTCGATACCTACGCTCAAACGGTTGCCGAGGAATCCGAGATCAATACCGAAATCAAGCTGTTTAACCTTCTCCCATGTTAAGTCTGGGGTAGCAATGCCGCCTGCCCAGTAACCAGTATAGTTGGTGTTAGTACCATAGTTGAAAGAAGTTGCATTAAGACTTGCCAATGTTGAGTAAGTAGTAATGTTCTGATTACCGATAATACCCCAGCTTGCACGGATCTTCATATATTTCTAATTTCCGCAACACTATAATTTAATATTTTTTATAAGCACCTGAGCAACAA
>ERZ773136.470-NODE-470-length-45089-cov-3.530399_pt1 | contig 45089 bp, 30 predicted proteins | sample MGYA00580855_ERZ773136 | MGnify/ENA primary metagenome ERZ773136 (study PRJEB29015, sample SAMEA2737860) | human gut metagenome | biome: human gut; feature: human-associated habitat; material: faeces | place: China | collected 2012 ... | reverse complement strand
AAACACAAATCAAGCAAAGTCATTTTTTCTGATTTTCCGCGGCATACATTGCCTGATTATATTCTGATCCGAGGATCTCTGTCACATGTTCCGGAAGGATCTCCTCAATCAGCTGGGACCATTCGATGAGAGAAACACCGTCTCCATAGAAACAGTCTTCATATCCGATCTCGTCCATTTCGCTGATATCACCGATACGGTATACGTCAAAATGATAAAGCGGCAGTCTTCCTGTATCATACTGCTGGACAATGGTAAATGTCGGGCTGCAGATCGGCTCTTCAATTCCAAGTCCCTGTGCGATTCCCTGTGTAAAAACCGTCTTGCCGACTCCCAGATCCCCGACAAGGGTATATACCTCCCCAGGCTGTGCCTCTCTTGCCAGTTTTCTTCCGAGCTCTAAAGTTTCCTCCGGGGAAAAAGTTTCAAATTCCATAACTTTTTTATCCTGCATACTGCCTCTACGCCTTCATTCTGAGTTTATATTTTTCCAGTTTCTGTTCTGCAAGTGTCCGGAACGCTGCATACTGATCTCCAATCTGCTCCATAGGAATAATATATGCGCTTTTCCGATTGCTGTAGATTAAAATCTGCTTTGCATTCGCTACAATCTTATAAATTGCCTGCCACTCCATATCCCCAGTTTCTTTTCCCTGGGATACATGAATATTTTTCTCTGTAATTTCATAATGCAGTGTGCCGGCAAGCACCTTGTTTGTCTTCAGGGTCTCCTTTGCTCGAAACCACAATGCAACCGGAATATAAAGAAGGAACAAAAAACCTACCGCTGTATATAACAGTGTGTAGGATATTTTTCCATTCTGGAAACTGATTCCTGCCATAACAAATCCAAGGATTCCAAGCACAATGGAACTCCATCCCTGAAGCCCGGTATACGTCTGGTACATATTAAACCGATACAGGTCTTTTGGTGATAATGTAACATCAAATGACGCTTTCATGCCTTCTTCTCCTATCCAAAATAAATGATAAGGCTTTCTGCGTATCACACAGAAAACCATTACGTTGTATCATATTATAACAATTTTCCAAACAAAAGAAAAGAGAAAAAACAGGAGCACCCCACGGGTGCTCCCAAAACCATTTAGTATTCACTTAAACGTCCCTTTAAAACTGGAGATAACGGTTTGTAAATCAACATACAGATGCCAACTGCAATCAGTCCTTTTACAATTGTAAATGGAAGATTAAAGCAGATCAGGCACTGCAGTACACTTTTCATGGATGGTGCAATTGCCTGATACATCTGCAGGATGGCTTCCTCTGCCATACCAGCCTTGTAATATACCGGGTAAACCACAAAATAATTGGAAAACACACTGACTATTCCCATGACCAATGCTGCAACCAGACCACTGACTACCGCACTCTTTTTGGTCTTTTTATGTTTGTAGATATTACCTGCAATTGCCACAAACACGGCTCCGAGAATAAAATTGGAAAGTTCTCCAACAAACATACTGTTTGAAAATGCCAGATGGAGAACGTTCTTGATCAGACAGATCAATACCCCACACACTGGTCCGAGCGCAAAGCTTCCAAGTAGTGCCGGCAGATCCGAAAAATCAAATTTGATAAATGATGGCATGATCGGAATGGCAATCTCCAGATACATAAGCACGAACGCTACGGCAGAAAGCATCGCCGTAACCGTAATATAGCGTACTTTTGTATTCATGCCTCCCTGTTTTACTGCTGTCTTTGTCTGTTCACTCATACGAACTCTCCTTTCAGAATCAATGGAATTCCAGAGGAGTGTTGCCTGCATATATGATCAGAAAATAAAAAACCGATAGATTTCTCTATCGGGGTTCTTTTTCTAGCATACAGTCAACAGTGCAAACATTAATTTGCACTTTTTCTTCTCTCATCCAGACTATACTGTCGGTACCGGAATCTCACCGGTTCGGCTGCAAAAAGCAGTTCACGGACTATACCGTCGGTCGGGAATATGCGTCATCCGCAGCACCCTGCCCCGAAGAATTCCTTCTTTATTTTTCATCGTTATTATATTCACATTGTCCGAAAATGTCAACACCGGCTGGACTTTTTCCCATTCATTTGCTAACATAATTTCCATGAAGATTTCAAATATATTACGCACGGACAAAACTTTAGATTTTTCTTTTTATATCATCGGCTGGGTATGTCTTATTCTCGCACTCGTGCTCGGACTTGCATGGAAAAGCGGTTATTTCCTGTGGATATTTCCTCCGGATGGCTGTGTCCTGCACAATCTGACCGGGTACTACTGTCCCGGATGCGGCGGCACACGCGCAATTCATGCCCTGCTGCACGGACATATTGTGCGCTCTTTCTTTTACCATCCGATTGTTGTGTATACCGCTGTCTTTTTCGGCTGGTTTATGCTGTCCCAGACCATAGAAAAAGCATCCCGCGGACGTTTTGCCATCGGGATGCATTATCGTGATATTTATCTGTGGATCGCGCTTGCCATTGTACTGCTCAACTGGCTGGTCAAAAATCTGTTTCTCGCCGTCTTTGGCATTGCACTTCTTGGATAAACATTCTATTTCTGATTTTTCAGTTCCTGTTCCAGCTCATGCGGACGCAGATCCACACCGCGAGATGCATCTCCTTCCGGGTCTTTTCCAAATGCATAATCATTTCCCGGCAGAATCGCATTGAGCACGATTCCGGCAATCGCTGCGATGGCAAGGGATGTCAGGGTAATGGAAGTGCTTCCGATCGTAAAGGTCAGTCCATCTGAGAATCCGAGACCGGAAACTAAGATCACACCTGCAATAATGAGGTTTCTGGACTTGGTGAAATCCACATGGTTTTCAACCACATTTCTTACACCGATAGCAGAAATCATACCGTAAAGAATAAAGCTGACACCGCCAATAATGGATGCCGGCATCGAAGCAATAATCTCTGCTACTTTCGGGATAAAACTTAAAACGATCGCATAACATGCCGCAAGACGGACAACCTTCGGATCATGTACACGGGACAACTCCAGAACGCCTGTGTTCTCTCCATAGGTTGTATTTGCGGGTCCTCCGATCATTGCAGAAATGGAAGTTGCAATTCCATCACCGATCAGGGTACGATGCAATCCCGGGTCCTCAATAAAGTTCTGTCCTACCGTTGCAGAAATCGCGGAAATATCTCCGATATGCTCCATCATGGTCGCAATGGCAATCGGTGCCATGATAAGAATCGCTGTAAGATTAAATTTCGGCAGGATAAACGGTGGAAGTCCGACAACAGCCGCCGAGGAAACGCCGGAAAAATTTAAAATAACAGATCCGTCCGGATTCGTAAAACCAAGTCCCTGCAGAACCAGTGCGAACACATACGAAATCACAACTCCGAGAAGAATCGGAATAATCTTAAACATTCCTTTTCCCCAGATATTGAAAATAATGATAACTGCCAGTGCCACAATTGCAATGAGCCAGTTTGTGGATGCATTGCTGACCGCAGACGGTGCAAGGCTCAGTCCGATACAGATAATGATCGGGCCGGTCACCACCGGTGGAAGGAAACGCATCACACGTTTTACACCAACGCACCGGATGATCAGTGCAAGGATCAGATACAACAATCCTGCCACAACAATTCCGCCACACGCATACTGCAGTTTTTCTTTATCTGCCATATTGGCAAATATCCCGGTATCCAGTGCCGCAACGCTGGAAAAGCCTCCCAGAAAAGCAAATGAAGATCCCAGAAAAGCAGGAACCTTAAATTTGGTACACAGATGGAAAAACAAGGTACCGAATCCTGCACAGAACAATGTCACCTGTACGGACAATACCTGTGAGGTACTCTGAAAATAGCTGTTTACCAGAATCGGTACAAGAATTGTCGCTCCGAACATAGCGAACATATGCTGCAGACCAAGCAGCAGCATTTTCGGCGTACCCAAAACCCTGGCATCTCTTATAATGTCTTTTTGTTGGTTCATTATGAAAAACTCCTCCTAATAATAGTATATTCTAATATCCGGCAATCAGCCGGAGCATTAGCTTATGTTTGATGGGATCTCCCCGACCACATCCAGATAAAAAATAACCAGTGTCTGTGACTGGTATGGATATACCCAGAGTGACCCGATGCCTAAAGACAGCAGACACAGTATCTGCAATCCGATAAAGCTCAGATAAATATAAAATAATCTTCCTTTATTTCCCTTCATGATCTGACGGCTGATCTTTAATGATTCGCGTGCCTTCATCTGCGGATGATCCAAAAGCAGATACAATGCCAGTGCATACCACATCTGCACGAAAACTGCCAGAATCGTGCTCACAATACCAAGTATCACCAGTACTGCAATCGCCGCAGGCGACTTGTCCAGGACAAAAAATAACACAGCACCTGTGATCACAGGAATACAGCTGATCAGCGTTGCAATAATCAAAAGCAGTCCTGCAATGATATAACGGTCCGGGTGATTTTTAAACCCATAAAATACCATGCCAAGTGTCATTTCTTTTTTCCGTGCAAGTGACAGATGAAGCTGAAGGATTCCGACAGACAATACCATGCTTAAAAGTGTGATCAGAAATTCCGCCACATAAAACATGATCGTCACCGGAAGCGGCTGTGCATCTTTCTGCAACATGGAAAATGGGAGTTCTACCGCCAAAGGAATCAGTGTGGCGGCAAGAAAAGCTCCCATTGGTATTTTATAATTTCCATTTAAATTGTCTCTTGCGATTCGTTTTAATTCTTTGCAAGGTAGGTTCATTTGTTTATACTCCGTTTCTGTAACTGATTGCTTTTCTCATTATAGCATGGCTATGCAGATGCAACAATCTTTTTATTTTGCCATAAACTGCTTCATCAGTTCATTATAATCCATGCCCTGCATATCAGAATAGGCCTTTAAAAATCCATCGATACTTCCATACTGATGGATGGCATACCCCAGAACGGATGCATACAGTACAATTGTTGCAATTAATGCAATGATCCCCAGGATCATTCCGATCTGTGCTTTCGAAGTATAGGACATCATGCCTCCGCGGGAAAGTGTTGCAAAAATAACCGCCAGCGCCCCACACGGCACAGCAAGATACAGACAGGTGCAGCTTAGTAATGCAATTGATCCAAGTATCAGGGAAGCTGCCTCCATGCGTGCAGATCTCCGGCTGCGATACGGCTGATTCGGATTTGGTTGATAAGATGATCCATACATATCCATAATACGTTTTCCTTTCTTTTTAGGATTGCTTTTATTGTAACATTTCATATATAATAGGGAAAGTATTATTTGACAGGAAAGGACTATTAAGGGGAAAATTTATGGATATTAATACAAAAATTGCGGAAGAACTCGGCATACGCAGGGAACAGGCAGCCGCTGCTGTGAAACTCATTGATGAAGGATGCACGATTCCCTTTATCGCACGTTACCGGAAAGAAGCTACCGGTGCACTGAGTGATGAAATCTTGCGAAACCTTTATGACCGTCTTGTGTATCTGCGAAATCTGGAGGACAAAAAACAGACCGTACTGGCCTCCATTGAAGAACAGGGAAAACTGACGGAGGAACTGCGTGCACAGATTCTCGCGGCCGAAACACAGGTAGCCGTGGATGATCTATACCGCCCGTACCGTCCGAAGCGCCGTACCCGTGCAACGATCGCAAAGGAAAAAGGATTAGAGCCACTGGCCAACCTGATCCTTTTACAGAAAATGACAGAGACTCCTCTAGAAGAAGCCAAAAAATATATCAATCCGGAAAAAGAAGTCAACACCGCAGAAGATGCCTTAAACGGTGCAAAAGATATCCTTGCAGAGTCGGTCTCCGACAATGCCGATTTCCGTACCCATATCCGGGAACTGACTATGAAGCACGGACAGCTTTTATCCGCTGCAAAAGATCCCGAAGCCGAATCCGTCTATGAGATGTATTATGAATTCAGCGAAAGTCTTTCAAAGCTTGCCGGACACCGGATTCTTGCCATCAGCCGCGGAGAAAAAGAGAAATTCCTCACAGTAAAAATTGATGCACCCGTGGACCGGATTCTTTCCTATCTCGACCGTAAACTCATCACCGCACCTTCTGCTCCCACAGCAGCTGTACTGCATGAAGTTACAGAGGATGCTTACAACCGGCTGATTGCACCTGCCATTGAGCGCGAAATCCGAAACGATCTGTTCGAAAAAGCCGAAGACGGTGCCATCCGTGTATTCGGCAAAAACTTAGAACAGCTTCTGATGCAGCCTCCAATCGCCGGTCAGGTTGTACTCGGCTGGGATCCGGCATTCCGTACCGGATGCAAGCTCGCTGTGGTGGATCCGACCGGAAAAGTACTTGATACTACCGTGATCTATCCGACTGCCCCGCAAAACCGCGTGGACGAAGCCAAAGCGGTACTGAAAAAACTGATTTCCAAATACCATATTACATTAATCTCTCTGGGAAACGGTACTGCTTCCCGCGAATCCGAACAGATCATCGTACAGCTTCTCAAAGAGATTCCGGAAACCGTACAGTACATCATTGTAAACGAAGCCGGTGCCTCCGTATACTCTGCCAGCAAGCTGGCAACCGAAGAATTCCCGCAGTTTGATGTCGGACAGCGAAGTGCCGCATCCATGGCACGCCGCCTGCAGGATCCACTCGCGGAACTGGTAAAAATCGACCCGAAATCCATTGGTGTCGGACAGTACCAGCATGACATGAACCAGAAGAAACTGACCGAAGCACTGGATCATGTCGTGGAAGACTGCGTAAACCGTGTCGGTGTGGACTTAAACACCGCTTCTGCTTCCCTGCTGGAATATGTCTCCGGTGTGAGCAAAGCCATTGCCAAAAATATTGTAGTCTACCGCGAAGAAAACGGAAAATTTGCCTCCCGTTCCCAACTTCTGAAAGTAGCCAAGCTTGGACCAAAAGCCTATGAACAGTGTGCCGGCTTCATGCGCATCAGTGATGGGAAAAACCCTCTGGATGCCACCGGTGTACACCCGGAATCCTACGCAGCCACGAAACAGCTGCTGGAAACACTCGGCTATACGCTTTCGGATGTGACAGACCGCAATGTTGCCGGGATCTCGAAAAAAGTCCGGGATTACAAAAAGCTTGCACAGGATCTGGAAATCGGCGAACTGACTCTCCGGGATATCGTAAAGGAACTGGAAACGCCTGCCCGTGATCCGCGTGAGGATATGCCAAAACCAATCCTGCGCAGTGACGTGCTCGAGATCAAAGATCTGACTCCGGGCATGGTATTGAAGGGAACCGTGCGAAATGTCATTGATTTCGGTGCCTTTGTGGATATCGGAGTCCATCAGGATGGTCTGGTACATATCTCGCAGATGTGTGACCGCTTTATCAAGCATCCGCTGGAAGTCGTCAGCGTCGGGGATATCGTGGAAGTGAAAGTTCTGAGTGTGGATGTGAAAAAGCAACGGATTCAGCTTACAATGAAGATCTAACGTTCTTGTTCCGTGTAAAAATCTGTCCACGGAATCAAATGGGACATATAGAAGAAAAAACAGGACATAATATACTACTTTTTTCTCATATGTCCCATTTCTCATACTTCATATCCCCAAAGTATAAATATTCTTCTTTCACCCACTGATGCGTCTTTTCCATTTTTTATCGGGAATCAGGAAAAATCATATTACACTTCACCTGTCAAGCATTCTATTTTATAAAACATTTGACTTCTATATGGAAATACGTTATTCTAATTTCAATAAACACATATAATTCCAAATCTGATGGGTTGTTCGCCCGTTTATCCACTGGAATTTTAATTGAATACAGGATCAAAAACGACTCTGTTTTCCCGTTTTTTTCGGTTGTAAAACTATGTTGTTTTGATATATACTAAAGGAAAGGCAGGATACTACATGGGGAACACTGACATTGTGACAGCTCCGCTGTCAGATGCCAACGAGAAAAGCACTACAGAACACAGCACTATTTTTGATGATGTATTCCGGACAATCGCACAGAAAATGCCGCAGCTTCTTATTCCGCTGATTAACGAAGTTTTCCACACTTCCTACAGCGATGAGGATCATTTTGAACAGTTGCGGAACGAACATTATGAAAAATTTGGAACTGTGGTCACGGATTCCATTATCCGGATCGGCAACCATATTTATCATCTGGAGTGCCAGTCCTCAAAAGACAAAACGATGGTCATACGCATGTTTGAATATGATATTTCAATTGCTATTGAGCACGCTTCTTTTGAATCAAATGATATCTGGGAAATTGAATTTCCGCAGTCATGTGTACTTTATATCCGCAATCACCGTTCACTTCCGGATTTTCACGAAGCGATTGTGAAGTTTGCGGACGGTCAGAAAATTCGTTACCACGTTCCGATCATACAGGCAAAGAAATACACGGTCGATCGGATGTTTGAAAAACGGCTGCTGATTTTACTTCCATATCATATCTTACGGTATGAACACTTTTTGAAGCACAACGGAACGGATTTAAAGAAAGTGCAGCATCTGCTCGACGATTTCCGGAAGATCAACCGAAAGTTAGAGGAAACATCTGAGAAGGAACAAAAGTCACATCTTTATATGGATATGATTGTTTTAATCGAGGAGATTGCGGATTATATTATTCCAGAGGATAATGAGATCAGGAAAGGATTGGGTGAGATTATGGGTGGTAAGATTTTGAAATTACGCTCTGAAGAGTTGTTAGAGCTTGGAGAAGCTCGAGGGGAAGCCAGGGGGGAAGCCAGAGGCCGGCTTACCGGACTACATGAAGCCAAAATTGATGCAATTCAAAATATGATTGATCTTGGTTTAACCAGAGAACAGATTTTAAGAAAATATTCTCCTGAGGAATATGAAGAGGCGATAAATTCTATGTCGGTAAAAGCATGACTTAATCCGTCTATAACTGTATTTTTCTTATTTCTATGCTATGAGATGTATTTTAATTATATCTCATAGCATTCATGAAAGAACATTCGTTCAAATTACCATTATAATTACAATTTCATACGTTTGATCATAACTGCTTCTGTTTCTTACACTTTCCATATTGTAAAAACAGATGCTTATGATATATACTAAAGGAAAGGCAGGACATTACATGGGGAACACTGACATTTCGGTAAACACGTTACCAGATGCCAACACAGAAAACACGACAGAACACAGCACTATTTTTGATGATGTGTTCCGGACAATTGCACAAAAGATGCCACAGCTTCTTATTCCGCTGATCAATGAAGTTTTCCACACTTCCTACAGTGAGAAGGAACCCTTTGAACAGCTACGGAATGAACACTATGAAAAATTCGGAACCGTGGTCACGGACTCCATTATCCGGATCGGCAGCCACATTTATCATCTGGAGTGCCAGTCCACCAAAGATGAAACGATGGTCATCCGGATGTTTGAGTACGACATTTCCATTGCGCTTGAGCATGCTTCTTTTGCAGAACATGCGGTCTGGGAAATTGAATTTCCGCAGTCGTGCGTACTTTACATCCGCAATCACCGTTCACTTCCGGATTTTCACGAAGCGATTGTGAAATTTTCGGACGGACAAAAAGTGCTCTACCGCGTTCCGATTTTACAGGCAAAAAAGTACACCGTGAATCGGATCTTTGAAAAACGGCTGCTGATTCTGCTTCCATATCATATCTTACGGTATGAGCATTTTTTGAAGCATAACGGAACGGATTTAAAGAAAGTGCAGCATCTGCTCGACGATTTCCGGGAGATCAACCGAAAGCTGGAGGAAACATCTGAGAAGGAACAAAAGTCACATCTTTATATGGATATGATTGTTTTAATCGAGGAGATTGCGGATTATATTATTCCAGAGGATAATGAGATCAGGAAAGGATTGGGTGAGATTATGGGTGGTAAGATTTTGAAATTACGCTCTGAAGAGTTGTTAGAGCTTGGAGAAGCTCGAGGGGAAGCCAGGGGGGAAGCCAGAGGCCGGCTTACCGGACTACATGAAGCCAAAATTGATGCAATTCAAAATATGATTGATCTTGGCCTGACCAAAGAACAGATTTTAAGGAAATATTCTCCTGAGGAATATGAGGAGGCTTTGCGTTCTATGCCTGAAAAAGTATAGTCAGATCCACTCCTGGCACATACCTAAAACCTCCTGTGTAATGCAGATATGGGCAGATATATTATGTGTAAATAAAAATGCAACATTCTATAAAAGAATGTTGCATTTTTATTTCTATATTTATTTTACTCAAACACGATCCTATTTATACTACTTACTTTTTATGGTATCTTCAAACGCTTTCCGCACATCATCATTATGGCTTGTGATAATAAGGACTGCATACTGCCCTTTCGTAAAAACCAACCCATCCTGAATCCGGCTGACCTGCTTCGGTTCATAGGACTGCAGCAAATTATACCGATCCTGCTGATGCTTTGTCAGGCTTTCTTTTGCCTCATCCACATCTGCCTTATCTTTCACGGCAATCACTACAATTTCATCTGCTTTGTGTCCATCCGAAGAATAGCTTACAAAATAACTGTCCACTTTTTTATAGTCCATGTCAGAAATATGGGAAAACTTATCTTCTGCATCTTTTTCTGTGCTGCTGGCATTAAGCATCTCCGGCAGATCCGGATCCGCTGCTTCCATCGCCGTGCGCAGGTCATACATACTGACAGAACCGGACGTGTTTTTCTTCGCACCACATCCCACACACATCACCAGCATGGTCAGAACCAGCAGAAGTTTCCAACCCGTTTTTTGTTTTTTCATCTGTTATCTGGCCTCCACAGTTTCTTCTGTACTGAACGTTGCCCCATTTTGTGCCGCATTATCCATGGTCATATCCTTATTTCCGATATCAGCACTTGTGCCATCCATCATCATGCCATCTCCGTTTGCAGATTCCAGTCCCTGAAATGCTTTCTGGACAGCCTTGTCGATTTTTTTCTGTTCTTTTTCGCTGATATTCTGGCTTGTATTGTCCGTGTTATATCCCGGCATGGTAACATTAAACAAATATCCTTTTCCATCCGGATCCTGAATCCAGTTGTAAGTTCCCAGACTGTATGGCATATCCTTATAGTTTCCGGACATCAGGAAATTGTCAATGGAAGAAGCTATGGCATTTGCCACCTGCGCTTTTTCCTCTGTAATATCCTCTTTAAACGCAACCATGACCCCGCCAAGCTTTTTATCCATAGCAGCACGCAATGCTTTCGGCAGATCATATATACTGTCCACGGTTTTCTTATTCTGGTATGCCATATTGTACTTTAATGAGTTAGCTGCCGGGAAGTAATCGCGATCCCAGCTCTGGGACTGTCCATACATGGCATCCGTCACATTAAAGTTCGCATAATTTCCATTTCCTGCATCGGAATAAATATCGGTAATATACCAGTCTCCGTCAATTTTTACCACATCCCAGCTATGGAATTTTTCTGTATTATGTTCCACTTTACATTCAATTCCCATCATCTGCATGAACATGCGGAATGTCGTCGCATAACCGACGCATACGGCATTGTGGTATTTTAACACACCGTATGGATTATCACAGTCTTCCTGTGTACTCGGAATAACGGTCAGTGCCCCGGAATCCTGCTGGAGCTTTTTGGTCATCCAGTCATACACCGCCTTTTCCTTTTCAAAATCAGACATGCTGTCCGTAATCTTCATATCTTTGATCGCTTTTTTTGCCATATCAAGGGTTTCTTTTTCTTTGTCTGTCAGCTTTGAAGTATCGCCGGATTTGTAGGCATCCGAAATATTTGTGGTAGGTTTGATCTCATAATTATCTGCGATCTTTACGTAATCCTCGGTAGTCTCAGGATTTTCTTCCTTTTTCTGCTCTGCAATATAGGATTTTAAAGTCACCAGATTAAACGCAGAAATCGTGGTACTTCCCACAACGCCTGCTGCAAGAATCACCGCTACAATCCCTTTCCATGCACCGCCTTTTTTCTTTTCTTTCTGCTCCGGCTGCACCGGATTACTTTTTACGCTTTCATAAGTTTCCATATGTATTTACCTCATATTTTAATTGATGTATTTTTCTACTGCACCTTTATTATAGCAGTTTCACATCCAAAAAAGGCTATCTTTAAAGAAACTTAAATAAATATTAAGATCCGTCTGTACGAAAAAAGGACATCCACCGCGAATGTCCTTTTCTCCCATATGGTATCATCCTTATATTGCATCTTCCTCAATATGCTCCCTGCCCTGTGCAATGATTGACCGGACGTGGTCATCTGCCAGGGAATAAAAAACAGATTTTCCCTCCCTGCGGCATTTGACTAACTTATTCTGTTTTAAAATCCGAAGCTGGTGGGAAATTGCAGACTGTGTCATTGACAATGCCGCTGCAAGATCACAGACACACACCTCTGCTTCAAACAGGACAAACAGGATGCGGATACGGGTGGAATCTCCAAACACTTTAAATAATTCTGCAAGATCATACAGTTCCGTTTCTTCCGGCATCGTGTCATTCACGATCTTTAGCAGATCCGGATGTACCTGATTTTCACTACAGCATTCAATCTTTTCTTTTTCCATGAAGTTCCTCCTCTCCACCGGAACATTTCCGGCAGAATTATACCCTATAATTTTTTTACAAAAAGTGCGCGGATTGCATTCAGCACAGCAATCACCATAACACCGACATCTGCAAAAATTCCCATCCACATATTTGCAATACCTATCGTTACCAAAAACAGGCAGAGCAGTTTAATCCCGATTGCAAAACAGATATTTTCATATACAATCCGCAGGCACTTTCTTGCGATACGGATTGCTTTCGCAATCTTGAGTGGATCATCATCCATCAGTACCACATCTGCTGCCTCAATTGCCGCATCCGATCCAAGTGCTCCCATAGCGATTCCGACGTCAACACGGGAAAGCACAGGTGCATCATTGATGCCATCCCCGACAAAGGCAACGGTACTCTTTTCTTCCCTGGTCTGCAACAGTTTTTCCACTTCGGAAACTTTATCTGCCGGAAGCAGCTGGGAATGTACTTCCGTGATTCCAACCTCCCCTGCTACCTGCTGTGCTACACGGTCATCATCACCCGTCAGCATTACCAGCCGGTGCACACCGGAATTTTTCAGTGCCTGCATGGCAGCCGCCGCATTCGGCTTAATCATATCTGAAATCAGTATATGACCGGCATAGACACCATCGACTGCCAGATGTACGATTGTACCGGTACAGCTGCAGTTGCGATACGCAATTTTTTCTTTTTTCATGAGTTTGTCATTTCCTGCCGCAACCCTGTGTCCGTCTACCGTTGCGATCACACCATGTCCACCGATTTCCTGTACATCTGTGACCCGGTCCACATCCAGTTTCTTACCATAGGCTTTCTGCAGGCTGATACTGATCGGATGTGTGCTGTGACACTCTGCCAGTGCCGCATACTCCAGCAGCTGTTCTTCCTCTTTCGTATATACCGGATGTCCGGACACAACCGGACAGCTGCCGGATGCACAGTTTGTTCCATGAATTCCGCAGACTTCAAATACCCCCTGCGTAATTGTCCCTGTCTTGTCAAAGACAACCGTGCGTGTTCCCGCAAGTGCTTCCAGATAGTTGGAACCTTTTACCAGAACACCCTCTGCACTGGCACCTCCGATTCCTGCAAAAAAGCTGAGCGGAATACTGATGACCAGCGCACACGGGCAGCTGATAACCAGAAATGTCAGTGCACGGTAAATCCAGATGCCCCAGTCTGCCGGAAGCCCCATAAACAGCATGCGGACAAGCGGTGGCAGTATTGCCAGTGCCAGCGCGCCGTAGCAGACTGCCGGTGTATAATAATGTGCAAATCTGGAAATAAAATTCTCGGAACGTGATTTCTTGGAACTTGCATTCTCCACCAGATCAAGAATCTTAGAAACCGTAGACTCTCCAAACTCTTTTGTGGTGCGGATCTTTAACAGTCCGGAAATATTGATACATCCACTGATGATTTCCTCTCCCACAGCGACTTCCCGCGGAACACTCTCTCCCGTCAGTGCACTGGTATTCAGGGAAGAATGTCCTTCCACAACCACACCATCGATTGGGACTTTTTCGCCCGGCTGTACAATAATCACCGTGCCGATCTCCACCTCATCCGGGTCTACTTTTTCAATCTGACCGTCTGTTTCAATATTTGCATAATCCGGTCGGATATCCATCAGATCACTGATATTCCGGCGGCTCTTACCGACTGCATAACTCTGGAACAGCTCTCCGATCTGATAAAACAGCATAACTGCAACACCCTCTTTGTAATCACCGAGGGCGATCGCTCCGATGGTTGCCACTGCCATCAGAAAATTTTCATCAAACATCTGCCTGTTACAGATTCCTTTCCAGGCTTTCCGCAGAATATCATAACCGATCACAAAATACGGAACCAGATAGAAAAGAAACTCCAGCCACTTTGGTATGGAAACAACGCTTCCTGCAATCCCGATGATAACCAGAAGCACTGCCGCCACAATAATTCGTTTCAATACTTTTTTCTGCTTTTTATTCATGGTGCCCTCCAATCTGACTGATACCTATGGGAAAAGCCGGATTTAAAGAAAGATCTCACAATCATCTTCCACTTTCTTACAGTTCTTTAACACATCCTGCATAACCGCTTTTGCATCTGCACCCTCTTCAAATTCTACGTTCATCTTCAGTGTCATGAAATTTACAGTTGCATCCTTTACTCCGGTAGTAGCTTTTGCAGCTTCCTCCATTTTATTTGCACAGTTTGCACAATCAACATCAATTTTGTAAGTTTTCTTCATCGTCGGTTTCCTCCATACTTTCCTTTTTCATTTTATCATTCTTTCATATGAGCATTTGTTCATATGTTTGATTCTATTATAGCGTATAGTTCGTAAATGTCAATATATTTTTAATACGCTGGGATTGTTTTGGCATTGAATTTTCCAGACCATTTTTTAACAAACCGATTTGCATGTGTTTTTTAAGAAAATCAAGTGTTCTATCACGTTCCAAATTGATAGTGGACATATAGAAAATAAAACTTTCTTTTAGGTTCGGGACATATCTCATAACCTTTTTCACATATGTCCCATTTAAACATCTTCCCCGTATTCACCGTCTGTTTCCGGTTCTTCATAATCATCTGAGCCATCATAAATGTCCTGCATCAATGGTTCTTTTACTATCGTTTTCTTTCCAATAAGCACTGCCGCTACGGCTGCGGTAATCGGTACGGTCAGCACAACCCCAAGAGTTCCCGAAAGTCCCTGCATAATTTCTGTTCCGATTACATAAGAATTGATCAGCTGATTATAACTCAGATTGTATGCATAATTGACAACGAGCGTAGACAACGAACCACCGACATAGGCAAAAATCAGTGTATTTGCCATGGTTCCCATCATATCGCGCCCCACACGGATTCCCGACACAAACAACTCTTTTGTCCCCAGCTGCGGACTGCGTTCGTGCAGTTCCTGAATCGTGGATGCAATTGACATGCCAACATCCATGGTTGCCCCAAGTGCTGCTATAATGATTCCCGAAAACAGAAGCTGTCCTATTTTTATGTGTGTATTCTGTGCCACATAATTCAACGTTTCGATATCAGACACATTATACCCGGTAATGCCTGCGGCTTTTCCAAACACAACTGCGGCTGCGGCTGCCACAACCACACCGCTGACCGTTCCCACCACTGCAGATACCGTCTTTTTAGAGACTCCGCCCAAAAGCCACAGGGTCAGCAATGTCGAGAGAATGACAACAACAATGGTAATACCGATCGGTGAAATGCCCCGGTACATCAGCGGAAACATCAGATAAACAATACACACACCAGTAAATGCCAGACTTGCAATGGCTTTGACTCCTTTTTTCCCACCTATCATACATATCACCAGACAGAAAAAAAGTACAAACAGATAAATTGCCATAGTACGGTCTTTGCTGTATACCGTAACGACAGCATTATCATCTGTGGAACTGACAATGACAATTACGCGCGAACCAACTTCACAGTTCTCCATGCCAAACAAGGAACCGCTTGGATTGACGGCATCAAACTCTTCCCCTGCATATGCTCCGGATTTAACCTGTACGCGCACCTCCTGTGTCCCGTATCGGTTTCCATCTTCTGCCAGATTATCTTTCGTGATTTTTGTCACGACTGCTTTCTCATAGCTTTGCCCTTCCGTGGAAATCAGGGATACTTTTTCGAACTGGTTTCCTTTGACTAATAACAGTAGGAACCCCACCAGACAAAGGGTTCCAACTAAAACTTTTTTCCAGTTTTTCTTCATTATTATTTAGCTGCTTTCTTTACTGCTTTCTTTGTAACAGTAATCGTAATTGTTTTACCTGCTGCCTGATACTGGCTGGTTGCTGCTGCCTTCACCGTAATTGTAACCTTTCCGGCCTTTTTTACGGTAACTTTTCCGTTCTTATCAACAGTTGCAATCTTTTTGTCGGAAGAGGTATAGGTAAGCGGTGTTTTTGCTTTTGCATTTAAGGAAAAGGCTTTGTCTCCTACGGTTTTTTTGTAAGAGTTCTTCGCCTGAATGGTCTGCTTTACCGCATCTTTTACGATCGTATAGGTAGTAGATCCCTGTAACGTTTTTCTGGTCGTTGCATCATAAGTTGTTACAGAAAACTTTTTGTCCGTTACTTTTACTACGGAATAGGTTGGTGTCCAGGTCTGGCTTCTCTCAGAAATGAAGTCCTGTTTGGAAGCAATCAGGTTATAGAATTTTGAACCTGTTGCAGAGTTTGCTTCTAAATATACGGTTCCTTCCGGATTGGTAACGGTTCCGCCAACGGTCTTGTTTACGATTTCATAGCAGTTATTCTGTGCCTGATAATCACTGTCTTTTTCAGCTTCCTCTACAGATTTGTATCCATAAGTGCTGTAAGAAGTATGATCCTTTCCATCCCCCTCAAGCTGGAAGGTTCTGGAATAGGTATGATCATGTCCCTGCATCACCACATCAATCTTATACTTATCCATCAGTGGAGTAAGCTGTGTACGAAGCACCATACCATCGGAATCGGAATGGTCGTAACCACTGCCGTAAATATCCTGATGGAATACCACAATACGCCATTTGGCATCTTTATTCTCATTGATTGCTTTTTTCATGACATTCTCATGCGTTGCACAGTTATAGTTGTTTGTGTCAAGAACAATGAACAGAACATTTCCATAACGATAATAGTAATCGGTTCCTGCCTTTGTCTTTCCCTGTACATAACTGGTATCGGTATCGGAAAAAGCATTTGGATTATTAAAATGCAGGCTGTACTGATTCGAAACACTGTCGTGGTTACCAATGGTCGTTGCTACCGGAAGGGAAGTCAGTGCCTCTGCCCCAAGATATCCTGCATATTCCCGCTCGTTGCTTCCGTAGTTCACCTGATCTCCTGCGGACACAAGAAAACTTACATCGGAATGATCCTCGAGTGCTTCATTTAATACGTTGTTCCAGTTATAGCTGTCATTTCTTGCTGCAAGATTTTTTTCCGGTGCAGAAGTTACAACATTTCCTGCATTTTCCATCTTTTCACTCTCACTGCTGGTCTGGCCTTTGGAAGCCCCGATCTGCGGATCCCCGACATACAGGAAAGAAAATTCATCAAACGCCTGTGTGGTATAGTTTTGTGTATCCTGCCACTTTCCATCCTGAAATACCTGATAATAATAGCTGGTATTTTCTTTGAGCCCGCTTACGGTTACTTTATTGGAAAAATATTTTGTGGTATCTATGGTCACAGCTTCGGTCTGCGCTCCGGTGAACTCTGTCGCACCATCCATATTCTGTCTGGTAGAGATTCTCACCTTTGGAGTCTCAGCCGTTTTGCTGTACCATGCATAATTTAATTTTGTCTCGTCCGCACCCGGAGTCAGCGATACATGTTCATACTCACTGCTGTAAGCAGCCCAGTTCTTTTTCCAGTTGCTCCAGTCTGTAGACTCCCGGGAAGCATCATTCCAGTGTTCCGTTGCTGCTGCAATCTTTGTCGGGATACCAGTGGCAAACATTCCTGCCAATACAGCGGTGGAGAGAACTCCTGCTGTAAGTTTCATCACATTTTTTCTCATAATTCTTTTGTTCTCCTTGTGAAATCTGTAAGATTTATTACAGGATTTATAATAAACGGGTTATGTAAGATATACTATCCGGTTTCTGTAATCCTTTTGTAAAAACAAAAAGAGTGGATGCTTTGGGACATCCACTCCACATGCCGGCTATGCCATGCCGTTTACAGTTTTATATTTATAGAGCATCTCCGCGTGGTTTTGTTCTTCCACCTGGATATCTGCCAGAAGTTTGCGCACATCGGAATCCCCGAATGCAAACACATCGGTATTATACGTTCCGGACACCATTTTTTCAGAACCGATACTGTCCGTGGCAAGGAAATTATCGTTTTTCTTATCTTCCGGATTGGTCATGGAATCATATGTTGCCTTTGGCTCATACATCTTTCCATCTCTGTCATTGACGTTGCAGGACGGGACACTGCCTTTCATGACCTGTTCCAGAGATTCCACATGCTTTTGCTCCTTTTTTTCCAGATCGGCAAACAAATCCCGAAGCACCGGGTCCTTTGCTTCCTGTCCGTAACGTTTGTACTTCTCCACGCAGGAAAGTTCCTGTGTGTGCAGATCCTCAATTGTAGCCATCTCTTTTTCTGTTAAAACCATGGTTTAACCCTCTTTCTTTCCATAAGATAATCTTGTTGATTGCAGAACATGAACACTCCGCAACCTTCTCCTCTAGTATCTGTAAAAAAATACAACACATACCTGGTAAAATTTCGTCAAAAAGGGTTGAAACTTCTCACAACAGATTGTATAATTTCGTTTGTATTTTATACAATGTTTACAAAAAGGTGGATTATTTTATGGAAGAACGAGAAAAATTAAAATCCCGTCTGGGATTCATTCTCCTGTCAGCCGGATGTGCGATCGGAATCGGAAACGTATGGAAATTTCCATACACTGCCGGACAGGGCGGAGGCGGTGCCTTTGTGCTGTTTTATCTGTTGTTTCTGATTATTCTCGGACTCCCGATCATGACGATGGAATTTGCGGTTGGGCGTGCCAGCCAGAAAAGTCCGGTCAAAGCCTACCATGCACTGGAAAAACCCGGACAGAAATGGCATATCCACGGGATTATCACATTGATCGGCTGCTATCTTCTTATGATGTTTTATACAACGGTCACCGGCTGGATGCTTCATTATTTTTATATGACGGTCACCGGACAGTTTCAGGGACTGGATGCCGACGGTGTATCCGGACAGTTTACCACAATGCTGAGCAAACCTCTGACCATGGGCTTCTGGATGGTGGTAGTTGTTTGCGCCGGCGTATTTGTCTGCTCCCGTGGACTGCAGAACGGTCTGGAAAAAGTAACAAAGGTCATGATGACTTCTTTGCTTATCATCATGATCATTCTGGCAATCAACAGCTTTTTTATGGATGGTGCAAAAGAAGGCCTTGCCTTTTATCTGATCCCGGACTTTGAACGGATGAAACAGATCGGTATTGCAAAAACCATTACGGGTGCCATGAACCAGGCATTTTTCACGTTAAGCCTTGGAATCGGCGCGATGGCAATTTTGGGAAGTTATATCGGAAAGGAACGCTCTCTGCTTGGTGAATCGGTAAATATTGCCATTCTGGATACGTTTGTTGCTATCACCTCCGGACTTATCATTTTTCCGGCATGCTTTACGTTCCATGTTGACCAGACTTCCGGACCAAGCCTGATTTTTATCACCCTGCCGAATATTTTTAACCATATTCCGCTTGGCAGACTCTGGGGAAGCCTGTTCTTTTTGTTTATGTTTTTTGCAGCGTTTTCCACAATCCTGGCAGTATTTGAGAACATCATCTCCTGCGGTATGGAACTGACTGGATGCAGCCGCCAGAAATCCTGTGCCGTTAATCTGGTACTGATCATTGTACTCTCCCTGCCATGTGTACTCGGATACAATGTATGGAACTGGAAAGGTTTTTCAATCTTTGGCGGGTCTGTGCTTGACCTGGAAGATTTTCTGGTAAGCAACCTGTTCCTGCCTCTCGGTTCCCTGGTATATCTGCTGTTTTGCACAAGCCGCTACGGCTGGGGCTGGAAAAACTACACAACCGAAGCCAATACCGGAAAAGGATTAAAAATTAAAAACTGGATGCGCGGCTACATTACCTATATTCTGCCGCTGATTGTGCTTTTTATCTTTGGATTTGGCATTTATGATAAATTTTTTACAAACTAAGGAGGATTTCTTATGTATCACGCAAATGAATCACGTTACGAAACCATGAAATACCACCGCTGCGGCGACAGCGGACTGATGCTGCCGGAAGTATCTTTGGGCTTCTGGCACAATTTCGGAGATACCGGTGTTTATGAAAATATGAGACAGATGTGCTTTACGGCATTTGACCACGGGATCACACATTTTGATCTGGCAAACAACTATGGACCGCAGCCGGGCAGTGCGGAGGAAAATCTCGGGAAGATCCTTCGGGAAGAGCTTTCTTCCTACCGCGATGAACTGATCATCAGTTCCAAAGCCGGTTTTGACATGTGGCCGGGGCCTTATGGAAACTGGGGCAGCCGCAAGTACCTGATCGCCAGCCTTGACCAGAGCTTAAAACGGCTCGGTCTGGACTATGTAGATATTTTCTATCACCACCGCATGGATCCGGATACACCGCTGGAGGAAACCATGGGTGCACTCGACCAGATCGTGCGCAGCGGAAAAGCATTGTATGTCGGTCTGTCCAACTATGACGGGGAAACGATGAAACGCGCGGCTGCCATTCTGGAAGATCTGCACTGTCCATTTATTATCAACCAGAATTCCTACAATATCTTTAACCGTACCATTGAGGAAAACGGTTTAAAACAAGCTGCTGCAGATGGTAAGAAAGGAATTATTTCTTTCAGCCCTCTCGCGCAGGGTATGCTGACCGACCGCTATCTAAACGGCATCCCAAAAGACAGCCGTGTCAACACGGACGGACGTTTCCTGCATGCGGATCAGTTTGATGAAAAGCGGATGGCAAGTATCCGGAGCCTGAATGAGATTGCGGCTGCCCGTGGTGAAAGCCTCGCACAGATGGCACTCAAATGGGTGATCCGGGACGGTGTGGTTACTTCCGTTCTGATCGGAGCTTCCCGCCCGGCACAGATTCTTGAAAATCTGAAAGTGTTAAACTCTGCTCCGTTTACGGAGGAGGAACTGAAAAAAATTGATCAGTGTGCACTTTCTCTCTAGGTAAAACAAAAACCCCGGATATTTATTTCCGGGGTTTTGTCTTTTCCTGCATCTGCTACTTGACTTTGACTTTTAATTTTAAAACTTTGGTCTTTCCATTGTTTAAGGTTACTGTCACGCGAATGGACGCAGTTCCTTTTTTGTTCGATTTTATGGTACCCTTCTTGTTTACAGATGCAATTTTTTTGTTATTGCTCTGATAAGAAATGCTTTTTACATTGTCCATATTTAAGGTGGCTGCCAGAGAAACCTTCTTTTGTTTTCCCTTCTTCACCTGAACGATTTTATTCTTCAATGTAACCGTTTTTAATATGTTCGCTGTAACCTGATCCATATCTTTCTGATCCATAAGGACATAATCCTTTTTGGAATCTGCTGAAAAATTCACATTTCCGGCTTTTGTAACCGTATAACTCTTATCGTTTACAAGGACATAGGCACCTGTCTTTTGATCTTTTGCACACACATACAGCTTGTTTCCGGTCTGTATGTCTGCTGTATTTACGGTCAGTGTATAGCTTACGTCGCCAGCCGGATCGGTAACCTGGATCGTCACATCTGTGTGTTTTCCATCGTTTTCTTCCAGTATCTGATTTATCAGATCAGCGGTCACCGTTGTTTTGATGGCTTTATTTTTCCGGGTTCCGGTAACGGTTACGGTTGGTGTTTTTTGTCCGGCCGCGTTTCCATCGGACGGTGTTTGTGTACCAGCTGTATTTCCGTCAGACGGAGTTTCTACATCGGTTTTGTTTCCGTTGGACGGTGTTCCCCCTCCGGCTGTGTTACCACCCGAAGTATTTCCACCACCAGAACTTCCTCCGGAAGATGAGCCGCCTCCAGTTGCTCCACCACCTCCGGAAGATGAGCCGCCTCCGGTTGCTCCACCGCCTCCGGAAGATGAGCCGCCTCCGGCTGTTCCACCGCCTCCGGTGGAACTGTCCTCTTTGATTGTAACGGTCGCGGCTTCACTTGTCACTGTTTCGTAATAAGTCTGTCCATCCTTATCATCCGGCTCATATACTGCCTTAAACTGATAAGAACCGCCACGTTTTAAGCCTGATACAACCGTATCGGCTTCCCCATATACGAGTTTTTCCTGTGCCTTTATTATGGTTCCGTCCTGATAAAAAGAAATCGAACCAAGCGGAATACTGCCATTTCGGACTCCATCTACCTTTGCATACAGATGTACGGAATTACCGTTTTCTGTCTCTGCCGTAAGACGAATCGATGGTTTCGCCGCTGTAATGGTAAAGGTTCCGACTTTTTCCACTATCACATCGTACTGGTTTCCATCCACTTTAAACCAGACATCATAACTACCCGGCTGCACCGGAACAACATTTTTCCCATCCTGCCGATAGAAAACTTCAGGCTTTACCTGCGAATCTACCGTCTGTCCGTTGTCCGTTCGGACTACATTTACCGTGGAAACAAAGCAGCTCTGTTTCAGCCCTGTGTATGCAGCTGTCTGCTGGATGGTATCATACTGCATCTTTACGGCAATTGGATTTACCGTCACGGTTTCGTTTGCCTGGGAAGGAAGTGCCCTGTAGTTTTCATTGGCTGCTCCTGCATAAGAAACTGTAATTGCATTTTCTCCCATATGAAATCCGTTTGCCTCTGAAACCGGAATCTTTATGGCTGCCACTCCGTTTTGAAGCGTGATGCCGGATACTTCATAAGGGGTCTGGTTAATGTATACCGAAAAATCAGCAGACGGCACGTTCTTTCCCTGTAAGTTGCTATCTGTATAGACCGTCTGCACGGTAAGATTCAGTTCATCCTGCATGGACACGGCCGTTGGTAATCCATTTATCGTAGTGGTTGTTTCCTTTGAAGTAGCCGTCGAACCGGATGTATCCGGATCTTTGTTTACAATCAGAATTACGTTCTGTTCGATCTGTTCATCTGCTGAAAATGGACGGATTGTGATGTAGTAGGTTCCTTCTTTTACTGTAGAACTCTCAGTCGTGTGATAGCACATGGGTGTGATCGTATCATCTGTAATTTCCTCATATGATACCCCCGTCATAAACATTAAATTTAACTCTGGAATACAAATAAAACTATCCCCGTTCTCTGTAACTGTTTTTGAAAAATAAGCAGTTCCATTAAATGTTACTTCATATTCCATCGGAACAAACCCTAGATCCCGATCATACTCATCCGTTTGCTCCAGCCAGGCTACCTCTGCCAGATATGGTTTTGGATTCTTATTTTCATACTCACCGACTTTTGAAATCTCCGAAACCGTTGTGGTAATTACCGGATTTTTTATGGTCATATTTTTTACTGCAACCGGTTCATTCCCTGACAACTCACTGGTTTTCCAGATTTCTCCGTTTCCAGACGATGTCCGTTCCAGTGTCATTCCCGTCTGTCCGTCTGTCGGTGTAAAAGAAACCGCCGTACCCGCAGCACTTCCAAGTTCCAGATAGGTGTGACCATACTCCGCAATTCCGGATTTTCCATTTCTTCCATTCACGGTTTCAAATGTAAGTGCACCCGTAATGGTATCTGTAACATTCAGCTTCTGTTCTTTTCCTAAGATCAGTCGGTTTCTTGCAGAATCCGCACTCACAATCGAATGTACCTGTGGAGTTTCCATTTGGGAAAGATCAATCGCACTTGCCCCTTCCAGCCTGACCGTACAGCTGTCCAACGCTGCCGGTGCAAATGTTCCACCGCCCTTTACTGTGAGGTTTCCTACTTTGCTTATACCTGGAATTCCGGTATAGGACTGGTCGGTATCTATGGTCAGAAATGTCTTCCCTGCGTGATTTTCAGATACTCCGTACACCTGTTTCGTATCGGAACCGGTAAGTGAAATTTCCACATCGCCGGAAACCGTATATTGTCCATCCGCTGCCGGTGGATCCGGCTCCTGCGTGGAAAACCAGTCATCCTGATTTACATATGGTTCAATGGCACCGGATGCATAGATTTCCCCATTTTGCGTACCGGAAACGTGCGCAAGCACGATCTGTGTCTTACCGTCATATGTTCCGTTCATGGAACCGGCATAAATATTCCCCAGATTGGTACCACCACCCGTAATCAGAATCTGTGCCTCTGATCCCGGATGATTCCCCATATTCTTTCCATTCTCATAAAGGGATCCGCCAAAGATATCTACATAGCGGAATCCGCTGTCGCACGTAACATTCTCAAGAACAAGTTTATGCCCATTTGCAAAAATTGCATCGTGCAGACGATTGGAAAACCGCAGCGTAATGTTTTTAAATGTCACATCCGTATTCAGGATAAATCCCCCCTTACGGTTGGAAAAAGTATTTCCATTTCCGTTGACGGTCACGCTTTTATCAAAAATAAACGGTTCCGCAGCCTCGGCATTTAAAAAAGCACCACTTCCCAAAATTGAGATTTCATCCCCATTGCCGGCAGCCTCATAGGCATCCTCAAATAAATTGTAGGGATTTCCATAGCTTCCATCTCCGGAACGAGTAGAATTTCCATGTTTAAATTCCGTATAGATCGTTCTTGCCGCTGTCTGCACAGCCTCCTGCGCCTTTACCGGCACGACAGGCTGCACGGTAATACACATGGTGAGCACGATAAAAAATGCCCATAGACGTTTTGCTACATTGTCTGGTTTCATCTGATTGTTCTTTTTCATCCATTTCTCCTGATAATCAGAACAGGGGGATGAGTCAAAAACTCATTCCCCTGTCACTTCATTGATAGTCTCTGCCATCATCCTAACATGGTTTCCTATCATCGTCAACAAATTTATGACCTGTTTTTATACCTATATCATCTGCTGATTTTATATTTTATTATTTCTATCTGTTCTATCTGTGTGATATCAATCTTCTGATTGAAAATATAACGAGCCCCACAATATTTCATTTCACTTGCAGATGCATAGCCATCTCCAAGTTCTTCAAGATCTGTACCATCCATGAAAGGATGTTTCTTTTTTTCAGTTCCTTTTCTGTCATCGGTAAGAGGTAACTCTCCTATGGAATATTGCTTTCCGTCTTTTGTTGTTGCAACTACATGATAAAAACACCCTTTTTCTCTCCAGTCATTGACGGGACAAATGCTAACCGTATAAGGTGTAATTTCAACAGGGATTGTTTTTTTTGTTTTCTTAACATCCGCTTTTAACATCTTCTCCTTCATTGGAACAACTTTTCCATTAACCAAAACATTTTTTAATGGCGTATTTGAATTATCCGGTGATTGAAATCCCTTATATACTTTCGGATTTTTCCACGCAGTATCATCGGAATAAAAGCCGCACACATTGATCTGAATACCATCACCTGTATCTATTACATCCACCTTACTGGTAGTATCTAACCCACCTAACCAATAATTTGTTCCTTCCAAAGATTTTACGTTCGGAAGGAACACCTTTGCACGCATAACCTTCGTATTTGAAGCAACCTGAATTGATGATATGATTATCTTTTGTTCTTTTCTGCCATCATCTTCTCTACTGTTTGATTTTGCATCAGAATTTTTTCCACACGCACACAGACAATATAGCATTGTAAAAATTAATAAGTACAGACTGATTTTCTTCATTCATAATCCTCCAATTTCTTTTTCTTTAAAACACTAAGGATTAATATGCTTCCTATCACTATAATTCCAATGCCAGCCACATATTTCATCGAACTTCTGCTCTGTACTCCAGCTCCTGTACTTACCTCAGAATCTTCAATATAAGTATCTGAAATCTCCGCTACAGAATCAAATGAATAGACACCGCTTTCCACATTTTGAGTTTCCGGAATTTTCTCCATAACCGGATACTGATACCCCAACGAAATCCAGATACGTGCTGTTTCATCATCCATCCCAAGTGCAACCGGCTGTCTCATTCCCGGTTGACTTCCCACCAGTACTACTCTCGTACAGTCCGATAATGCCTCTCGTTTTTCCAGAAGTATATCATAGTAAGGTTCCACTGTATGTTCTGCTGTCTCTGTAATCATCCATTTTCCAGCATGATTTTTTACTTCTTCCTGTTCTGCTTTTGTCAATACAGACTTTGCTTCTTCACTCAAAGGAAGTCCTTTGGCTACGGTAAACATTCCATATGTCTTTTCCATTTTAAAAGGAATGACCCATACATAATTTGCACTTTCCAGAGCACTTGTGAGTTTTTTCGTATCTGCCGTCTGCAATTTTATAAGATTACAATCCACATATACTTTTAATGCCTTGTCATAATCGATGGTTGCATCCGGCTCTTCTTTTTTCATTTCATCCTGTAAATTACTGATTTCTGTCCAATCACAGCTCGTTATTAACTGATCCTGATCTGAAACCGGTATTTCCGCGGCATACACAGCAGAACCTGCTATCGTATAAATTGTAATCATCATAAGCATTATTTTTAAAATATTTTTCATGGCTATTTCCCCTCTCTTGTGTATACTATACTTCATTTTTCCCATTATTCTTTCTGCATGTTAAAATTGGTTTGATTTTCGTCAAAATCTGCATTAAAAATCCCATAGCATACACCATGGGATTTTTTCAAAGATATAACACAATCTGAACCTCAAATATATTTTCATCGATATTTATAGATTTCCATCCCCCGTATTTGTCTACAACATCTGAAATATTCTGCATACCGATTCCATGCAATGCCTGTTGTTTCTTCCTTGTCAATAAACGTTCTCCCTGTTTATTGACTTTTCCATCAAACGTATTTTTCACCTGTATACCCAGAATTCCCCTGTCGTATTGTATCCGAATCTCCAAAAAACGATCTTTTATCTGCTCCATTGCCTCAATTGCATTGTCCAACAGATTTCCAAACAAAACATTCCAGTCATATCCATCCACTGGCAACTGGCACGGAATCACGATCTGCGACTGAATCTGACAGGACATTGCCTCCGCTTTTGCCAGTTTATGATTCAAAATCATATCCAGTTCCAGATTCCCCGTATTCACATACTTATGCTCCGTCTGCAAATGCTCACTCATTTTATTTACATATTCCTGTGCCTTATCATACCTTCCTTCATTAAGATATGTCTGCAGAAGATACATATGGTTTTTCATGTCATGCCGCAAAGAATCCAGCTTTTTCTGATCCTGCTGCATGATATGCATCTGCTCCTGATAGACCATCATATGTTCCTTTAAAAGCCGTTGCTGCATTTTATCCTGATAAGCTTCTCCCAAACGGTCATACAAATAGAACATTCCAAGATCTACAACGATCATAATAGCCAGTGATAATACTGTTTTTGGCGAATTTTCGCCGGATACACTCTCAAGAGCATATATCCAGACAATATTTCCGGCTAATACAAGAATCATAAAGTAATAGTTCTGTGTTTCCATAACCCTTCGCCGACATATCACCTGTCTTATTCCCATTGCTATGAGCAGATTGACCATTGCCCCCGTGATGGTTCCCATTGCCCGCCCTTCGGAAAACAAAGAAAAATCTCCCAGATAATAATACATGATAAATTCTATGGTAAGCCCCAGCAATACTGTAAAACAACCTGCCATTATTTTCTGCAGTATACTTCCTTCATACAATATACCTTCTGCCGCCCAGAGAAGCAGTACCATACTCACCGTAGTCCCCATGGCATTTCGAAAACCAAATGCAACAACTGTATTAATAAGCCATACGAGCACATAAACAATATTTGCCATCCGTGGCAGTTTTCTTTTCTTTTCCAGAAAAACATCCGTCACTTTAAAACTTACATACACACTTAATATGTTACATACCGCTTCAAATATTCTTTCTATGTTATTCACCCGCCACACCTCATCTTTTCCATAATTGCATGATCAAGGTTATTTTTCATAGACCGACTGACCGGAATGTCATCCCCATTGATCATGTGTACGCTGTCTTTCTGAAAAGATTCTGCATACCGCAGATTAATGACATAAGATTTATGTACCACGCAGAATAAATGCGGATTCAACGCAGGAATAACCTCCGAAAGTTTTCCATAAACACATAATGTATCATTTGCTGTTACCACTTGAATTTTTCTGGCAAGGCTCTGCAAATAAAAAACAGAATGTTCTTCTATCCGTATCGCATTTCTTCCTTTCCCAATTTCTATAATATGTGGCTGAAACTGATACAGCCTTTCATATTCATCTAATATATAATCTACTCGTTCCTGTTGTATGGGTTTCACGAGGAAATTCATTGGACGCAGATCAAAAAGCTGCATGGCATACATTTCTTTTGCCGATACAAAAACAATCTGCATGGATTCATATTGGATCTGAGATCGAATCCAGTTTCCAACGATAATCCCCGAGCTGTCCCCTAATTCAATATCCAAAAATAACAAATCATACCTTTCGCTTTGCTGCAGTTTTTGAATAAATTCTGCTCCACTTGTATAACCGTCAACATCCACTTTTATTCTTTTCATTTCTGTAAACCGAAAAATACTTTGTTCCAATTTATAAATAAATTGTATATCATCATCACATATTGCTACTTTTATCATTGTATATCCTGTAATTTATTTTCCTCTCTATTTCAAGATTTCCTGCAACCGCGCATCTGTATGCAGGAGTTCCTTCGCGCGATCCCTATATTGCTGCTCATGCAGATACGTATAGCGGAACGGTTTGATCGACGGTGCCAGATCAACTGCTTTCTCAAAATCCTCCCGCCGAAGATCCAGTGCTTTTACATAATCCCAGAACCCCGTCTGCGTAAAAATCGTGTCTACCCTCCGGTAACGATGATCCTGCACAACACTCATCAGATAGGTTGCAATGCCAACCTGAATCCCATGAAGCTGCGGATGCTCAAGCATCTTGTCCAGCGCATGGGAAATCAGATGTTCGCTGCCGCTCGTTGGCGCACTGCTGCCCGCAATCTCATTTGCAATTCCGCTCATTGCAAGAGAATCCAGAAGTTCCTTTAAAAACAGATCATCCTGTATCGAAGTAAACGGTGTGCGCACAAAACTGTTGACTGCTTTCTTTGCAATCATAACAGCAAAATCGTTGACTTTTCCGTACCCATGTTCTTCCTCAAAAATCCAGTCATACAGTGCGGTAATTTTTGATACCATATCGCCGATTCCGGAATATAAAAATTTCTCCGGTGCACTGCGGATAATCCTTGTATCCACCACAATCCCATATGCAAGTTTTGCCGGAACGGACTTGCGGCGTCCTTCCACCAGAAGGGAAGCACTGGCACTTGAAAAGCCATCGCTTGATGCCGATGTCGGGATGCTGATAAACGGCAGATTTCGCAGAAATCCACAATATTTCGCACCATCAATCACTTTTCCGCCACCGATGCCGATGACTGCCTGCGTCTTCGCCGGCATGGAAAATGCAAGACTGGTCAGATCTTCCAACCGCACGGTATCAAGTTCCTGATATTCTAAAATATCAATGTCCTCCTGCTGCAATGCTTCCATAACGGTAGAACCAAACATTTCTACAAGACCGTTTCCAAACAATACAACTACTTTCTGTAACTGTAACTCTTTTAAGTAAATCCCCAGATTGTCCAATGCACCCGCACCGATCTTTAAAAGTGCCGGAATGGAAATGTGTTTTCCTGCCATAATAAATGTTCTCCTTCTCATTCTCTTTTCTATTGATTTTAGTATAAACAAAGGTTCCTGAAATTACAATCAATTCCCCCGAAAAAACGCACACGCTTCTCTTTACAATTATGGGTAAGAAAAAAGACGATTTCCTGCGAAACCGTCTTTTTCTTATTAAAATTCTGACGAAACTCCTGTAAATTTACTTTGTCACTTTGATCGTCATCTTTACAGTCTTTGTCTTTCCGTTCTTTAAAGTGACTTTTACTTTCACCACTGCTTTGCCAGCTTTCTTTGCGACAATTGTACCATTTTTATTCACTGTTACAACCGACTTTTTGGAAGATGTATAAGTGATCTTCTTTACATTTTCCATGTTCAGACCCTTATCAAAAGTAACTTTTGCCTTCTTTCCGTTTGCAACCGTTTTCTTGATATCCTTTAATGCAACACTCTTTAAGATTTTACTGCTCAGAGCCTTTGCATCCTTCTCATTCAGCAGTACATAATCACCGGCATCTTTGGTATCCACTGTCACCGTTCCGTCTTTGGAAACCTTATAAGTCCTGCTGCTGATCAGGACTTTTTCTCCTGTCTTTTTATCAACTTTTACAAGTGTCAGCTTTTTGCCTGCCTGCAAATCCTTCGCATTGACAGATACGCTGTTCATCTCTTTGCCGGAAGCGTTCTTCGTTGTCTGGGTAATCGTAATGTCGCTGGTTCCTGCCTCTTTGACTAATTTTGCAACCACATCTGCTGAAATTGTAGTCTTCTTTGTCTCGGAAGTATTCTTTACTGTTTTTTCCAGCTGTGCCCGGGCATCTGTCACTTCTCCCTTATCGTTCTTTTCAACGGTAAGTGTCGCATTTGTATCTTTTGCAATATTCTCAAATGTTTTGTCCGTTTTCCGGGTTTCTGATGGTTTTGTATCCGGTGTTGTTGTGCTGCCGGAATTTCCACCAGAGGTGCTGCTGCCGGAGGAAGAATTTCCGCCATTATTTCCACTCTGGCTGGTCTGTTTTACCGCAATCAGGCCATCGGCATCTGCTTTTGCAGCTTCTGCATCACTGATCGTTGTTCCTTTGAATGCATCAAAGTAAAGTACCGATTCCACATCTACCGCGGAACCTGCCGGGTTGGAATTACACCAGAGTCCGAATGCCTGCACATCTTTTAAAGCATCCCCACTAAGTTTTCCACCCGTCTTCCCTTTAAAAGCGGAGAATGGAACGGTTACTTCATAGGCATCTTCTGTCTTCGCAAGATTGGTCAGATATACTTCATACTCTTCTCCTCCTGCCTTGATCTGTACAACAACCTTCTGCCCTTTTCCATCAAGTTTTGTCCAGAATTTCAATGCATTATAGGCTGAAAAATCTGTATTGCCCAGACTTGCATTTACCAGACCCGTCCAGACTTCCGAACCAGTTGTTTTTAATTTGTAATTAAATGCAGCACCATATGTACCATCTGCCTTATGCTCCTGATCCAGCGTAAAGGACGAACTGCATCCAGCGGCAGAATTTCCACCGTAAGCTGCATCCAGAAGTCCATTACTCCCGACATAATAGTCAAAATTTTCCAGCACACCTGCCGGAGCTTTGTCCTTTTCTTTTCCGATACTCAGATTTGTGATCGTGGACAGTTCTTTTCCATCTGCAACGAGCGTAATGGATGCAACATCTGTTTTTCCGATCTGATCCATTTCCTCTTGTGTCAGCTGTGCCGTATAGCATCCATCGGAGCCTTTCGCAGCCGGCAATGTCAACTGTTTGCCCTTTGCCGTATCCTTTACAACAAACGATACCTCACCGGCATTGGAAACACTTGCTTTTAATGCAGTTGGCTTTAAAATCGTATCCATATCAAACGGTGCTACCATGTATCCGCTGACATCTTTGTAATTATCCGTCTTTACTCCTGCGTACTTATCGATATTTCCATAGAAATTCGTACCGTTTCCAAATACTGAATCCTCATTGTTGTAGTAATCAATAAACTCATTGATCATTTCCTGACCCATGGTATCACTGTATTTATACGGCACATAGAAATTGGTATCGCTGAAATTTGCCCATACCATATAATATGGCATGTCGTTTTTCTTTGCGATATCATTCACTTTCTGATACCAGTTCACACCCGACTTTGCCTCACTGACCGGATTATTTTTTACAAGAAGCCCTTCGTTATCACTTCCATCCTTCTTCATCACACGTACACCGGTCTCCGAAATTGCAGCCAGCTTGTTATGCTGTTTTGCAAGTGATGATACAACCTGACAGGTCTGATCCAGATGATCAAAGAACGACGTATCTGCTTCAGCCGGATAGGTATTAAAATCGTTGTAATAGTCAAATGCCAGAATATCTACATAGGCATCTCCCGGATAACGCGACATATACTCTGCCTCGGTCTCCAGCGGTCCGTTTGGTGAATACACATAAAGCATATTATGTACCCCTTTGGATTCCAGATACTCTCTGGTATATGCATACAGACTCTTATAACTTTCCGCCGTGTTTCCAGTTCCCCACCAGAACCATCCGCCGGTATTCTCATGCAGTGGACGGAAGATGACCGGGATATTCTCTTGTTCCAATGCATTGGCATAGAATGCAATCGTATCAAGATATGCCTTAAATACCTCATTCTTCTCTCCACCAGGCAAAATCTTCTTTAACGAATCACCGGATAAATCTTTTGCTTCATTAAAATCACAGTTATAGAAATCGTAGGTTCCATCTGCATTCTTTTTAATCTTTGCGTTGGTGAAATTCGGCATATGGGTGGATAAGGTAACGATTGCACCGTTTTGGGCCGCCTTTTTGCTGTAGTCAATGGAATTCTGCAGTGCAGATGCCGCATCCGTACCACCAGCCTCGCTTCCAAACAGTGCAAGGGAATCGATTCCAAAAATACCGCTGACAGAACCGGTCACATCATGGACATCTCCTAACTCATCCTTTGTTCCAACCGAACGGCTCACATCATTCTGATGTCCAAACAGTACCTGATCACTTTCGGTCAGTCCCTGCAGATATGCATACAATGCCTTTGCGCTATTGCTGGCATCCGGATCTGTCATGGTCAGGGTTTTATCTGTTGCTTCTGTTTTTGCCTGTGTTCCGTCTGTATTCGGTGTTGCGGTAATTGTCACAAAATCACCACTGGCATCCTTCTGGGAAAGTATCAGATTATCCAGATAAACATCCCCTGCAAAGGAACTGTTGGCTCCGATAAGTCCGATTGTCAGATCATCCATTGGTGTGGCAGATGGAGAAAATCCTAAAGTAACTGTAACTTTCTTATATCCGTTTCCTGCATCTGCTGCCTCGGACGAATCTATGCTGGTATCTTTATTGATTCCGCTATTGGAGAAAAATTTTATCTTGGAAATATTACTGTTTTCCGGATAAATCAAATCCACACTCACCTGATTATAATTGCTGATATCAGCCGGTGTCTCCGGTGTGAATTTCACTTTTGCCTCACTCCATGATTCGCCGGAGTTGGCTGTATAATCCAGGCTTACTTTTAATCTTCCGTCTCCGCCATTTGCATCATAGGAAAGTTCCGGAGCAGCATTTTCTTCTCCACCGTGGAAATACTGATATCCGGTTTCGCCTGCCCACAGATTTACCTGGGATTCATCATTTAAATCAGAAAGAACGGTTGGCTCCTGTTTGGTCAGTTCCTGTTTATCGCTTGATAAATTTGTGAGAACTACATTTGAAAATGTCACAGTTCCCTTAAATCCGGTTCCCACAAGAACGAATTCAACATCCATCAATGTATCCGGTGTTATTCCTGAAAACTTTACTTTCAGATCAGCTGAATAATTCTCCCCAACTTTCATAAAAGAATCCTTCTGCAGCCACTGGCAATCCGTACTGTTGTTCCATCCCCAATCTGATCCCAGTTTTGTTACACCCTGGATATTCAGATGCGCTTTATCTGCATCCAGCGACTGATAGGATGTTTCATCCAGTGTTACCTTTGCAGTTAATTCATACTCTTCATTCACATTTCCCGACGAGCCATTGATGGATTCATCATATGCAAAAGTAATTTTTCCTTCACCATTCCAGTCATCTTCTTTCAATTCTGAAAAATCAATGGTTTTTGTTGTTTTTGCGCCCTCATTTTTGTACAGTTCTGCACGTGTTACTGTTGGTGCTGACGCTTCATTTGTCTCCGCCGCATACACAATCTCGTTCTGTAAAAATGTGCATGCCTCCGGTGTCAGTGACCCCATCATTGCCGCTGCCAGCGTGATGGCAACAATCTGTTTTCCTACCCTTCTCATGTTTTTGCTCTACCTTTCCTTTCTTCTCCATTTTAGTTGTAAAAACCTTCCAGCACCCTCCATCTATCCGGTTTCACTTAATAAAAAAGCAATTGCACGCTGCTTCCCATATTTCAGGGAGAGGGTACTGCATACTTGGGGAGTGCAGTAAAAAATATGGGAACCAGTGTGCAATTGCTTAATTTATTTGATAAATTCAGTATATCACAAAGTAATTTTAAGTCAATATTTAGTTAATAGAAAATTAATCGTTTGTAAAGTATTACTTAATTCAAAGTTTTTTAGTCTTTTTTTAGTCTTTTAATTAGACATTTTCACAAGAGACGAAAGTACCAGTTCCTTATTAATTGAAAAAAGCACCTGTAAAACAGATTATGTTCTGCTCTACAGGTGCTAATATCGTGCTAGTTCTTTTAAGCTGCCTTCCAAAGAATAACCCCCTCTTTTTGTACATTCTTATAAAATGGAAGCACTTCCCCCCTCTTTTTCATATTTTCTTCTTTAATATCAATGATAGAAAAAATCTTATCATAACGTATATCCATCTCTGCTGACCAGCAAATAAATTTATTTCTTATTTCTTCATTCATATCATTTTTAGTGATGATTGCTATATCTATATCGCTTTCTGATGTAGCTTCATTTCTTGCAACAGATCCATACAAAATAATCATTGATAAATTTTCATGAAACAGATTAAGTAACCCTTTTACCAATTCGTCTTTCATCATATCCGTTAACATTTATTACACCCCTACAAAAACTCTTTTTTATAGTCTACCATTTTTTCTGCACCTATTCCATATTTTCTTTTTCATAAGATTCCACCAGTCAAAGAACAATTCAAAAATTAAGGGGACGATCAAAACCATCCCCTTAAAAATTTTAAATATAATTAATCAATTTTTCTTAACATTGCCAAGTCAAGGTTACACCAGTCATTTGCTCCTGCTACAGAATAAACCCCGATCTCCAACGTATGATTTGTAACAACAATCTTGTCTATACTAAAAATATTCCAATTAATGTCACTTGTTTCAATCGTGGTATCAAGCTCACTTCCTCCATAATTTTTTGCATAAAGTTGTAAAACATCCTGTTTCCCATTTGTCTTTGCCCAAATTGAGAATTTATATGTTCCATTCGGAATATTTGTATACGTTTTATATACAGAACACGAATACTCTTTATCATCCCAAAATGTTAATTTGTAATCTCCATCATATGCATCACCATATTCTGTTCTTACAGTATTTTCATCTGACGAATCACTTGTCCATACATTCCATCCACTCGGTGAAGTAGTTATCCCATTCTGTTCAAAACTGATATTTGTCAATAAATTTTCACACGGTTTATTAAGCACCTTAATAGAATCTAATGCATTTCCCTGAAAATTAAACAACGTCATGTTATCCCATGTATTACTTGGCGTTACGGTATCATTTTTATACGCAACCCCTGCAGATGTAGCATATGTTCCGCCTTCTACAGGTATCCATTCTGGTTCCCAATAAAAATATCCAATACCTTTGTCATCTGGTACATTTAAAATGATTGATTCCAGATCATTCATAAATTCAAATTGTCCTTCTACTGTTGCAGGATATCCTCCAACTTCTTCATCTCCACTAATGAATACATTTCCTTCACCATCACCATCTTCCGTTGTCCATGCATACGCAGTTTCTACAACACACACTTCTTTATTATAGGTGGTCGCCAAGTAATTCAAATTATACTGAAGCCCCTCCATGGTTCCATGCCACATTGGATAATAAGATAATCCAAATACATCAAAATCCAAGTTTGGTGACTCTTTCAATAATCCACCAAAATACCAGGTATACAACTGATTTTTTCCACCCTGATCCAGATGAAGCATAATTTTGGTACTTGATGCAGCAGAAGCACGTACTCCAGAAATTGCAGATTCTAAAAGACCCGCTAATCCGGAAAAATCCTCATTCGTCCCTATTTTGCCATCTTCATGAAGAATCCCCGATGATATTTCATTTCCAACCTGAACCATATCTGGAACAATACCTTCGGCTGCAAAATCATTTAAAGATGTTTTCATATATGAATACAGTGTTTGCTTTAATTCTGAATAAGATAAATTTTTCCATGCTTTTGGTTTAATCTGATTTGCCGGATCAGCCCAAAAATCACTCAAATGAAAATCAATCAAAATTTTCATGCCAAGTTTTTTGGCTCTTTTAGCAAGTTTTAATGTCGTATCATAATCGTTGTTTCCACCACCATATGGGTTTCCGTTTTCGTCATATGGATCAACCCATAACTTTAATCTCACATAATTTGCACCATTATTATGTAAAATAGTCATTGCATCACTCTCCTGATTTTTCTCATAATAATGTGCTCCCAAATCTTCCAGCATATCCAATGTCGACACGTCAACACCCCTGATAAAATTATCTGTGCTGACCGCACCTGTGATGGTGGATGCCTGTGCTGTGATTACAGTCGTCCCCAAAAGCTGTACCGCTACAAATGCTGCAGCCATTGCTGATAGAATTTTCTTTTTTACCATAATACATTCTCCTTTTTATATAAATAATTAGCTACATTTTATCCTTTTACCCCTCCGGCAACCAATCCATTCTGAATAAATCGCTGTAAGCACATAAAGATGATCATGATCGGCAGGGATGAAATCACTGCTGCTGCAGCAAACAAAGTCCAGTGCGCAGCAAACTGATCGCTGATAAAAGACTGCAGTCCGAGTGCAAGCGTCATTTTTCCCGGTGTCTGCAAAAAGATTGAGGTAATCACATATTCACTGTATGTTGCAATAAACGAAAACAGGAAGATCACGGCAAGCTGTGGCATTGCAAGCGGGATGATGATCTTATAAAAAACCTGGAATTCATTTGCTCCATCCACCATTGCAGCTTCATCCAATTCCACCGGAAGTCCATCGATATAAGATTTAAGTAACCAGATATTGTAAGCACTTCCACCTGCAAGCACAAGAATGAGCGCAAAGCTGTTGTCCACCAACCCGAACTTATAAATTAAAATATAGTATCCGGCAACTGCCATGCTGTTTGGAAACACCTGTAATATCAAAAGTGCCATCAGTCCATATTTTCTTCCCACAAACCGCAGTCTTGCAAACGCATACGCTGCAAGTGAAGTAAGCACAAGTTGTATGATTGCTACAATAAAGCAAAACTTTAGGGAATTAAAAACCCAGATTCCAAAATCCGTTTCCCGAAACAGTTCCACATAATGTTCAATACTGAATTTTTCAGGGAACAATGAGGACAGGAAAAAGCTGTCACCCGCGGAAAAAGAGGACATAACAATCCATATGACCGGAAACAGCACCACGATCATTGTGATCCATATGACCACTCTGCTTCCCCACAGTGTCCGTTGTTCTGAGGCGGATATTTTCTTTTTATTTTTCATTTAATCAACCTCCTTAAATGAGCCGGACAGCCGCATATTAATCAGCGTAAATGTTCCGACAATGATAAAGATCAGCACACTGAACGTTGCAGACAGTTCATACCGGTTCGACCATGTGGTCATCTTATAGGTGGTACTGGCAAGGATATCCGTATAACCCGCAAACTGGTTATCCACTCTCGCTGGTCCACCTTGTGTAATCATATATATATTTCCAAAATTGTTAAAATTAGCCGCAAACGAGGAAATTACAAGAGGAATGGAAAGTTTTGTCACCATCGGCAATGTAATGCTCTTAAAGCACTGAAATTTTGATGCCCCATCCATTTTAGCCGCCTCATAGTATTCACCAGAAATCGCCTGTAGTCCACCAAGACAGACATTCATCATATAGGGAAATCCCAGCCACACATTCACGATAATCAACCCAACCCTTGCCCAGAATGGATTGGTCAGCCACGGTACATTCCAGGCAATACCGATTGTATGCAGTAAATTATTGATTCCACCATACTGCTCATTTAGCAGTCCCTGCCATGCGAGGATTGCAATCGTAGATGGCAATGCCCACGGAACAATTAGCACTGCACGGTAAATTTTTGATTCTTTCATATGCGGATTGTTTAACAAAATGGCAAGAATCAGTCCCATTGCATAGGAACCTGCCGTACTTAACAGCGCAAAACAAATCGTCCACCCAAGTACCGGGAAAAACACATTTTTAATGCTTCCGGAAAATACGGTCAGATAATTTTCCAGACCCACAAACGTGTAATCTGTCAGATGATACATGTTGTAATTAGTAAAAGATAAAATCACCGTATAAATAATTGGCAGACATGTCACCAACAGAATCGAGATCAGTGCCGGTGCCAGATAAGTATACCCAAGCGCATTCTTTTTCTTTCTCATGCCATCACTACTTTCCTGAATTCATCAATTCAATCGCTTCTTTCAACTGCGTAACCATATTTTTGGCAGCTTCCTCTGGTGTTTGCTCCCCAGACCACATCGAACGGATATTGTTTGTGTGGATACTCCAGAGCTGTCCCATTTCTGATACGGTCGGCATCGGCTCTCCATCATTGATCTGCTCGACAAATGCCTGTGTGTATGCATTACTCTGGATCTCATCAAGTTCCTGATCTGCCAATTTTGCCGGTATACGGTCACCCGCCTCATACATGCCAAGTGCACCGTTTTCCAGCAGATAGGAAATAAAATCCCATGCTGCATCCTGATTTTTACTGCTGTTGCTCACAAAACTTACCTGTGTACCCACCGGGGTCACAAACGGCTGTCCGTGGAAAGTTGGCATTTTTGCTACAGCAAATTTAGTTCCTGCAGAGGTAAAACCGTCAATGTCCCATGGTCCACCAATATAATAAGCACATTTTCCGTTTTGGAAATTACTTCTTGCGATATCGGCTGTCACATCTGCCGTGATCAGTTTATATTTATTGCACAGGTCATTGATAAAGGCATAGGCATCCACACTGCCCTCATTATCAAGACCGATGTCTGCCGTGTCATATGCCCCATCCTGATATTTAAAAATATAACCTCCGCAGGCTCTCACAAAACCAAGATCGTAGTATATGCTTGTTGCATCAAACTGTACACCTCCGTCTGCGGCTGCCTGATCGACCAGTTCTTCCCATGTTTTTGGGACTTCCGATACAAGATCTGTGTTGTAAAACAGTGCAGTAGTCTCTACGGAAAGTGGTGCTGCATATCGTTTTCCATCTACATAACATGCCTGGATGGCTGCATCGGAAAAATCCTGATCCGCATACAGATCCTGTGGCACTTCTGCAGTAAGATCTGCGTTTACATAATCTGCAAGCTGGTCATTGGGAATACCCACCACAGCATCCGGTCCGGAAGCACTTTTTACTGCCTGTGCAAACTGCTGGACAGATGGAGACTGGTGAATGACTTCTACCTTTCGTCCGTTCTTTTCTCCCCATTCATCTGCATATTTCTGAATGGTATCCACTTCCACGTTCATGTTCGTCCAAATCACGAGTTTTTCCCCGGAAGCTTCCTTTTTTCCGGTTCCACTTCCACTTCCACAGCCAGTCAACATTCCCACTGCCATTGTTACAGCCAGCACAGCTGTTATTATTTTTTTCATATGATTATCCTCCCTTTACATTGTTTTCATGTTTATCAGCGCGCTGTTTGCGTTTCCATTTTCGTCAAACAATGCCATATTTGCCATGGCATTTCCTGCTGTCATCTTGTCTTTCATGTACTTGCTGCCACTCTTACTTGCCCACGTACAGTCCGGTATTGGCAGCCATGCCGGTTCCCAGTAAAACACACCGATGCCTCTTTTATTGTTTACACTTCTTACCGTTGCAAACAAATCCCGCAAGAATGCTTCCTGTCCCTGCTGTGTTGCCGGGTATCCAGTGATTTTTTCATGCTCCTTCGAATAAACGATTCCGTTACAGCCAAATGTTTCCGTGGTATAACCAATTGAAGTCTCTGCAACAAGCACATCTTTGTCATACCGGCTGCTGATATCATTCATATTATCCAGAAGAAGTGAAAGACTTCCGTTCCAGTGCGGATAATACGACATTCCAATAATATCAAAATCCAGCGCATACGATGAAACCTGATCAAACCACTGTCGATACATTTTATTATCCGTTCCGAAATCCAGATGCAATACGATCCTTGCATCCGGACACTCCTCGCGCACCCCCTTAATCCCTGCCTGCAGAAGATGTGCCATATTTTCAGTCTGTTCGATGTAACCATCCGGCCACAACAGCCCTTTTGTAATCTCATTTCCAACCTGCACCATAGTCGGCACAAGCTTGTGGTTTTTCAATGCCTTTAACGTATCTACAGTATGCAGATACACCGCCGTTTCCAGTGCCTCTCCGCTTAATTCTTTCCAGGCTTTCGGTTTTACCTGTTTGGCCGGGTCTGCCCAGAAATCACTATAATGGAAATCAAGCATAAAATCCATACCGCTTTGTACAGTTCTTTCTGCGATCTCAATGGTGGTCTCCAGATCATTTCCACCTCCCCCGTAAGAATTTCCGTTTTCATCATAGGGATCCGGCCAAATCCGAATCCTTACGTTATTGGTTCCGCATGTCTTTAAAATTGCAAACAGATCTTCTTTTTTCCCGTTCAGCCGATAGGACGCACCATATTGTTCCAGTTCTTTCACCATGGAAATATCCATACCCTTAATAAATTTCATAACTACTCCTTCACAAGTGTAATATCATCAATGGTTCCCCAGCCGCCCGGTGCTGTTGCCACGTGTGCTCCTACTGTGATTGCTCCGTCCGTTGGTGTAATGCCCGGGATTTCCACCGTATACCAGTTAACATACCCCTGCAATTTGCCATCTGCTTTTACCTCTTCGCCATCCACGAGCGCATAAAAATATACGGTCGGATTTTCATCCCCGGCTGCATCACCCTGAATATGAGCGGTTAGTTTGTAGGTGCCATCCTCAAGTCCACTCACTGTCTGTTTCATGGAAAAATCCACCGGATTGTTTCCTGAATAAAAATGCAGTGACTGTGCACCTGCAAAACAGTCTGTCTCACGATCATAAACATCTAACTCCTCTGTAACATCATTGTTGTTTGTCACCGTCCATCCGGAAAAATCTGGTTCTTCAAAACTTCCGTTGATCAGATAATTTCCGTTTTCATCTGGCGTACCTGTTGTATTTTCCTTCTGTTCTGCGGCAGCAACTTCTGTGCCTCTCTCCTCTTCAATGTTCTCTGTTTCTGTAGCTTTTTGTGTTTTCTCCGCATCAGCATTAATACCAGATGTGTTTCCACATCCTGACAATGCTACTGCCATGCTCGCTACAAGGACTGCATGTAATAACTTCCTTTTCATAAATGTTCCCCCTTTTCTAAAATTAAATCTTTACTAATATTCAAGTAAATTATTTACTTATTAAGAATGTATCATCTAAGCCTAATAATGTCAATACTCACAAATACACTTTTCACTATATTGCCAATTTTTATTTTTGTATTTTATGCAATATATACAAAAAAGACACAAAAAAAGATGTTCGCAATCGAACATCTTTTTTCAACAACTCTTCCGGAAAACTGGAATTCCATTTACAAACACCAGCTTGGTTACGCGTCCGCCATATAGTACCCTGTTTCGCAACAGATCAAGCGCGGTTTCACAGATACATGGAATATCAATATGAATAGTAGTAAGGGGTGGTGATAAATACTTTGCAATATTCACATCATTGATGCTAAAAACCGCCACCTGCTCCGGAATCTGTATATTGCCTTCATTTAAAGCCTGTAGCACACCCACCGCCAGTGTGTCACTTGCCACACAAAGTGCTGTTGGCAGTATCTCTTTTTTAAGCAGTTCTTTTCCCATGCGGTAGCCATCATCCACCGTAAATCTCTCGGAAATGAAAATGTACTCCTCATTGAGATACCCATAGTATGCAGCGCTCTGTCGAAATGACCACTCCCGGATATCCATGGAAGGTTTTCCGGTGTCAATATTTCTATCACTGCCCCCGATAAATCCAATCCGTTTATGTCCTTTTTCCACAAAGTAATCAACCATCTGTGTCACAAACGAATCCATATTGGGCTTCACGGCATCAAAAAGTTTTTCATCCGGGGATGTGCCGATAAACACGCCCCTTTTGCACCGTTTATACAAAGCATTGATTTCTTTTCTGGTGAGCCATCCAATCGCAATAAAGGCACTTAAATCTTTCGGAACATGATCCATGCCGTCTTTTCGGTCATAGATGCTGAGCTGAATATTCATCTTTTTCGCCTGCTTTATTATCTCATCCTTTACCCCGTGGTAAAAGACATCTTCGAGTTCATCCTCGTGGTCAACAAAATACAGCAATGCCACATTTTCGATCTTGGGATAGATTACTCTCTTTTTGTATCCGATTTTCTCTGCTGTGGCAAAGATCGCCTCTCTTGTCTCATCACTAACAGAGATTCCCTCATCATAATTGAGTACCCGTGAAACTGCTGAGCTCGAAACCCCTACGATTTCTGCAATTTCTTTAATTGTTGCCATACGATTCCTCCAATGTTTTCATGGATTTCTTTATTGATAAATTCTGTTATAATTATTTTACATAAATATTTTACTTTGTCAAACAAAGTTTTGCACATAAAAAAGGCATACATTCCTCAAAGGATCATGTATGCCTTTACAAACCGTTACCCAGTCTTATTTCGTAGAAACCGTAGAAGCAACAAATTCCAGATTTCCCTCAATCTCAACCTTAGCATAGCCATACGGAAGAATAAAATGATCTCCCTTCTTCACGCTGGTATGGTTTAAGAGTCCGTTTCCTTCTACCACGCTGACGATCAGGAACGGATAAGACTGCTCAAACTCAGCCTTCCCATCCACTTTCATGTGGAATACCTGATAATACTTACACTCGATGAGTTTCTGCAGTTTGTTTATCTCCGCTGCCCCAGTCTCGATCATGCACTCGGACATCGGTGCTGCCGGCACTTTGATGACATCGAGACTCTGCTGTACATGAAGCTGCCGCGGTTTGCCGTTGGAAAGACGGTCATAGTCATAGACACGATAGGTAATATCACTGTTCTGCTGTGTCTCAAGAATTGTAATTCCACCCTTGATTGCATGTACCGTTCCCGGATCAATCTGGATGAAATCACCTTTCTTTACCGGGACTTCACGGATCAGCTCACTCCATCTTCCGTTATGCACCATGTCTTCCAGTTCCTCGTGTGTCTTTGCATTGTGTCCGATAACAAGCTTGGAATCCGGCTCACAGTCTAAGATATACCAGCACTCCATCTTACCGAGAGAACCATTTTCATGCTCTGCGGCATAGGCATCATCCGGATGTACCTGAATACTTAAGTCTGCTTTTGCATCGATGATCTTAATCAGAAGTGGGAATATCTTCCCTTCTGTATTTCCAAAAATCTCACGATGCTCCTCCCACAGATCGGATAATTTCTTTCCCTTATACGCACCGTCTGCAATTGTACAGGTGCCGTTTGGATGTGCTGCGATACCCCAGCATTCTCCGATGTCATCGCCCTCGATCGCATAGCCAAACTCCTCACGCAGCTTGGTGCCGCCCCAGATGTTGTGGGTAAATACCGGATTCATAAACAAAATTTCTTTACATGGCTGGTTACAGCTTAAATTTTCTCCATTCATTTTCATTACCTCTCTGTACCAGTAGGCAGAATCTTTTGCAATTCTACGTTGGGTTGTGTAGTCTACATAAACAAGTCCAAAACGCTCTTTGTAACCTTCTGCCCACTCAAAGTTATCCAGAAATGTCCAGAGGAAATATCCGATCACCGGCATTCCCTCATTGGCCGCACGCTGCACAGCACCCAGATATGCATCCAAAAATGTGATTCTTTCGCTGTCATGCACCTGTCCGTCCGCGGAAATATTGTCAAGATCGGACATTCCGTTTTCTGTAATATAAAGCGGCAGATGGTAACGCTCCGTCAAGAAACGGATTCCGTAATACAATGCCTCCGGTGTCACTGGCCAGCCTGTGCCTGTCTTAGCTGCCCCAGGGGCGCGGTCTACATATTCCGGTTTTCCATCTTTTCCACAACGGATCATATAACCGTTATATATATTTTGTCCCATAAAATCGAGCGGCTGATGAATGAGTTCCATATCTTCTTTCGTAATCTCCGGAAGATATGGTGCAAATTTTTCCAGTCCTTCTTTTGGATACTCTCCTAAAAAGACAGGATCGGAAAACCATGCCACATTCCAGGTCCAGTTATCCATTGGGTTGTCAAAACCAAAATATACCTTTTTTGCAGCCTCTATATCCTTTGTACCCTCCGATGCCGGATATGCCACACCACAGGTCGGTGCATAGCCGACACGTATCTTCTGCTTTGCATATTTACGCAGATTGATCACTGCCTGACCATGTGCTTTCATCAGATTGTGTGCCATCTGAAAGGTCTCTGGAACGGAATACTGCATTCCCGGTGCATGTACCCCGCTTAAGTGTCCCAGTCCAATCGCACACTGCGGCTCATTGATTGTGATAAAATCGGTACACAGATCAGAGAAATTTTCTGCAACGACTTTTGCATATTCTCCAAACCACTCCACCACATCTTCATTGAGCCATCCGCCTTTTTTAAACAGCTCATATGGAAACTCCCAATGAAACATGGTGATAAACGGACGAATTCCGTTTTCTTTCATGCAAAGAATCATATCGCGATACATCTGTACAGCTTTCTCATTCACCTTCCCGGTTCCCGCCGGAAGGATTCTTGACCAGCTGAGTGAAAAACGATAATTTTTGATTCCAAGTAACCGCATCAAAGCAAAATCTTCTTTATAACGGTGCATATGATCGCAGGAAACATCTGCAGTCTGTTGTTCATACACCCTGCCGGAACGCACAAACTCATCCCACACATTCTTTCCACGGCCATCGTCAGGATCAGTTCCTTCCATCTGATAAGCACTGCTTGCCACTCCCCAGACAAAATCTTTTGGAAACATA